>Ga0307517_10003679_pt1 | contig 23838 bp, 20 predicted proteins | sample 23_EM_MG_FD_194515 | JGI IMG/M metagenome (GOLD analysis project Ga0307517, IMG submission 194515) | Populus trichocarpa ectomycorrhiza microbial communities from riparian zone in the Pacific Northwest, United States - 23_EM | ecosystem: Host-associated > Plants > Roots > Unclassified | place...
AATCTGCTTGGGATACTATTTTTTTTATAAAAAAGAAATTCAATTATAAAATCTTGAAGGAAAGTTAATGTTAGTCAAACAAAATCACTTGAAAATTAATCAATATTTCATAAAATTAAAATTCATATACTGTGAAATTTTCATGTTAGACCCTCAATCTAAGATTAGTGAAGATAGAATGAGCTGAATAGGCCTAATACATGAGTTTTGTGGTTTTACCAACTCAATTAGAGGATGGGCGGGCAATCTAACCATTCATTGAAGATTCAGAAAATTTATTAGCAAATGAGAAAACTTTAGTTAAACAAATGACTTGAGTTTAACTAAAGAAAGATGAAACAACTCTATTTAATAATTATAAAAAAGGTCGAGCAAGAGGTAAATATTTTAAAAATTTAAAAGAAAATGAAGATGATGATAATTCAAAGAAGCATCAAGAAATGGGCTTAAGATATGTGGCGCGCGCTCGTTGGAATCAAGAAAATTGATATAAAGGAATTGCTATGATGATCGATGTGATGAACCATGACAAAAATGTTTCAACTACGATAGGCAAGGACATTATGCTCAATATAGTCTATTAAAAAGAAAATTTGTTCAAGGAAACATAACATTATCACCTAAGTCAACTCAAGATGTTGACAATGAAGAATAATAGGACATTTAAGCATAATTTGCATATTGACTAAATTAGATAATGAAGAAGCTTCATCGTGATGGTCCCTAAAAAGTATTGGATGGCTTGATATAGAGGTAATGGAAGAAGAAAGGTTAACTGAGAAATACAAGGCTTTTCCAGTGAATGAAGAATTCTTCCTATAATATAAGGCAATGTCATCGAGAGATGCTGAGGCGCTCACCTAGGCGCTCCAGGCAAGACCTCGGAGCCTTTTATTTTTCCGAGCGAAGTGATTTAACTAGGTGATATCTAGTAAAATTGAAATTTTATTGCATCAAAAAGGATAAATTGTTTTACATCTTTAGTCAAAGACAACCTAACTTAAGACCCGGGACTTGTTTTAGGCTTTGCTCTATCCCAGTAATAATCTGAAAAACCATTACAAGTGTGCATCATTCTGCTCCTACAACTGTTATCGACCAGGCCCTGTTGAAGGAATACTAAGTTGTATCAGTTGTGCACAACAATAAAACTTTCCAATTAACAATCATAAATACACAAAGAATTGACTGGTTATTTTTTTAAGTCCAGGAAAACCTAGATGGTTTTGAGTTTTGAGAGCTACAAAATGGCAGAATAGTCTGTCGAAGGAGAATATATAAAAGTTGTTCTCTAGCAACTAGCCCTACTTGTCCGACTGAGCTGTTTTTGGATATTAAACGAAACTCCCTGGAAGGTGCATTTTAATGTTGCCGATTTACTCTCTTTTGCAATGTTTTGCTACCGCACTTACAGCTCTAGCTAACTGTACACCCCTTCCAAGTGTATGATTTCTATGTTGTTTTCATGAAATTCTATGTAGGGTTACTTTGTGATTTCTATGTTATTTTCATGAAGTTCTATGTAGGGTTAATTTTAGCTTAGAATTATCTTATTAGCATTAATTACATTTTCGAGAGCTAGTTTCTACTAATTTTACCATAATCAATCTTAGTACGTAGATTAATTCATCTCATTTGATTTTTAGTTGTCTACTAAAACTATATTATTTAGTGTTTAGAAAGCTTATTCACATGTTATTCCTTAAAATTGTTAGAGCCTATTAATGAAACATAAACTAGAAAAGATCAAAGAATAATCAGATAATCTATAGCAGCAGGTACATTGACACAAATGTGCTGACCTCAAAATTACGAACCTGCATGCTGTAACTCTTCTGCAGAACCAGCTGAGGTGAGAGCGCCTGAAAAGAAAAGGTGAGTTACATCCCATCTGAATGAAAGAAGGGACATCGAGACTGAAGAGACTCAGTCACCTTCTCTATATCAACGTTTTCTGAAGTAACTTTGAATCGTCCTCTTTGCTGAACAACTGGCGGCTTTGCTTTTTCATCAAGTTCATCACTGCTTGCTCCTGCAAAACAACTCTTTGATTATGTGACGAACTGAAATTACCTTATAACTTATAAAGACCAAGAGAGAAAAGGCATGCTATATCAACTAATTAAGGGATGCAAAACTGGGAATTGTTTTTACGTCTGAAGAAAATGCAACAATAACGAAGAAAATCCAAGACAGCAAAGCCATCATGTACCAAGCAATGAGAAACCGAGAATTCGAGTATATGAAAAGGAAATGCTAGAAGAAAATTTTAAATACTTGCCTGATGGTTTATGTAATGCTTTGGAAGGATTTTCAGAAGTTCCATCATCTCCATCTTGAACGATTGTTGCTCCATTGATATTTGAACTATTTGGTGGTTGATTTTGCAGCTTTTCACTATATAGATATATACCAAAAATCTTGGTAAAAACATGCGAAAGGATGTTATGATAAATTTTCATATGAGAAAAAGAATATGCTTCGGTCACATGTTTGTACGTGAAGTGTAAAAAATGTAGAATATATTCAATGATAAAAATCCAAGTTCAAATTAATACACGGGATCAGGAGCCAAACCTAGGTTTTCCATTGATATTAAAAGCTGGCCTTTCAGCTGCATTGCCTTCAAGGCTATCACAACCAGGTGAAGAATTTTGCGAAACATGTCGTTCGTGGCATGGACTCGCAGTGCTCGAGTCATCATCGGATTTTACAAATCTAACTCTGAAAATAATTCATAATCCATATTAGATTTCAGTCAATGTATATATAGCTAATGGATTCTCTGACAATAAATTAAAGATATAAATTTACTGCATTCACACAGAGACATAAACACGAGCATTTTGTTCTGGGTTGAGTTTTATTTAAAGAGAACGCGGAGCATCAGCTTTTCCTTGCAGAAGTGCTGCTGCTCAGTGCTGGTTACTGGTATAAGTGGCTATATAAAGATAAAAAAAACCTAGCTAGGTTAGGAAAATACTTGGCAATATTTAGGGAGGAGTCGACTAATGGAAGCCGCCGGGCAGCTCGATTTTGTGAGACATCATTATCATCCTGTGAATTTTATGAGCATTAGTAACTATAGAAACATAAATGAAAAATAAGGTGAAAATTGAAGCAAGTAGCCCTCTACAAGCTGCAAGAACCAGATATCAAAATACCATCATCTCTGTGACTTGTCCCAGAGAAGAATTCTGAGTGTCTGATTGCTTTTCAACTCCATCAAGTGTAGGCAAAGAATTCAAGCTTTCTCCCAGATTATTATCCGTCATAGGGTCCTCAGAATCTGGTATCTGAACCAAAAAACCAGATAGAACATGAGACAGGGAATCCTAACCAATGTTACTGACTTGGGACAGTACGTATAAGCCATTGCTACCAGGGAAGCCTGAGCCTTCACATCTTCAAGGTTGAAGTTCCAATCGCTAAGTCCTCGTTTGTATTCATTCTACATAGAATTACAAGCAAACTATTAAAAATTAAGTGTGATGAGATATCTGCAAATAGAACCGAAGTAAGTGAAACGAATACTTCCTTTGGAGGTATATTTTAGTATCGATGCAGCATGCAGGACAAACACTAATGACAGACTATGAATTAACACCACAGAAGTTATAGTGTAAACAAACAGACAGACTATAACTATAGCAGCAAAATATTGTAGTTCTACCAGGCAATCGAATTAATCTGTACTTTAGACAACAGAACATTCGAACCTGCGATAATTCCTCCTTTTCCCCATCGGGCATCTTCTGTTGAGCAAGCATGTCTTCTTCCTTTCTCTGCATTTAAAAAATGGGGTTATTTTTATGGGTACAATTCAAATCATAATAGGAAATAAGACTAATTATTGGTGGAGCCATGTCTTTTAAAGTTAACTCACGAACCTTCAATGCCCGGATACGATCACCAAGATCGGGCAATCCATCCAACAATTTCCGTACTATATAGTCATTTGACCTAGCTTGCTTGAAAAAGGAATGCTTTAATAACTTGTTTGCAGAAGGTCGTTTCGAAGGATCTTTTACCAAGCAACTAGCAATCATCTGCTTAAAAGACTGGAGAAAAAGCACAAAGGCATATCATGCAACTTGCTTGAACCAAACGCTATTAACTCTGCTAGTTCTCATTCTTTTTTTAGTATGAAAACCTCCGAGTTCGTTCAAAGCATACCTTAGAGAACTTCTTATCCCTTTCTAAATCCAGGCCAGGGGGTGCATTTTGCAAGGTCATGAGCAACACCTTCACAAGAGAAAATTTGATTTAGATTGCGATAAAAGCCACGGTGCTTGACATAATATTATGCAAATAATGTGCGGATTAGTACAGTCTAGGCACCTTCATTGGAGGATATTTTGAGAAAGGAGCATGGCCATGTGCAAGCTCCAAAGCAGTTATCCCAAATGACCAGATATCAGCCCTGTAGGAAAATTGTCAGCTAAACATCAGCTCCATGATATCTAAACTATACGAGATGGAGAAACTCTTGACAGGAGAATAGACTAGTTACTTGAAGTCATATCCGTTTAACTGCTCCATAACCTCAGGTGCCATCCTGAAAAACAAAAGACAGGTTGCAGTATTAAAAAAAAAAAATAGATCCCTACACATATTTTTTAGAATAATGAAACAGATTATATATATTTGTCAAGTGAAAAAATCGTATTGGTATGATCCTCATTGTGCATCTTCATCAGTATGTATTCAATCCTTTCTGTGGATTCCAATATAAAACTTTTGTAGATGTATGATTAAATATTATTTTGTTCATCGAGTTTTTTCTTGAATACTCTTTTCTCGAATATGAATTAAATTTTTTTCATATATAATTAAATATTTCTACAGTAAACTCCATTGCACACGCTTTTTAGCCTTGATAATTGTATATAAATTAAGAAACAGAATCAAGAAATTATTATGTACGAATTCTTGAAAGCATGCATGCGTACCAGCAAGGCGTCCCAACAAATGTATTCCTCGTGCGTTGCCTGTCTCCAGAATCGAAAAGGCAAGCAGAAACACCAAAATCTCCCAACTTGACTGCGCCACGTCCATCAACGAGAATATTTCCAGCCTTTGAAAAACATAACATAATCACAGTCAAAGAACTAAATAAATGAGTTATAGTTGTGTAAAACACTAACTATATGTTCCATTCTTGAGGTGCTTCATAAGAAATTGTAACAAACACTGCTACTGTGAGGCATAACACAAAGGGTAAGATACTTGGGAGATAAATTAAGATAGGACTAAAAGGTTTAAAGATTCAATATTTACATACTTTAACATCGCGATGTATGTAGCCTTGATGATGAAGATAATCTATTCCCTTCAATACCTCACGTAGTATTGTTGCTATCACCAACTCCTCGAAACCATCTGGATAAGCAGCCTTCAATATATGAAGACAAGAGCCCCCAGACATGTATGGCATAACAACCCACAAATTATGATCACTGACGAAGGAGCAGTGTGATTTGAGAACATTAGGATGGTCCACCAAGATCATTGTTTGCACTTCCCGTGAAATAGTACGCTGTCAGAGAAGCAGCACAAATATAAAACCAAAATTAATAAAAAAAAATAAAAAAATAAACAAGAAAAGGATGGTAGAATTTAAAACACGGTACTATTCCTATGGCCCATCATAGATAACACGCCCAAAAGCCAATTGTAATAAGCTTAGAATCATACTTCTTTTAGTTATTAAGAAAATCATGCTGTGCAGTTAAGATCCAATACATGACAACACAAAACCTAGCAGAAGCATTGCTACAAAATACCATAAAAAACTAAATTTTATTCCTAGTTCTAATGACCCCACGATCCGATGGCCCAAAATTTTCAAGTACATGGCTTCTTCTTCTTTTTTTAATATTTTCAAGCTATTAGGTATCTGGAGAACTAGCCCTACATTTACCAAATATATATTTTCTCAAACTTGATTTCGTTCTATGATATTGACAATGGAATTTGAATTGAAATCCAACCTTATCAAATTCAATAAACAAAAAATATAATATGAAGATCACGGGGAAAAAAAATTCAAGCAACAAAAAGAGAGAAACTTTACCAGATCAGCGTTATCACGTTCAAAGTCGAGAATCTTGATAGCGACAATCTCGTTAAAAGGAACACACAAGGCACGATGAACAGAAGCAGTAGCACCTTGACCAATCTCTTCATGGAGAACATAATTCTCTGGTCCGATCGGATACTTCTTCTTCTCCATTGTCTTACGCAAATCTTTGTTTTTTCCTTCTCTCTACAAAAATCACACCATGATATTAAGAAGAGGCTCTTTCACACGTTAATGATGCTCGTAATCAGAAGAAGAAGAAGATCCATAACAATAATAAAGAGATCAGCGAAGGTTAATAGATATTCACATGGTGGTGGTGGTGGTGTCGAGGAGTGAAAAGAAAGGAAAGAGGATTATGCATTGATGAGGATGTTGACTTCAAGGATTTGTCTCGTGAGATTGAGAGGAAAGCGAGGCTGGCGGATAGCCGCTAAAACTATTGCTGTGTTTTTCTTTTTAAGAAGAAGTACTTAATGATAGGTTTCTTAGGGTTTATGTTTTATATATATGTGTGTGTTGTTATCCTTATTATGCATGGATTCCTCCTCCTACCATGCTACCACCCCTTATTTTTTCGTGGTCGGTTAGGGTTTTTTTTTCCTTGAAGTTCTCGCCTTTTTTGCTTTCTATTTCTTCATTATAAATTAAGTTTGGAAATTGAGTAAATGTATGGATATCAATTACCTTTAATAAAATACTGATTATACTGATAATTAGGAAATATATTAATTAATTAATTAATCAGCCTTTAATTTAATTTTTTTCCCTTATGTGTTTCATTATAAGAATAACAAGACGACTAGTGTTTATTTCATATGAACTTTTCATTTCTTTTAATTATTTTTTGGAATTTTCTAGATGTAAATCTCATCTCATTAATTAAATTATATGAATTACCACCCACTTAAGGATAGAAATTTATGAACACTTCTATTTTCAGTGAAATAAAATCAATGTTAAATTTTTTTTTAAATATTTTATTATATATAATTTGGATCGCTTGCAAGGATTTTTAGAGTTTAATACTTCTATTTTTAGAGTTTCTTATTACTTATACGGATTTCCTAAATAAATGTTTTTATTATTATTATGAGAAATTAAATATGTTGAGTTTTTTTTTCTTGATCCTTTTAAATAAATCTCAGTGGTGTCATATGATGACTTACTTTCTCTGGATCCGTTTCTGATTGTGCCTCCTGCTTGAAAGTTGAAACCCTGAGATATTGTAGAGCCTAAGTATTGCTATGATTTTAGTTGTTTTGGATTTTATTTTTTTTATCTGCTTTACTTTTAAAGTAATTAAATCACAAGGTCATAAATATTTAGTCATAATCTTGTATATTCTTGATTTTTTTAAGAATATATATAAAAAAGATCATTTTAAAATTAATTACTTTAAAGAATTAAAGAAAATTAAAGAAACTTAATTATTAAATAATTAGACTAGTAATAATCTGTTATGTTTTCGTTAATGTCTTAAGTGAAAATACTATCAGTACATCACTTAATTACTAAGGAGCCTGTACGTACGTAGCTCAGTGATATTCTTGCATATATAAGAGGGATGAACTCTCGTATGATTCTAGATAGTCTCATTTTATATAATAAATAAAATAACTGAAATAGAAAAACATTTTATTAATTTTTTATTTGATGGTCATTGAGCTAACTTATGTATTAATTAAGGCTAAATTAATATTCTTCTCAGATGAGTTTAAGGTTTATTCTCCGTATTGGTCTGATATATCTAGAAAAAATAAATGCCTTGAGTATTGGTCTCAAGAATATTCAAACTGGTAAAAATCGAGAAAAAAAGAATGTCTCATTAATCACTCATCCATACTCTCTCTTTGTTTAAAAAAAATATATAATAGTATAATTAACACTGCTATATATACCAAATAGATCTTTTATTTTTAGTCCAAGAATATAGAACTAACGCAGACAGGAGCGAGGTATGAGAGAATTTGTTACAAGTTAAAATATTTAAAGGGCAAGAAAGATATCTAAAATATTTAATTTTTATTTATTCAAGTCTTAGTTGCTAAAAGGCTATTACAACCCTTTATATGGAAGAAAAAAAAACCTCTTATAATATTGGATATGAAAAATAAAATAGAAAAGTTACTCCGTTCAAATAGAAAAGACAATTAAGAAAACATAATAATATAGAATAGGAAAATAAAAATAGAAAAAACATAAAATTAACTAAGAAAAGTATGTATTTTTCATAAAAAAAAACATGTAGCAGTATTCCCGGATAGAAGAACTCGTTCTCGAGTTCAGATTTCAGTAAGAAATTATTCTCTACCATAAATATCTTTTTATACGTGGGCAACACCATCATAGATCTCCTTATCATTGATCTCTAACGCAATACCTTTGTATAGGTTGTCTCATCATGAATTTTTTTATATATATAGTAATTGAGATGCGTTATTAAAACAACGTCATTAAAAGGATGACAAATAAAAAAGCTTACAGTAAAAAAGAAAAGAAAAGAAAAATGAAAGCTAAACATGCCTATTAATTAGAAAACAACAAAATATTATTAGAACATCTCATCAAGTCATTGCCTGTATAAGTAAAATTGGAAGTACTCCTCTTAATCTATTGAGCAAGACGATGGAAAGTAAGATCGTAATTACAAGACCAATCTATAACTTGTTCCTTGAATAAAAGTTTGTTTCGGGCTATCTAGATACTTCAAAAAATCCTAATACACCGCATGAAAATAGCCCTACAGTAAAACTTCTCACTCACCATACTATATCATTCCCACAAAAGCATCTCATCATGGATCTCACCATCAAGATTTTCAATAATAGCAACTAACTTATATGGAAACAACATATATACTAGCTCTGGACGTCTCTTTCGAGAAAGGAAACCTCCTCATCTCTTTCTACTTAAGTACGTCTTGTTTTGCGATCTCTTTCCAACCATGGTTATTTAACAATACACTTCAACTAACTACAAAAAATTATTGAGTTATGATATATATCATTTACGATCTCCATCTAAAACCATTAGAACACAAGAGCGAAGGTTAACATAGCTTGTTATAAATCAAAACCCTAAAAAAAAAAAATATCATAACTATGAAAAAACATCTAAAAACTCAATTTTTATTTATCAAAGTTTTTCTTGTCAGAAAACTATCACAACCCTTTATACAAACAATAAAAAAAAATAGAAAAATCTAGAAATACTGAATGGAAAAAATAAATTAGAAATCCTTTTAAATAGAAAAAAAATCTATAAAAGCATATATAATAATATAAAATAAAAAAACATAAAATTCACTAAAAAAAATATCTTTGTTCTAGAAATCAAAAACGTAATCTTTCATCAAGATCACAGTACGAGTCTAACTTAATCTGGAATTATAATTCCGTTTAAGAAATAGATAATGGTATGGATAACAGTGCTGTTTGGACACTTTTTAATAGATTAATTAGCAATTATTTTTAATCAATTAAATGCTGTATATCATATAAGCAATATCCAATAACATCTAATTAACCTATCTATCCACCATCGTTATCGAAGGAATAACTAATTAATGGACATTATTTGTGGATGATTAGAAGGAAAGGAGTAATTAATTAAAGGTGGAACTATAATCCCTGAAATTAATTAAAAACAAGAAGCATGATAATTAAGAACGCAAACTTTATCCATATGGTGCATAGAGCAAATTGCATGGGAGCCTAGCAGGCTGGTATTCGTAAACATCAACATCATAAGGCTGTGGTAGAAATTAATGCCATTGAAAGCTTCGGGATAAAGATAATACTTTCGGATAAAAATAATAATAATAATGGAGAATCTCGTAGCCAGTTGGACGAACCCACCACCCTGCAGGAACTCTCCAATTCTCCTTTAAGTTATTAATTCCTCTTGCTCATCACCCATGCTTAATCCTATCAAGTACTTTAGTTGATCTTTGAAAAAGACAAGCATTATATATATAATTTATTATTTACTACATCCTTGAATTGTTTTAATTTTTCTTTTCTTTTTTTGTTTTCAAATAAGTAGAAAAAAAATACAATCAAATATATAATTCAGATGATCCAATAATCCCATTAATTTTAATTTTTTATATATAGTTTTCATAATTTATGCATCAAAACCCTGATTATTGATGAACTTTAACTCTAAACTCATATCAAATAAAACCAAAGCCTAACTGGTAAAGAAAAGGTGACAGTGAAGATGATAGGCTGAACCAGAGAACATAATCCACTTAGGAGGAGTACTATACGGAGACTCCATGATCTTCTAGTTCATGTTTTCCATAGCGAGTCATATCGTATAAATTATTAGCTGCTTTAAGAATGAAATACTGCCCATTACACAAAGAATTCCTGATATGGTCATTGATTCATGGCGTCAGCAAAGCTGCTTGCCAAATTGTTTGCAAAAGAAAGAAATTGCTCTGATAAAAAAGCGTTAACCCGAGGAGAACTAGACCTACACGCGCATGGGAGCAGCCCCACGGTTGGCACTTGAAGTGGAACATAGATGGTTCGGCCCTTGGGAAATAGGGACAAGCAGCATTGGAGGGGTTCTCAGGCATTCAGCAGGTAATTTTAAGTGTATGTTCTCATGTCCCATGGGCTTCAAAGAATCTAAACGAAGCTGAAAACATTGCCATCAGGAAAGCTAATTTGTTTCTGATATACGTATAAGTTCTTATGAACTAAGACTAGAAGGTTTTACAGATGGCGTTATATTACATTATTACCTCATACTCTAAATCGCGTGGGAAAAGAAATGTTTGGCACTGTGAATCTAGACTCTCTGCACTATGAACATGCTTGATTTGGCTTCATGGCTGTTCGTAGGCTCAGGGGTGGTTTGTTCTTGAATTGTTTCTAATCTCTGTATACTGTCAAAACGATGGTTTTATTTTGAGGTGCCCGTACATTGGGAGGCGTAATCCTGTACTTAGAAATTAAGGAACTCTGATTTTGCATGTTTAAGAAATGTGATTTTTTGCTGGTTGATTTTTTCCTTCTCGAGCTCATTGTTGGTTTCAATATGATCTTATCAGATTTCTTGGCTTCGCAGGATTGTAAGACCAAGAAATCATCGTTGTTATGTAGAATGTTATTAAAAGAAAGAATTATAATTATAATTCTCTCAAATTTATAAAATTAATAATAAGATAACTTTATGATAAAATAAGTGTAAATACGCTTGTAATTACTTTAAAATGATTTCTTTACCGTTTTAATAATATTATTTCTCATTTAAGACAACAAGAAACTTTTTTGTTATCAAAATTATACTTAGTTGTTACGTAGCTATCATAGTTATAGAGTATATATATATAAAAACATTATTCTTTATAATTCATTAAATGAATTTATTTAACATCTCATAATCAATAACTATGATATATTTAAAAATGCTAAAGCTTATTATTGGTTGGTCAAATAACTTCAAAGATATTTATAACCGTATAAACATGAATTTGAACATAGTTAATTACATTTGAAATTAGAAATATGAGAGATTTTATTTTTCTTTGAATACACATTTTTATAGTTGATACTAGCACTTAGTTCATAAGTCTCCACATCCCCAAAGCATTTTATAAATTGTTTGATAAAAACAGGTTCTTTAAGAATATGAATATTTTTTAAAGAAACATAATGCATTTTTTAAGAAATGGGTTTTTTCTTTGAAAAATACAAAAATATCATAAAAAAACATTAGAAATAACAATAAGAACACACACATATATATTTTAGTAAATAAAACTACTAAATAATTTAATATATATACACAAACAAGTTGGGATCTCCTCTCGAAACTTAGAAATTAAAATACGAAGCAAAATAAAATTTGAGTTAAATCCATTAATCTTCAAACTAAAACAATCAAAAAGAAAATTTGATAAAATCTCAAGGCATAAAGGCACCAACACAAATTTGTTTTTTAAAAAAACCTTTTTTTATTTATTTTGATTTTGATTTTTTGATTTTAATTTTTTTCAAACAATAAAATCAATTTTTTTTATGAAATCGAGCACCAATTTAATGGTGAAATTTCTTTTTTAAGATCAAAAAAATTATATAAAAAATAAATCAAAATAAATTATCAATCAGAAATTCTAATAAATATAATATTGAATAATCAAATTAAAAAATAAAAAATGATTGAAGAAAAAAGAAAGAAAAAGAAACATAATTTACACCAAAGTTTTTTAAAAACAAAAAGCTTTTCATTTTTTTTAATTTTGATGTTTTTATTTTTAACAAACAATGATAAAATTATTGTAAAAATAATTATAAAAAAACTAAAACAATAAAAGTAAAATATTATGCGAATAGATAATGTTTTGCCTCATAATATACTGTGATTGCCTGAGTTGTTTTAATTATTATTTTTTATTTTTAGTTAGTATTAGCTTTTGCATAACGGTAAAACACCAAAAGTAAAATTTGGTTGGAGTGAATTTAAACCCAAAAATTCACACTCCCCTCGCCTCTGTTAGCTCTTTATAGATTCCTGTACCAGCCACAGCCAGCACGCTCTGGTTCTCTCTAGGGTTTCCTCCTAGCAACGCTGTCGTTTTTGCATCTCTCCCCCATAATTCGTCGACAATGAAGCTCACCGTCAAGACTCTGAAAGGCAGCCATTTCGAAATTAAGGTTCATCCCACCGACACTGTAAGTAATTAAACCTAACTTAATTATAATTATAACTATAATTAATACCACAAGTTTTTTTTAGTGATTTTAATCATAAAATATGTGAAGATTATGGGTGTCAAGAAGAATATTGAAGATGCGCAAGGAAAAGACAATTACCCATGTGGACAACAATTGTTGATTCATAATGGGAAAGTATTGAAAGATGAGACTACTTTAGCTGATAACAAGGTTACTGAAGATGGTTTTCTTGTTGTCATGCTTAGCAAGGTAATACTTTGCTACTTCTTTTGTTTTGTTTTTGTTTAGTCATTAATTCATTAGTTCTATGTTGTGGTTTTTAAGTTTAATTAATTATTTTGGTAGTGCTTTTAATGTTTTCCTATATTTATGTTTGTGTTGCTGATTTTGATGAGGCAAATTTATTCGGGGAATGTATTACACGTTTCGGGATTTTTCGTGTGAAATTTTGAGTATTTTTTCTGTGTTGTAGTGTGTGAGATAATGTCTTTGATTGCTAGTGTATTGTGATTGTTTTCATGAACTATAAATTTGGGTGAAGACTCTTATATGAAGCTGAGAAATTTTGTGATTTCTTTTTGAATAAATATGGTGGAAAATTAATAACTACCATTAATGGATCTCTTGATATATCCGAATTATCGGTTTTGGTAGCTTTTGGTTTCAACTGTTTTACTAATTAGGCAACTTGAAGTTCAAGCTTTTTTATCCAATCATGTTACAAAAGAAAAATTATATCTTTGGATGTTTGCCTGTAATTGATGGATAGGTAATGATGGTTAGATGAAAACTTGAAATCGAATTTGTCTAATTATTACAACATTTAACTAGTATTAACTACTACTACTACTAACCACTTTAAGAGTGCCCTAAGGGCACCTAATAGCATTTTCCAATTAATCTATCATTAGAAGCTGCATGAAGCGTTTGCAAGCACATTAGCTTGTGTTTATCAGTATTTGTCGTCAGCATCTTTTTTAATATTTGTTTTATTCACGAACTGCATGCGCTATTGTGGAATTTATGATTTAATGCTTCATTTGGTTGCTTGAACCTTAACATGTTCTTCCATCTATATGCTATATACAGAGTAAAACAGGCACAGCTGGTACTTCATCCACCCAGGTATTTTCACCCTTTGTTTTCTACTTTTCTTCTGGTATATCTTGCTCTTGTATTTATTTCTATTCTTTTTTATAAGCCTTTTTCCTTCTATTATGTACTTCAGCCTGTTTCTACTCCACCTACCACCACACCAACTTCAATTTCGACTCCCGCACCTGATGCTCAAGCATTGTGAGTTTAATTATACCACAAATATCTTCAGTGCTTAAATATTCTGGAATAACTGAATTCATCTTTCTTATATATTAAATATTTCACTGCAGGGACTCAAAGAGTGCATCTGCTTCTGACTCAGCAACAGCCAAGTATGCTCTATCTCTAGTTGCACTATGCGTATTTTGGTTATTTTAAGACAATAGGGCTGCAATACGTATCTGTAAATGCATAATATTGATATAGTATGTAAAACTTAGTTCTCGATGATGCTACTGGTTTATATGTTTTGTTTCGAGGAAGAATCTTTATACTCTGTCGTAGAAGTTCAGCAACAACCTCAAATGATTTTGTTGCTTATAATGCATATCTCCTTTCTATTCTTTCTACTCAAGCCACATTTGAAACATTTATGAGATCTCAAAATTATATAGCAAGAAACTTGAAGATAGAATTTGGTTTATTGGGATATCTAAGAGGATTCAAGTTATTTTAAGACAATTATGTCCTCAACTTCTAACCAGAGTTGGAAACTTCTTTTGATATTAAGTTACAAATTTACTCTTTGCTATTAGGGATTACATTGGTCATTATTCCATATAACCATACATGTTGTAATGAGGATTGTCAGCCATCCAATTGATTCGAACTGCTTATTTTGGATTGTTTCCATCACTTGTTAATGTGAGATGTCCTGAATATAAGAAGCTAAAGTGCATTTAAAGCATCATCCTAGGCTCATGCAATTTTCTATAAAAGACAGATTAGATATCGTAGAGGGCATGTCTATTTATTTTTAATGTTGGGTAAAATAGAGAGATCAGTTTGGTAACTTGTAGCTAGTTTGAGTTTTGCCTCCTTTAGTTCTTGGATAATGCGTTCAAGGAGAGAGCATATCAGTCAATACCAAAATTGATTTGAGTGGTCCGATGCATGTTCTCCCCCTTACACCTGGAATAGCAGTCTGCATGTCTGACACTTTAAGGAAATCTTCTTCTGACAATTTCACAGAGGACACCTTTTCTCTTTATTTCTTAGTATAGCCATTAGCATTTCCTAAAAAGAAAAGGCTGGTTTCTTGTCTTTTAATATTGACACCTAAATATTACTCATGTGCATGTTGTAAGTGCATGATCCACATCAGTTTGATGTAATTCTTGCTTTGCATTTTGTGTAGTAAGTGTGGGCTAACTATCTGAGATCTTGTTGAGGGCATTTTATAAAATCTACTTTGTTAATAAATCTGTAACCCGTAATTCACAGCTTTAGTTTTTGACTATTAATGGTGATAATACCATGTCTGCAGTGCACAGAGTGATACTTATGGTCAAGCTGCTTCCAATTTAGTTGCTGGTAGTAATTTGGAGCAGACTCTTCAGCAAATAATGGATATGGGAGGTGGAACCTGGGATAAAGAAACAGTTACTCGTGCACTTCGAGCTGCCTATAATAACCCGGAGCGGGCAGTGGATTACTTGTACTCGGTAAGTCTAAATTTAGTGTGTAGCCTGTTACAGTCTTTGCTTAGAATTAGCACTGAAACCAGTGTTCTGTCTTCAGGGCATTCCAGAAACAGCGGAAGTTGCTGTCCCAGTGGCTAGGTTTCCTGCAGATCAGGCTACTGAAACAGGTGCAGCTCCAGCTGCCCCTGCACCTGCATTTGGAGCACCTAATTCATCTCCATTGAATATGTTTCCTGAGGTTAAACTTCAGATTTTAGAAGGTTTTCATTATGTATTAACTGTATAGTGTTTGCTGGTGTTATTGATTTGGAACTTGTCCAGCAGACAATTTCTGGTGGTGGAGGTGGTGCTGGTGGCGGACTTGGCTCTCTTGATTTCCTTAGAAACAATCAACAAGTATGGTTGGATTTTAAATGCAATGCATTTTAATGCTAAACTCATTGGTATTCACAATTCATGTCAATCTTTCATGGCATTGGATTTAGAAATAGGGTAATAAATTGTGTGAGAGAATAATGAATAAAGGCAGGAAATATTTAGGTATGATTGTATAACTAAACCTTAACAATTTTGGTTGACTTGCTTAGATGGTTTTGGGGTGGGTGCTAAATTTTCATTTAATGCCATTGCCAAATTAACCTTTGATAAGACATGATTTAGGATTTCTAATGGTTATCAAGTTGATATATGTCATTTAATGCCAAGCGCCAAATAACAATTGATATTGTTTGATATAGGATTTGCAGTGATTATCAATTTCATACATGATATCAAATAATTTCATTTTTTCTATCTTTCTTGCATTTTAGTTTCAAGCATTGCGTTCAATGGTTCAAGCAAATCCACAAATCTTGCAGGTGCTTTTCATTTCTTTATTTATTATTTTTCTATATCAACATTTGTTGTCTTGAGGTTTAATCAGCTACTTCTGTTACAGCCCATGCTTCAGGAGCTTGGGAAGCAAAACCCCCAGCTTTTGAGAATTATTCAAGAGCATCATGCAGAGTTTCTTCAGTTAATAAATGAACCTCTTGATGGTTCTGAAGGGTGAGTATCTTTATTGGTGTATTTAGTGGAATCTCAAAAAAATTCAAAGCTAGTTTCCCGGTTCATTGAAAGATGAAGGGATCTAGCAGATGTTGGTCAATTTCATCACAAGTGTGGGTAGTTATTGATGTACTTCATATTTGTTACGCATAAATCTTTTCCATAATTTCTATGATAGATATGGCGATGGTGGTGAACATTTGAAAAATGATGGTTTCATGCTATACGAAACCACTTAATCCATAAAAGAGGGCCGGGGGGTGGGGGAGTTGTCTGATATGGAAAGCACCCACACCCTCCTTACATTCGTGTGATGCTGGTTTAATTGGGATTAAATCTGGCAGGCCCCAGGATGTGGGGCTTGATATACTGTCAGTTTTGAGCTGTAACTTCTTGTCTATTTTTTAACTGCAAATTTATTTAATATTACTGTATGGTGAAGTATTCTAAATTAAGCAAGTCTTTAGTTTTATATGGGCTCTAAGGCACCATGTACAAGCTTTAGTTAAGCTGGTGTGCTAGAATAATTACTGAACGCTTTAGTTAAGCTGGCGTGCTAGAATAATTACTGAGCTCAAACGTGTTGGAATTTAGCTGGCATGAGCCTGAAATGAGTGAGCTTTTGGCTTTTCTTGGTTTTGATATTCAAAAACCTTAAAAATAGGTTGTCATTAATTATAATAAAAAATTAGTTTTCCCAATGCCTATGCGGTCTATTGGCATATGCCTTGGTGGAAAATGCATGCCTTGGGTTTGAGACCAACCATGTGTTGGGTCCTAGGATTGGCCTGAGAAGTCATTTAATAGTGGTTTTTTTTTTTTATATAAGATATGCTGTCTGCAGAAAAATAGATTATTTATCCACCCTGATCGTTGATGTCACAATATGGTATAATCTGTTCTTCTCAGGGATATATTTGATCAGCCTGACCAAGATATGCCCCATGCAATCAATGTGACCCCAGCTGAACAAGAAGCTATTGAACGGGTATGCCTATATCATTTCATTTATTCTGTCTTGGGATTTTCTTCTTCTTTGTTATTCTTTGAAACATTGCTCCTGTTTTTCTCCTTTCACCTGTTATAGCTCGAGGCAATGGGTTTTGATAGAGCCCTTGTCATAGAAGCATTCTTGGCTTGTGATCGCAATGAGCAACTGGCAGCCAACTATCTATTGGAAAATGCTGGAGATTTTGAAGATTGAGTTTTGATTTTCTGTAAGGGTGGTCTGTGTCCGTGTCCTTGTGAGAATCTTTAGTGTGGTAGTGTTTGGTATACTCTGTAGTTTCTAACTATGAATCTTGAAAATTCATTTTTGATAATGGGTTTTTGAATGGCGTTTGTTTGATAAGCTGCCTTCAATTCTCCCTTCGTCTCTTTAACTCTCTAATGTCATGGCTTCGGAATGGCAGCTGAAATATGACAGCCAATGGAGATCACATCTAAATTCTTCCCTGTGTATCTCTCTTTTCTGAAGTGAGCTCTATTCCGAGCACTATAAAATTACTCGCACATTGCTGCCAATGTTCTGTTGCTGCTGCTGTTGCCATTTTGGAAAACGTCAGGGAACAAAGTTTGTTGTGTTGAGAGCTATGGAATTTAATAATAATGAGTATTCAAAAAGACCAGTACCTCTACTCTCGACTCCATTTCCTTGTTCCGAGAAGGTGAAACATAACAGTTCTGTGTTCCTTTCTCTTTCAAATTCAAAGAAAGTACGACTTATTTAACTTCTCCTAAATCCCTGCTCCGTCATTATTAATTAATTAATTAAGTATAAAGCAAAAAAGACGAGGGGAAAACAGGTTTATCGACACCCATTAGCACAGTTTTTTTTTTTCCATGTATTTTGAAAAAAAAAAAATTAGAAAATCCTTGTACATGTTGATGGGTTTGGTGAGTTTAATTTTATATTTTTTTTAATTGAGTTTTATAATTTGTTTTATTTTATTTTTTATGAAGTTATCGTAGCCTTAAAAAAAAGTTAATATTGGATTGACGTTTAATTTTACGATCGTTTATTTTTGTTACCATATAGTTAAATAAAAAATATTTTAGAAAAAAAACAAGTTATTAATCCTAATGGAATCCATTACCTGGTTTGATGGTTTGATGTGATAATCCGGGTTACCCGATTCACGGGTTTGACAGATTTACCCATCAAACCTGATGTGTTATTTCTTTTAGTTTTTTATCCTTTAATTTTAATAATTATTTTTTTATTTATTTCACTCTTCATATTAAATTTGTTGGGAATCAGAATTCATGGTTTAATTTCATTTATTTTCTATAAAGTTATCACAATCTTATATAAATATTTTTTTAAGGTTGTTGCTTAATTTTATAAATATTTATTTTTATTATAAAATTAAAAAAAATAATCTACAAAAACAATAAAATTATTAAACTCAAGTTGAAGTTCATGATCCAATCAAAAGTGACCAAAATTAATTAAATCTGATATTATTTTAATATTAAAAAAAAATTATCTCAATTTTTAAAAAAGTTATGACAGACATTTATACGACCATCTAAGCTGAGTTTATTTTAGATCAACTGAAATTCAAACTGGACAAAAAAATAAAAACCAAGTTAGTAGGTAAGCTCTTGATTGAATTTGACAATACTGTCAAAAAAAATCTCATTGCTCTTTTTTTAAGTTTCAAAATATATAGTCTGACCACAGCAGAGGCAAGCTCTTTGCTATTGAGGCCAGGGAGAGTCAGATGAAACCAGATTTCAGCAACCACAGGTTTTTAATATATAGAAAGCACGTTTTACATGGTCATAGAAAGTACAATTTATGGAATTCTCTGTTGAAAGACAAGCCAGAAGTTGCATAAATATACACCAATTTGGGACATTCATTAATATTTATATCACCAAGGAGACTCAGAACTCCCTCTCTGGGAACAGAATAGGAGCGACCAGTGACCAGGTGTAGAGACCTGCAGTTGCCCACCCAGTCAAGATACGTACCCATACAGAGGGCCACCCCACATCTACCAGCTTTCCACTCTCCCCAATGGAGGTTGACCATCCAGTCAAAAGCATTGCAGAGTACATGCTTGCAAGAGAGAAGATGATGTGGAAGAAGGAATAAGAATAAGTGACTGGCTTACAGGCCTTCTCCTTTTCTTCTTGTTCGTTTGCCTTGTTGTCCAATGGAAGCAAAGGTTTATCAGCACCTAATCCACAAGCAAAAGGTCAGATTCCATTAAAAAATTGTCATATCAGAGGGACACGAGAAGCAAAAACAAATTCTTATGAAAGCACATTTAACATAGTCCTAACAGATGAGGGGGGGGAAAGAACATGTAGAAAAGTAGGTACTCTTAAATGAAACATATGGACGAAGTTTTGGAATTTTTCATGGTGCAGAAACATTTTTATTCAAAAGAATTTCTGCACAAGTTCTTGGGATATCATATGAAAACTCATATAAAAAGTCTGAAATGTTTGCTAAAGATATACCTGCACGGGGTGAACTTGGTGGTGAGAGCAGGGCGGTAGAGGATCCAGCACGGACAGCAGAGTAGACTACTGACAGAACAGTTGTAAGCAGACCAATGGAAAGAGTGCCGGTAGAAACAGCTTTTGAATGCCTGTGAAGACCATTGCATTCATATTCCCTTGGTTCGCTGGCAAGTCCACTGTAGCATAGGTACATGCAGTACAAGGATATAACTGAAGCAGGCAAAACACTGCCATTTACCTGTGTTCCATGAAAATGACAGCCTATGAGACAGCAAATCAAAAGTTCTAATACCAGGTAAGAAGCAAGTACAGCTATGCACACTAGGCATCATGAAAACAACATAACAAACCATGATAGATATTATCAAATCTGCAAAGAGAACAACCATGAGCACCCTCTTGGAGAGCACATTACAGGTTTTTCTTTGCAAAAGAACATGCAACATGAGCACAGCACAGAAGTTTCCTCATTCCTGAGGACCATGAGGAATTAATTTGCATCCATGAAATGATTAAAAGTCCCAACATGTATATCATCATTCGTGGAAGACAATAGGTCCCTTGATACAGAGACAAATATCAGATAAATCTTGCATTCTTCTAAGAGTTCAGTACTCCAAAGCTTATTAACACATCGTAGAGGGATACCAAACAAAAATGGACCATTTAGTAAACCATCCTATCAGCATAATAGGTTTATATAACTTAGAACTCCTAAAAGCTTGAAATTGCATGACATTGGTCATGGGATCACTGGTCCAAATCTGTGATATGTGCGCGTGCGCGCGCAACTATCACAGATAAACATTGACAGGGTTGGGGCATACATGTTCACTGCAATCCTTGATAAGCCTTTCTTTTATAATTGAAAGTATTATTCTCCTTATAACCAATTTTGTAGGCTCAGCCTTTTCTAATCAAATTTGAATACAGCATATATAAACAAACTTATTTTGGAATCAAGCACATCTCTCTTACAATGTATCAGTTTTGAAAGCACATGTGAGAAAGTAAGAAAATGAATGGTCATAATGGTTGGATTTATTGGAACACAGAGAATTAAAACTTACCGCAGGGTGCAGTGCAACAATAGCAAAAACAAACGCGAAAATCAGGGTCATAACGATAAAGAAGGTGTTTAGTCCACAATCCTGTCCAGATGGAGTGAACCAATGAAAGAGAAGTCCCGAGAAGGCAAATGTTCCCACGTAACAAACAAGCGACACAACAAATAGAGCAACATACCTATACAAATAAAATTGCAAAATAAGAATCAGTTAATCTGGTCATGGAATGGGAAAAAAGACGGCTAAAAGAAATGAAAGAAAAGGCAAAACTAACCAGAACTTTTCATCATATCCAACCCATTTGTCATTCCATCCATGAACGAAATCCAACAAAAGCACAACTTGAACAAGAAGAAACAATCCTGAGCCAAATTTGGATATTGACTCTGCAAATAAAAAAATCTAAGTTATCAGCTAGTGTCAAACTACAAAAAGTGTTTCACAGAGAAAGACATAGGAAGATCAGAAGCAGACAATCAATCTCTCATGGCATGTCATCAGTCAGCACGTACTAAGAATTTCAGATTGAGCATTGCCTTAGTAAACATCATATCAATAACACAAGTTAATATCTATCAATGACCCTCATCAGAATTTGATAAGTAATGCAATCCAACTAACTGATACAGTGTATAGTATATTTAACTCCTGAAGTAAGATCATTTCAATCATTCCTACTCAAACAGGCTAATACTGTTGTGTTCAAAGCAGTAGGTCATTGACCTGCCCATATATCGTACTTTCTATCACTACATAAAGAGAACCCCTTTTCCTATTTGCATTCAATATCAAGCGTACTCAACTCTCAACACATCCTCACCAAATTGCACAACAAACCGATCAACAACTCATAACAATCTAAAACATTCCAAAACAACAAAACTACCAAACAAAATCACAATTCAGCACACAACCAGAGTCCAATGAGCCAGTCACAAAACCAATTTACCATAAAAGCTGACGATCTCATTCGGAAGGAAAAACATAAGGATCACCAAAATACACCAACAAACAACTTTAGCCATCCATCCACCATGATGCAAACTATCACGCGGATCCTTCTGATTTTTCACACCAACCATCATAGTCGCCAGTATAGTAAAAAACATAAAATTCCCCAAACTAACACGCAAAACCGCGTCCGTCTCGAACCATTCTCTATCCGGCGTCTTATGAAAATGATTAATCCCTAACATCCACAACCAACAAAAATTATAATCATCATCATTAAAATTGGTGGAAATTCTTCGGCGAAATTAAAAGGGCTTGCTTACAAGGGAGTTTTTCCATAAGAGGGGCCGCAACTTCACGCAGAATCCAAGAAACGATTAAAGACAAAGCAAAGAGACCGCAGTAGGCGATCCTGGCGGATCGTCTGCTAATTCCAGATACCACAGTCGTACATGCATGACACGCACAAGTAGCGCAGCACGACGCCAGGCAAGAAGCTGCCCACATCTTGTTTTTCAACAATCTAAACAAAATAAATAAAGAAAAAATCAAAACTTGATCGAAAAAACCAAAACCCTGATCGGAGAAGGAGAAATTAGATGGTGGGTACCTGAGAGAATTGGAGGCAGAGGGTCTGATTACAAGAGGGGAAAAGGATGAGTTTGTTCTTTGTTTACTCAGTCAAGAAAGATTGGTGCTTTTTGGTCTCTAGACTCTCTACGGTGTGGTTTCCTGCTTTTCCTGGAAGGTTCGTTGATGCTTGCCGTTGGATTATGCGGGTGGGACCTGTCTTTGTGGAGGGTAAGGATCAGGGCACAGTGGTTGTTTTATCTAGAAAATCATTGAGCTAATTACGCCGGATTTCAAGTTAAATTAAAAAAATTATTCGGTGTAACCCCGTTGATCAATTGTTTTTTTATTATTATTTAATTGATGCAATTAAATTCGGTTTAAACTTAATTAAATTAATATTAATTTTTTAAAATAAAAATGTATCATTTTAATATAAAAAATAAAACAGTTTTTAATGAAAATAATTAATTTATTTTCTTTCTCGGTTCCAGATTTGACAACTCTGAATTACAGAAGCGTGCATGGTTTTTTTTTTTATCATTTTTATTTCATGCACTATAGAGATTCTTTATTTTTATAGACCAATGATCTACTTAATTTGATTGTTTATTTTAGATGTTGGGACGTTGAGAAATATAATATAATATTATTTTTTTTTTACTTGGATATTCTCGTATCCTTATTCTTTTAAAGGTTAAGACTAGTTCTATTTAAAGTTTGTGACTTCTTCTCTATAAATATATTTTCTAAATCAAACTGAAATATAATAAAATTTGAAAATAAGTTTTTGGATCAAAAAAGAATAAAAACATTGATTATTACAATTTAAATATGTTAAACTTATAACTACCATAATAACTTGCCTACTTTTATCTTTATGATTTTCTTCATATTTTACAAAATATTAACTAGAGATCCATTTTCTTCTCTTCCAAAAACTAAGTTATCGATTAAATTACTTTATATATATCTTGCAAACATCTAGAAATGGTTCAAGTTTCAAAAAAAAAATCAGATTCAAAATGAGTGTGAAATAAAAAAAGACTTTAAAAATTTAAGGACCAAAATGCAAAATTAGCTTGGTTTTCACTGTTCATTGCTGCAGTGAAAAGCTAGGTCCTTTTAGTATATGTTAATGATAATAATAATAACTAGGTCATTGCATGTGTTATATTGCGGGTCAGATCAGTTTTTTTTTTTTTAATGTA
>Ga0307517_10003680_pt1 | contig 23838 bp, 19 predicted proteins | sample 23_EM_MG_FD_194515 | JGI IMG/M metagenome (GOLD analysis project Ga0307517, IMG submission 194515) | Populus trichocarpa ectomycorrhiza microbial communities from riparian zone in the Pacific Northwest, United States - 23_EM | ecosystem: Host-associated > Plants > Roots > Unclassified | place...
CTATACATGTCTCTTGATGTTTTCAGTTTTTATTTTTAGTCATTGTTTATGATACTTTTCACTTATTAACACAGAATTCTCAATTTATTTAATTATATGTATTTATATATATATATATATATATATTTTATTTTCACTTAGAATTTTTTTAAATATAAAACGTGCTGAAAAAGTCTATATATAAATTTTTTTGTTGAGAAAAAAAATATAACAGGTAGTGAAATGCGGGTCAAATATCTAATAAAATTAAAGGAGTGTGTTTTATATTGTAGTGTAGGGTGTCTTTCAAAAGTGATTTTTGCTTAAAAATATATTAAAATATATATATTTTTAATTTTTTATTATATTTTTAATATCAACACATAAAAATTATTGAAAACATTAAAAGAAAACATCAATTTGATATTTTTTCATGACAAACACACTTTTAAAATGTATCTAGAGCTTATTTGATATTGTGATAGTAATTTTATTTTAAATGTGTTTTACTCGGAAATGTATTAAAATTAAAATTTTTTATTTTTTAAAATTTATTTTTAACATAGATATATTAAAAAATATATTTTTTAAAATTTAATCTTTTAACGAACCACAGTTAACCAATTTCCGAACATGTTCTTAAACGCAGTAACACGGAGAAATTTCGCCGCCTCTCAGCCACTTCCTGTTTTGTTAGCCCTCCTGCTAAAACCTCAGCCCCTATCTTTCTCTCTCTAAAACCCCTCTCCCCCCTTTTTATACATCTACTAGCATACACCTACACACAACTAATAACAACAACAACATATAGAGCTGCGATTGGATTGAAGCTTTTTTCGTCACTTAATTGGTAATACTAATCAATAAAGAATGAATGTTTAGTTTATTTCCTTGATAATTTCCTTGCTTTTTAGGAACCCATTTTTCATTTCTTTCTTTCTTTTATGTTGGTTTTGATTTCTTTGATTTTTTTTTGGGTGTAGAATAGTGTTTATAGTGCAAAGTTTTGATTTTTGGTTATGGAATTTGATTGATTTTAATTTTTATTAACCCTATAGTTTAAAATTGCATGTGTTTTTGGGCTTTGAAATAGTTGATTTTTATGTTTATCAATGTGGGGTGGGATTTTGGTGTTTGTTGACTGGTCTCATCAGTTTTAAGGTGAAAGTGAAAATAGATTCATCAACGCTAGTTGGTGCTACAGGATTCAAGTTTGTTTATGAGTGTCCCCTGTGCGCGCGATAACTCAAATGGTTACTTTAGTTCATTTTGCAATGATTGAAACTTGAAAGCTCCTTTTGGCTTTAAAGCTACCAGGTTGGAACTTTCCTAGACAAGCAAGTGCAGGAGGATTTAAAGTCTTAGAACACTGTTTTCTAAATGAAATATGTATTCATTTATGCAAGAGTACTTACAGATGCACTCATGCACACACACATCAATGAATGATTGCATTCTCTTTTGTGCATTCGGATTCTTTGGTATATCGATGATGTTTTCAGTTTTCACTGAACTGGGTATTCTTTTCATTTTGAAAGCTAGTAAACCTTATTAAGTTGTCGAATTAGGAGGTGAAAATGGCTGGGAAATCTAATAAAGGGAGGAATCGGAGAGGGTCCAATAACACAACAAATTCTTTGGAGCCAGTGGCGTCATCGAATGCTCCTGTGAAGGATGACATAACTGCTTCAGAAGCTGTTGTAGCTACTCTTAATGAAGTATCAGCTGGGAGTGAATCAACTAATGGCTCCTCAGAGATAAAGGAATCTGAAACAGCAAATTCTGCTAGTGAAGCAAAGCAAGGTTGTTTTTATGATATTTTTTTTTGCTTTCCTAAACCTCATAGTGTTTCGCTAACGGCATGGTTTGGTAACATTACTATTTCTCTGCCAACCCAACCTAGTGAAACGGTTGCACCAATCATTTGTTGAAATTGAGCTTAATTAAATGCTGCATTACTGGTTTGTAATCTTTATCTTTTTTTTTGTCACACATCTCATGTGGTGTTTTCCCTATGAGTGCAGGTGATCTTCATCTTTACCCTGTCTCTGTCAAATCTCAAAGTGGCGAGAAGCTTGAGCTACAAGTGAGCTAACTTGTTCCATTTAGATATTTTATTGTTTTATAGCACTCTGTGCATTGGGTAGTACAGGTTTTTTCTGTCACCATTCTGCAATGCAGAAGTTTTTTTTCCCTCCTGCTCAAACAACTAACTAATGGCCTCAAGTTTTAAATATGCTCTTGCTCTTGGCACGTTATTTGCTTATTTATGTCAATCAATTGATAAATAATACAAAATCGCAGTTGAACCCTGGAGATTCTGTCATGGATGTAAGACAATTCCTTCTTGATGCTCCTGAGACCTGTTTCTATACATGCTATGACTTGTTGCTGCACACGAAGGATGGTTCCACTCATCAACTAGAAGATTATAATGAAATATCTGAAGTAGCTGACATTACTTCTGGTGGTTGCTCCTTGGAGATGGTCACCGGTCTGTTAGCATTGCTCTCTCTTTTGGTAGTAGAGATCCATTTATGGACGCTTCTAACATGGAAAGTTTTTTGGCAGCACCATATGATGATAGATCGATCAGGGCACATGTTCACCACACAAGGGAATTACTTTCACTTTCTACACTTCATGCTTCATTATCAACATCCCTTGCTTTAGAGTATGAAACAGCACAAAACAAAGCTCCGGGTTCAGGTGGCTTGTGATATTCATCCTAAAATCATTATCATCTCCTTTAATTACTTATAAAGTATTTCTTAACCCTTCATTCAGTGCCAAAGATGTTCATACAATGCCTTTAATGTAGATACTGGAAAAACAGAGGTCCCTGAGCTTGATGGGATGGGATTCATGGAGGATGTTGCCGGCTCGGTTGGTAAATTGTTATCATTCCCAACAAAAGAAATCAAGTGTGTGGACAGTATTGTGTTTTCATCCTTCAATCCCCCTCCAAGCCATAGAAGGTCCAGCCCTCTCACTCTCTCCTCTGACTATTTGCACAAAAAATCCAACATTTCCCTTGGAGTGTGATTTAGCAAAATAATTTGTTTTTTTGGTTGCCTCTCCAGGCTTGTTGGGGATTTGATTTATCTGGATGCAGTAACATTGGAGGGTAACAGATATTGTGTTACTGGAACCATAAAGATGTTCTATGTCAATTCAAGCACAGGGAATGTCCTTGACCCAAGGCCCAGCAAAGCTACTTCTGAAGCAACAACCCTTGTTGGACTCCTGCAGAAAATCAGTCCTACGTTCAAAAGAGGTAAAGGAAGGCAATTGAGAATTTATATTTTATTTAGGCTTGAAGTTCATTTCTTAGTTCTGACTTTTGAATAATATGTTTCCTTGTGTGTTCCTATTTTGAAGCTTTTCGTGAAATTTTGGAGCGTAAGGGCTCTGCACACCCTTTTGAAAATGTACAATCTCTCCTGCCACCGAATTCATGGCTAGGATTATATCCAGTTCCTGGTTAGTTGAACTTTTGTATTCTATTTTGTATATTTATGGTATTTAGTTCCTAAAGCTGCAGAACACTGCTTTAACTTGAATGGACATTCTTCCTTGCAATTTTTAGTGTAAATCAACTAGCCAGGTATTTTGGCTTCTTTTAGATGGGGTACCAGCTGTACTTCTAATCTTGATTAGTTTTGTTTTTTTGTTGCTCACTCTCAAACTTGTCTAATTCCATCCAAACTTCAAACTCTTCTTTCATTTATGTCATTGCTTTGTTCATTTAGAAACATGGTCCACCTGTCATAGATTTTGAGGAAGTTTCTGTTGGTATTTTTCAAGTAAAGTAAGCTTTACCTGAAAGTTTATTTCTCTAAGTTGTGAATTATAATCTATGCCTCACATCATTCCTGGTGACAAATCTTGAATTCAAGCTTTGATAAGTTTTAATGAGGCATCCTTTATGGGAGTTGGGGAGGGGGGTGTTATGGTGTTGTAGCTACATACTGGTACAAAGCATTGTGGCACAGGAAGTCAGAGGAATAATTAAAGAACAGAGAGATGAAAAGAGGCAATTGGAGGAGAAAAGACTGGATGGAGGAGAAGGGATCTCCTCTTCCGAGTCTGATCAGTTTTTACCCTCATGGAAGCTATTCAGTTTCACATCAATAAGGCTTTTCAAGCTTAACAGCAATAACAACCAAAAGAAATAAGATAAAATCAACCTGGCTATGTATCTTCCCTGAATTCCTGTATCTGTCCTTTTTTTTATTCATACCTTGATTTTTTAGATAGTGGTTTTTTCTTCAGGATTAAATTTGGCTGAAATTACTTATTTAGGTACCATGTGATCATGTATATTTTCAGGCATGCAATGTAAGAACCGGCTGCATCAACTAATTAATTGTTCTGAAAAAGTTTTTGTCCTGAAAAGATAATTAGAATTTTATTTGGTGGTGAAATTTTATAATAAAATACATTGGATATATATGCTACTAAAATGAAGATCAATACAGAAGAAAAATAGGGTTTTGAAGTAGAATTCAAGGCACTGTAGCCCCAGTAGCATGTGATAACATGGCACCAAATATGCACTTTTGGATGAATTGGCTGCTATCCATAAAAATGACAGATCTGTGGAACTCAGTGGTTCATTTGACATCTCACCTGCATAAGCTTCATGGAATTTTTTGGGTCAGATCACAGACCTGATGCAGCCAGAGCGGAGGATGCACTAACTCTTTCGTATGGTAGTGAGCTGATTGGCATGCAAAGAGATTGGAATGAGGAGTTGCAATCCTGTCGAGAGTTTCCCCACTCAACTCCTCAGGAAAGGTATACTTGTCATATGTGCTACTACCTTTATAAAGTTATGCATGTTCTGTGCTGTTTTGTTTCTACAATGTACAATTTCTTTATATAGTTTCATCCTCTATCCCTTATCAGGGTGGTTTTGTTGCAGGATCTTGCGTGATAGAGCTCTCTACAAAGTGACTTCTGACTTTGTTGATGCAGCAATTAAAGGAGCTATTGGAGTCATCGGCAGATGTATTCCTCCCATAAATCCAACAGATCCAGAGTGCTTTCATATGTTAGTGGGACCCTTATAACTTCTGAATTTCTATTCCATCCTTGAAGTCAATGCTATTTGCCGGTTTGAGCATTGTGTGATGTATTCTGCATCTTTATGTTCTTATGAATGATTATGGGCTATGCTAGCTAAAATGCTATTTCTTTGAGAGGTTTGTGATCATTAGTAAACTTTTCCATAATATCTCGTTCTTGTTTATTCTTATTCTAGGTATGTTCACAACAATATATTCTTCAGTTTTGCTGTGGATTCAGACCTTGAACAGCTCTCCAAGAAATGTAATTCAGATGCTAGTTCAAAGACTGAGAACACTAGTTCTTCAATTAAATCATCTGAAAAGGCCACTACTAATGGGGTGAAATGTGATGGATCAACCGCAGAAGTGATGGAATTGCCTCCCGAATCTTCTGAGCCACAGTTGGCTGAGAGTGAACAAGCTACATATGCTTCGGCAAATAATGATCTGAAAGGCACCAAATCCTACCAGGAAGCTGATGTCCCTGGTTTATATAATCTTGCCATGGCCATAATTGATTACAGGGGTCACAGAGTGGTAGCCCAGGTGTGCATCGTAGATGCAATTCTTCTTTGTTTCTCGCATTCGCCCTCGCACTCAAATTCACATACGGAAACACACTCACATGCACGCACCACTTTTAGTCAAACATGCATGCATGCAGTTATCATTGAAGTTATATAAAAAAGGAATGCAATTTTAGGCAAATTGCTCTCTTTTGCTGCTTGACAAAATTGGTGTCTGCTTTTTCTGTCATCATAGGTTATATGATTACTTATTTGCTAAAGATTGCTCTTTCTCTCATCTTAGGGAAAAAAGAATAATATCGCAAATCCTAATCCATGTTGCATTTCCCATTGCATTGAACTTCCTGTCTTACTTGACAGCCAGTGGTCATTTTTGTTGTTCCTGTCTTTTCTTTTTTAGACTTATTTTTAATGTTGTTGGCCCTATTATCATCCCACTCTTCTTTTGAATTTTGTTTTAGAGTGTCTTACCTGGCATTCTTCAAGGGGATAAATCAGACTCTCTGCTGTATGGTTCTGTTGATAATGGCAAGAAAATATGCTGGAATGAAGATTTTCATTCCAAGGTGAGCAGAAATTTAAGTTGTCATTATGGGTTGATGGTAATGCATCATTAATTGAGAGCATCTTGTATTCAGGGTAGATAATTTTGTTATTAGTCCTGGGAAGTATGTTTGTATCTGGCACCAGCTAAATATCCTGGGCACCATGCTACATCCAAACATTAGTATGTTCTCAGATTTGTATATCACACACTTTCTCGTTAAGTACTGATCTCTGTGCGACTCAGGTGGTTGAAGCTGCCAAACGCCTTCATCTAAAGGAACATACTGTCCTAGATGGATCTGGGAATGCTTTCAAATTAGCTGCACCAGTGGAATGCAAGGGCATTGTGGGTAGTGATGACAGGTGAGGCGATTGATCTGCTGGGTTTTTATCTTTATAGTTTCTCTTCACTTCTATCACTTGGTGACCTTTTCTCTGTCTTCTTTATTGCCTTTTTTGTGTTATGGTAATGATTAATGGTGACACCATCAGTATGGGAACAGACTTACATGGCAGCTGATCCTTTCGTAGTTGTATTTTTTTTTCACTAAAATATGAAATGAAAATCAAAGAATAAATCAGCATTTGCATTACTGTGCTTCTATCTGTTTAATAAACTTTAAGCATCGAAGTACTGTTGAGTGGAGTTCGGTGGTACCACATGTTAACATCCATAGAATATTCATTCTTTTATAAGCGCTTGTTATGATTGGTAATTTTATTTCTTTTATCAGGCATTATCTACTGGACTTGATGAGAGTAACTCCTCGTGATGCAAACTATACTAGACCTGGCTCGCGGTTTTGCATATTGAGACCAGAATTAATCACTGCCTTCTGTCAGGTATGTTCGTGTGGACAAAATAATTTGGTAATCACCGGCTTATTTCTGCATGTTCATTCTTTTCTTTTTTTTAACGGCGAAGGCCGAAGCTGTGGCAAGGTCGAAGAGTAGACCTAAATCTGAGGGAGGGGTTCAAGTGGCTGCTGATTCTACAGAAGTTGCTGGTGCTGATAAGCAAGTTAAATCTGAGGAAGCTGCAGTGCCCATCAACAATCAAGTAAGATTGTTTGGCAACCTTTTCTTCACTTCTGGCACCATGCTCAAGCTAGAATAAATTGCACTTTATGAGGTTCATGTGATTGAAATGCATGCATGCAGGGGGTCATCTGGAGGGTTCCTATGCAATTGAAATGTTTGTTTGTTTTATTTGGTCCTAAATGCTGCAACATGACACAGTTGTGACTGAGGGTGGAACATTCTCTTATTATATCTGAAGCTATACATAGTTACAGTGTCATGTTCAAACAGTGACATATGGCTTCAGATTTCTTTGGAGGGCAAGTGTAAACTGAATTTTGTTATAAATGTCAAGTGCATTTTATTGTAATATGTATATGAACACTATTACCCACAAGTGTGTGAGCACTTATTTGAATCATGTGGCTTTTTGCGTTCGTCTTCAGGAGATAGCTAAAGAAGGGAAAGCTGACACTGTAGAAGAAAGTGCTCCTCCTCCTGCTGGAAGCTCTGAATCCCTTGAAGAAATACTTTTTAACCCTAATGTTTTTACTGAGTTCAAGTTGTCTGGGAATCCAGAGGTGAACATCTAACCTTTCGGTTTTCTTATTGTAAATCCCACTATCTATTTGAATTTGCTGGTGTTCTTAGTGACCAAATACCTTTGTTACCAATCGTGGCCCAAAAGCTGTTTCGGTAGCCACACAGTAACACTAAACAACTAGGAGTTCATATTCTTTTTTCAATTGCCATTTATCAGGAGATAGCAGTGGATGAGGAAAATGTGAAGAAAGTTAGTTCATATCTTGCAAATACTGTACTTCCAAAGTTCGTCCAAGATCTTTGCACACTTGAAGTCTCACCCATGGATGGACAGACTCTTACTGAAGCACTACACGCTCATGGAATTAATGTTCGCTACATGGGAAAGGTAAGCTTATACATTTATTTAATGCTCTCTAACATTTGTGCCAAGATTCTGACAAATTTGTCAAATAACAAGTTTTGTAGCTCAACTTAAATTTGATTTATTAATATAGTGATAGCAGAAGTCACTATTATTTAATCTGTTTTCTGTTATTACATTTGACACAAATCAATGATTTCTTTAGGTTGCTGAAGGGACAAAACACTTACCTCATCTATGGGATCTTTGTTCCAATGAGATCATTGTCAGGTCTGCAAAGCACCTCCTCAAGGTGATCAGCTTTATCTGACCCCCTCAAATGCCACGTATTGCTGTTCTTTCTATTTTTCAAAAAAAAGGTGCTGACTAACTTTTGAAGGTCTTCAAATTAATGCAAGGCCTATTACCTGCATGTTGACAGCATTGTGTCTGTAGTGTTTTGGCAACTGGGCCACCCAGTTTTCTAAGAGAGGCATTTTGTAGTTCTCTAAAGTGTTTTCTTAGGATAATTTTGCTCCAGTTAATCACCAGTTAGTTGGTATTTGGTCAGTCCAGGCCAGGCATCTGTCTTCAAGTGATTTTGTTGCATGTGCAAACCTGTTTGGGACAGAAGCTGCTTTTGTTCTATCCTTTCTAATGCATTATATGTGCATCTTGTCATTAATTGGCAATAGATCTTTGAAGCATACTGTGGAAAAATGCTAATGTGCTGCAGAATACATCAATTAGATCAGTGACTCCATGTGGGGCCCGCTGATCTAATGGATAGATTTTTTTGGGGATGAGTCTCTGGTAGGCTGGACTTGTTATTAATTGTGCTTCATTTGCTGTTAAAATTTAAATTCTCCTATCTAGTTACGGGGATTGGTGGCTGTTTTGATTCATCAATTTCATTTTACATGGGCAAGAACAGCAAGCTGTAATTGCGTAATCAGAATAAGAAATTCTGAGTTTTCTTATTGGCATTTGCGGAGGACACTAAATATGAAAAAGTGCACACGCAGGCACATATATGTCCTTTAAACCCGTGCCTCTGGTACTAAGCGATTGCCTTTCTCCTGCCTTCTTTTTGTTCTGTTGATACAGGATCTCCTCAGGGACACAGATGATAATCATTTAGGGCCAGCAATCTCTCATTTTTACAATTGTTTCTTCGGAAGTTGTCAAGCTGTTGGTGTGAAAGTTTCAACCAATAATTCACCTTCAAGAGCAACAAAGAAAGTATGTCTGCAAAAGATTAATAGTCATAATTGTTTTTCAGTTACTTCCATCACACATTGTATTTGCTCCTAAGCTGTTATGAGCTATACTTCTTAAGGCCCCCATATGCTTTGTTTTCCCTTCTGACCATTCCATTTCCCAGATTCGATAGGTCGAATCTCACAGGAAGAGGAAGACTTGTGTTTAAACTTGAAATATTTTTCCTATCATATCTAATCTCTTTCATCAATGTTTAATCAACTGGTTTCTTATGTTGGAACACTTGCAGGAACAAGCTAGCAATCATTCTTCAAGAAAATCCTCTAGGGGCCAAACAAGGTGGAAAGGAGCATCTGCAAGAAAGAACCAATCCTCATACATGAATGTTAGCTCAGAAACTCTATGGTCTGACCTTCAGGAACTTGCAAAGCTCAAATACGAGGTATCTTTTACCATCATGTGGGTTATATAATTTGAGATTAACTTGAAATTGAATTAGTCCATTTTCTTACATGGCTTTTTATTTGACTTATGAGAAACATTGCGATTATCATTTGTAAGGGGGCATTATTCTATTACCTTAGCGCTAAAATATAAAATGCGAGTATAATATGCTGGATCTAATGTTCTCCTATGTATAGTTTGAGTTGCCAGAGGATGCGAGGTTACAAGTGAAGAAAGTCTCAGTTATACGTAACCTTTGCCAAAAGGTCCGTTTCAGTTCCTATGTCATCCATTCATATTGACATACTTATATTTTTCGATGGAGTTTTCACAATGATTGATTTTTGGTAAATGTCATTTCCATCCTGTGCTGCCTGGAACAGTTTTTTTTTTTTTTTCTTATAAGTATATGTTCATTAGTGGCCATAAATGCCCATGCTTCTTTTTTCTTCTACCACTGTGATCATGGTTTCCTATTATTATTATTTTCTTGCCAAAGAAAAACATTTTATGTTTGCCTTTGGGGTGCTAATTGTAATTATATTCTGGTACTTCAGAATAGACTGATGAATTTCATGTTGGCTTGTGGTTGACATTCTAAATGGAAAATGGTTTGTGTTTTCTGTGGTTCCCATAACAGGTGGGCATCACCATTGCAGCTCGCAAATATGATCTCCATACTGCAATGCCTTTCCAAATGTCAGATATCTTGAATCTCCAACCTGTGGTGAAGCATTCAGTTCCTCTATGTTCAGAAGCCAAGGATCTTGTGGAAACAGGAAAAGTTCAACTGGCTGAGGTATGTCCTGGACAAGGTTGCCTTCATTAGTGGCCTTGGATGATTGTACTGTGTTGATCCTTCAAGAATTAAATTCTTTGATTGGGATAATGTTTCTTCCAGAACAGTTATAGGTTTTTAGCTTCAAATTTAGTTGTGTTAAAATCCTATTTGAGCATGGGTTAAAATGGATTTCATCACACCATAATTTTGGTAAAGACAGTATCTGAAAAAAAAACGGAATATTATTCTTTGGTAACCTATTTTCAAGTAGTATAGCCTTGCATGGTGGCAAGTTGCAAGCCTAGCATATGATCTTTGACTTTGTGGAATGTAAAAACATTTCAGAGAATATGCTACGTGTGTCTTGAAAGATGTTTGCGGTTATTTAATACTGTTGCTTTCTTTTGCTTCAGGGGATGCTTAGTGAAGCCTACACATTATTTTCTGAGGCATTTTCCATTCTTCAACAGGTATGTTGTTCTTTTTTCTTCATCCAGTTAGGAAGTCTCTGAGATAAATATCTTGACCATTTTTTTTTGTTTTCCATTTTTCAACAGGTATTTTGTTCTTTTTTCTTCATCCAGTTAGGAAGTCTCTGAGATAAATATATTGACCATTTTATTTTGTGTTTTAGGTGACTGGTCCAATGCATCGTGAGGTTGCTAACTGTTGTCGGTAGGTATTGTTACTCAATAACCAAACAATTCTTAATTTCTGATTCTGTTTCCTTGACTTTTTGTCAATGACATGTGAAATCATGCTTATTTTAACTATCTGAGTATACTTTGAAAATGCAAGGTCATCTACAATAATCAGACCCAACTTCAACTTGCCTTTTCTATTCAGCAGTGATTCTCTGTTTATTCTTTTGCACTTGAACTTGAATATTCAGGTACCTGGCCATGGTTCTGTACCATGCTGGTGATATGGCTGGAGCAATCATCCAACAGCACAAGGAGTTGATCATAAATGAACGTTGCCTGGGATTAGACCACCCTGATACTGCCCACAGGTGTCATTTCCTTGCCATTTTGTCCTTCGTACTAAGTTAATTTGCAGTGGTGTTGTTATTTTGCTGTGCACTGACAATTGTCTGACAAATTTGCAGTCTGAAATTCTTTGAAAATTGAGATATCTTCATTTCAGTTTCTGCATTCAACAGTTGGCAACCTGTTTAAAATTTGTTTGGTTGAATTGGCTCACTGTGTTTTTGCAATTATGCAGTTACGGAAACATGGCTCTCTTTTACCATGGACTGAACCAAACAGAACTTGCACTGCGGCACATGTCTCGTGCGCTGCTCTTATTGAGTTTGTCATCTGGCCCAGATCACCCTGATGTGGCTGCGACCTTCATAAATGTTGCAATGATGTATCAGGACATTGGAAAGATGAACACGGCTCTTCGCTATCTGCAAGAGGCCTTGAAAAAGAATGAGAGGCTTTTAGGAGAGGAGCATATTCAAACTGCTGTATGCTACCATGCTCTTGCAATCGCATTTAACTGTATGGGCGCATTCAAGCTATCACACCAGGCATGTTTTTGCTTGACGTTTCTTTAGTATTGATTTTCTCTGATATAGAGAAAGCACAGATGACTGAATTAGCTTTTGCTTGTGCACAGCATGAGAAGAAAACCTACGACATACTTGTCAAACAACTTGGTGAGGAGGACTCAAGGACACGAGATTCCCAAAACTGGATGAGCACATTTAAGGCACGAGAACTGCAGGTTGATGCAGTCTTTCAAGAATGTTATTTTACTCTTCTGTTTCTCAGTTTCTGAACTTTTAATATATTTTTATTTACAGATGAATGCGCAGAAGCAGAAAGGTCAGACATTGAATGCAACTTCTTCTCAAAAGGCGATAGATATATTGAAGGCAAGTGTTATTTAATTTTTCTTTGATTTAATCTGATGAGATGGTTTATTGGTATTTAGATGATGGATATGGCCATTTTATCATTTTTGTGCTTGTGGAAATGGTTCCCTGTAAAACATAAAGCATGCCCAAGCAGTTGTGCTAAAAAACGTTGTGCATTCATCAGAAATTCTTTGTTTTGCCTGATACAATTTTCTTCCAGTTTTGTGTAGTCCTTACATGTCTAATTAGTAATTACATGAATTAAGTTAAGTGACAAGATGTATAGTCTCTTTGTAAGTGTCTGCTGGTGTCTATTGGAGACCAGAATTTCTGATGTTGATTTGAGTGTCAGGCTAATCCTGACCTGCTGCATGCATTCCAAGCTGCTGCTGCTGCTGGAGGATCTGGATCTGGGAGCTCTAGCAGTTCCATTAACAAATCCCTTAATGCAGCAATAGTTGGTGAAGCCCTTCCACGAGGGAGGGGAGTAGATGAACGAGCTGCTCGTGCAGCAGCAGAAGCTAGGAAGAAAGCAGCTGCTAGGGGGCTCTTGATTCGCCCGCATGGTGTTCCTGTACAAGCTTTGCCACCATTCACTCAGCTCCTCAACATCATTAACTCAGGGGCGACTCCAGATTCCATCAACAACGATGAAGCAGGTGGAGTGAACAATGAAGCTAATGGACAGTCTTCTAACGACCCAGTAGATAAACAAAAAGATCAAACATCAGGGAAAGATCAGGCTCCTATTGGGTTGGGCAAAGGCTTAAAATCATTAGATGCCAAGAAAGAGAAAGCAAAGGCCAAAGTTGCAGCTTGAAGTTACGAGGCAGAGATTGGATTGATTGGTGGCAAGGCTTAAACAATTGGAAGTGTTCGTATGTCTTGCCATTTGGTGGGGGGGCATCCTTTCATAATCAATTACTGTGGTGACCAGCCGTCAACTACTCATAGAAACTGAAGAGTACCGAGGTGTGCCAAAGAAACCATCTGTATTCGATTTGTCCAAAAATCACCCTCGTGGATATAATTGATTGAGCATGCATGAGGATCATGAGGTGCAAGATAGATGATAAATGACATGTTGTTATGTAGGTACACTATATAAATTGATGATTAATTTTCCAGCAAGTTAGTTTTGTAACTTCAACTCAAAAATTAGTTTTGTAATTTGTTTGCAAGGGCTGCTTGCTCTTGGCACCCTTGCTCTGTAAGGGATAAAGCATTGCCACTTTTTTTTTAATTTTTTATTAATGAAAATAATATATTTTTTGTTTTATAGTAGCCTTGTGATGGAAAATAACACTGCTAGTTGCCGTTGCAGCGTGGCATACTGAAGGAATGGCGCCTGTTTGATGTTGTATTCGTTGTAATCGTCTTTTCCACGACGAGGGGTGGGTGTAACTATTTATTAGCCTCGTGTTTATTTGATACAGGTTTTTTTAACATGTTTTTAAATATAAAGAATTTTCAATCATAAATTAAAATATTTATACATGTATGAAATTAAATAAATTGATATTCAATAAAAAATAATAATTAAGATCAAGATATTTGAATAATGTATTCAATTATGTTTTGTTTATGAAAATAAATATTTTATCTAATCAAATAATTATTTATAGTGAATTGAAGAAAACTGTAAATCTTAATTATCTAATAATCTAATGTTGAATAGTAAAATAGAAAAAAATATTTTTAAAAAAAAACAGCAATGAAAAAAAAATCTAGGTCAACTAGAGTTAATCTGCTAATCCTGCAACTATAGATATAGGATTGAGATAGCCCCATAAAAAAATAAAGATCAATCTCTAAAAAATAAATGTTGAATCATAAAATAAATTTAAAAAAAAAATAAAAAAAAAACCAAAATTAACTTTTATTAACCTTCGAAAACCGTAATCATGGTCATGAGGCTAGGATTAATCGCATAAAAGGCATATAACAAAAAATAAAGCAAGATACTGAATAAGAAAATTATTGAGTGATGAAATTGAAAAAATAATTAAAAAAATAGCAATGAATTTTTTTTTTGAGTCAATCCATGTTAAATCACTAACCCCATAACCATAGAAATAAGATTGAAATAGCTCCACATAAAGAAAAGAAAAGTAAAGAAAAAAATCACGAAGATCAATTAAAAAAAAATAAATATTAAAAAATAAAATTAAAAAAAATTAATTTATAAAAGGATCTAAAAAAAGATCAAATTCAACTTGTGTTAAAAATCTCAATAAAAAAATATTGAAAGATGAAATTGAACAAAAAAAAACACAATAAAAAAGGATAAAAAAAATAACAGTATAAAGAGGGGACTAAATTCAATATAAAAATAAATTAAAATTAAATGTTAAGGGATAAAATTAAAAAAAAAATTCAATTAGTAAAAGGTTAAAATAAATCAAAAGACTAATTAAACCAAATGAAGAGCGACGGAATTAAAGAAAAATATAATGTCGAGGCTTGAAATTGAAAACAAAATTTAATTAGTAAAAGGTTTAAAAAAATCAAAAAAATAAATTAAATCAAATAATAAGGGATAAAATTGAAAAAAAATTAATAAAAAAAACAAAAAAAAATAATATAAAAAAATAAAAATCAAATTAAATAAAAAAAATAAATAAATAAACAACTTAATACTTTGACAAGAAAAAAAAGAGAGAGAGAGAGGGTAAAAAAAACTCATCAGAGGCAAGCCACCATTTCATCGCGTACATGTATCGTACCATTAGAAAGAGAATGTTGACGTGCTTCCAAACACCGCTATAAGAGATGCATGTGCCGCCTGAAAAGTGTGGACGACGCCTAGTCTCTGATGCATGCGTGGTATAACAAAAATAACAATAGAAAAATAGAAAAGTCTATAAAGCCCTTATCTGCCAATATAAAAAGACCCACCATGATTTAAGAGTCTCTGTTAATATACAAATATAATCTCGTTTCCCTTTTTCTGCCAACCTCCTCTCCCTCTCAAGTAACAATTCCCTGTAGCTGCTGTGGCTAATTTTCCACAGGCCGTAGGAGCCCCTCCTCTGCTGCTGAGTCCTGATTTCCGAGATGGAATCGTCGTCTAGAAAATTGTCCTGGGCTCATTCCTCCATTAAATTGTGGCTGGCTGCAGGTATTCGAATTCATGAAGGTATGGAGAGGATTATTTGTTATGATTTTCCTAATCTGATGTGAACGACTTGCATTAAACTTGATTGTACATGAAGTTCAGTTTTAACATGCTAAAAATGGGAGCAAAAAATAATTTGTTTAGGCAAGAAATAAAGTAAAATAGGATGTGGGATGATACTCCACGCGCGAGGTTAATTTGTTGAGTAATTTAAATCTCATATTTAAACACCTAATTGTTAACTCATTCGTGTAATTAGAAATGGCAACGCTCTGCGAGAAAAAGCTTATCCCATCAGTCATCTCTGAATACATTTTTAAGAGCTTGAGTTCTCTATCCATCCTACACCTACACCTACACCTACACCTACACTACTTGGGATCATTTTCTTGAAGTCTATTAGCCATGCCTTTACAACATAAAACTGTGTTCTCCATAAATAAATTTATTAGATTTTCATTATAAAATTTAAAAATAAAATTAATCTATACAAAAGATTTTAAAAAAAATTATATATAAATCAGAAAAAATCTTTAAAATTTAATCACATAACAAAAAAAAAATAACTATCATTTAAAAAAGATTTTTTAAATAAGGCTAGGCAACCTGCCCAACCCATATCGTCAAGGCCCGTGAAATTAGGCTCTTAATTGTTTTTGGTTGCAACTAGGGCTGATGATCGTCCACCCCAAATTTATTTGAAAAAAAAAATAGACGATGTGTCGTTTGATGTGGTGGCCAAAAAATTAGGACTTAAGTTTTTTTACCAAAAAATCTGTTTTTCAATCCATTTTGACCCAAAACACCTTAGAAATCATGATAAACCTATTCAATGCCTCAAAAAACCCAAAAACCATCCCAAAAAACAAAATAAATCCGTAATAAAAAATCAAATCAAGCTCATATATGTTTTTTCATGATATTTTAAGGTAAAAAAAACACCTAATATAAATTCCCCTCATCAAATGGAAGCATTTAGCACAAACATCGACTATTTTGATGGTCTAAATCAGGGTCAACGATATTTTTCTTTCTCTATCGCTAGAATCTAGTGATTGCTCTCTCTTTTCTTAATCAGGGACTAAAAAATAAAAAAAAATTACTTTTGTACCAAAATTGAATTTGAAAAAAACAAAGGCACCAAAATCGTATAATTTACATTATTTTTAAAGTTAGAGGATCAAAATGTATCTTTCCCAAAACTTCTAGCACGCCACCCATGTTTGGGTCATTTTTAATTTCGGTTCTCTTTCTTCCAATTCCACCATTACCTAAGAAATCCAAATTAATTTGCTTTCAATCAGGATCAAATCAATCAAAATAAAACTTTGAGGATCAAGATGAATTTTTTAAAAAAAATAAACAGGATCATCCACAATGTTTTGTTAGGGGATGAATATTGCATTGTGAAATAATATTAAGAACATTCTAACATTTTAATGGGGCACCAACAGGCATCCAGGTTGATATACAAAATCCATCTGAAATTCTAACAGCACTAAATCAAACTGCATACCCATTCAAAACTCTATTAAGGTTTAATGGAGTCCAATTATGATTTGGATGGTAAAATCCCCATTTTAAAACAGTGCTGGTAAGTGATTTCGAGTTCCAATGAAAGAAGGGAAAACTGACCTCTTACCATGCAACTGAGGATCCATTGAATATCCTAATGAAGTCGTGTAAGAAAAAAACATAACATCGGGATTATTTACCGAGGCAGAGGGGCAAGCTAGATGCATCTCTACACCAGACAAGTAGCCGAATAGGTTCCCCAATAGTAAAGATAATAGCCAAACCACACTTGAACAAGCTGAGAACTTCAAAGCTTAGACTGATATTGTTGGGATGACAGAATATTTACCATGTCCTATTCATTATTTATCGATTAAGAATAATGAGAAAGAAATTTAAATATTTATAAACTTGACACCTCTTCAATTGTATGCCGAATGCATAGATGCACGCACCAGCTTCACAATCATTCTTGTAATTCATCCAAAAAACAAGAGGGGGCAACAATCATTGTGGTACAAACTACAAAATATAATATATGTACAAAGTCAAGCTATCCAATGGAAGGCTACCATTTTGTATCAAATGGGGATGGTGATTTGTTGGGGGGAAACACACCATCCAAAATAAATAGAAAGTCAGATACATCTCAACTTTTCTCCTACAAAACTTCTGAAACAGGATGGTTATTACCATTGACTTTTTTCCTGTCCTTTATCATTCTCTTGTGTTTGCATAATCTTCTAAGCAATAAAATGGGATGATGAGCAGAAGAAAATATTACCCTGGTCTCACCCAGATGCTCCAACAACACGTTTTTCGTATTCACCATGTTCTTCTTTGGCAAACTCCTCAATCAATTCACGCTGTCTTGGGGTCAAATTTCTGTAGCAAAATATGTTTTCTGTAAAGGTATTGTCTACCACTTGAAAAACTAAGGAGCCAAAAGGATGGCTATAGTTATCATATATTACGCATTGCCCATACTCGCCATCCAAAAATCATGGGCAAAACAGAACTTAAAATCCCTATATAATTCTTCATTCATCCATTTCTAGTAGTGGGCAGAGCAGCAAACACATCCAAAAGTTGAGCAGAGTTAAATAAATTGACAAAGAAAAGACCAACTCACGATGGAATGCTGACATTGAAATGCACAAACTCATCACCAAATGAATACGAGCCCCGTCCTTTTATCCCTGTCAGGAAATACAACGAAATTCTTACTTCATCACAGACAAAAGCAGAGTAGCAGACCACACACATGAAGGAATAAGGAACATCCCTGAGAACCATAACAAACTACTGAGGCTTTTCCAAATTTATCATCATTAATTCAGTATTTAACAAAAAATTATAGCAGATTCTTGGATAAGATCTAGGATAAGGAAACAAAAGCCACTTAAGAAATTGAAAACCATAAGCTTGGAGGTATGCTAACAAGATAACCTCCAGCAGGAATATAGCACCGAAAGCTATCTAAGACAGGTGTGAGGAGAGCAAGAACTGGCATTCATCTCACCTTTATTCTTCAGAACCACCTTCTGACCAGGTTGGGTGCCAGGGCGGACCTGAAAATATATAACAGGTTAAGGAAAAGATGAGTTAGTTTATTTTTTAGAATAATCAAATCATGCAAAATGATTTCCAGCAAACCTTAAGTACAACATCTCCTGTGAGAGTTGGAACCTGGATGGTTCCCCCCAAAATTGCCTGCAAATAGCAATTGAATGAATTTTTGCATTAGGCATAAATACTAAATAGTTATGATTTATAATAGGTATATATCAAAACAAGCTGCAAATTCTATATGTTTCTGCAAGAAGACCATCTGAACCGAGTGCCACACTTTATTTAAAAAAGGAATTTGTAAATGAGAACCTTGAAATGTACTGAACCACATAGCAAACAGGAAAGGATTCCCGTTCATTAGAATCTTAGTATTTTTCTAGGACCATGAAACACAAAAGGTTTTACCTGAGTAATGCCCAAAACAGCATCAACATGAATGTTAGAGCCTTCTCTGCGGAAAACAGGGTCTTCCCGGACCTGTGGGGGGGAGGAAAATAACGACTTCAATAACATGGAAAATGAAATAGCTGCAATAAGATCAGAGGAAGTTGACAAGCATCACAGGAGACTAGACAGTCTAAGCACACTAGAAGCACACAAGCAAAGAGAGCAAAACAAATGAAAGAAAGAGACAGCAAACCACCAAAAAACTAAAATTTCAGAGAGCCAGGAGATCATTCAGAGTGGAAAAGGACAACTAAAAAAATATTTTTTTTCCTTAAAACGCTAACTTTCTATTCATCTTTCAGATGTTGTCATAACCCTGCATAAAATTCAGCAGACAAGGTGAATCTACCATCCATGTCACACTATTCTCTTTCCTGATTCCCCCATCCAGCTTGCCAAGCAATCAATGACCATTGAATAACCATTTAAAACAAAATAAAGAAACAAAACTCATCCAAGAGTTTGCCAGCAAGAAGGCAATGTGAAAACTAAAGCAACATAGTCTGCTCGTTATGCCATGAAAATGCAGTAAGAGGAACAACCATCCATACAAATAAAAAAGGCACAAAAGAAACAAAATCATATAAAACAACATCATGCTAAATAATGCTGTCAGGAAATGTTATTGTCCTTCATCTCCACACTACATCCTAAAACATCACACTAGTAAGCAAAGAAATAGGGAACACACAAAAATAGCAGCACAAAAATATTAAACAAGTTGAATTACCTTGATTGTCACATAGAGATCACCAGGTTGATTTTTCTCTGGGTCTGCTCCACCACTTTTATGGATCTTCATAGTCTCATTTTCATCCACTCCTGCAGATGTCAAGAAACTCAAATTTAATCACCAAATCCAGCAAAAAGTTCCACATGGGAAAATGGGCAACCGAATATATAGACCATTTTCATAGTGTTCCCAGAAATCAGAAGTTGAGCTCACTGGATAATGTCCCTATCTATATATTATCCCTAATAAGTGTCTGGGTGTAAAAATAATGACTGGAAAGAAATTCTGTTTTAAGACAGAAAGCAGTCAACTTTATCCCCCATTTATCCACTCAAGGACTTTTTACTCTATTTTCACACCAGTAGCATGTTCAACACCAGGAAACTACGCTTGGTACATGAGAAACCATGTCCGCATCCCTCTTTCTTTACATATTTTAAATCAATTAAAGAGACTTTCTTTAGTCCAAATTCCAAATTCAATTCTAAGGAATAAGAATCATTTTGAAAGCCAGAGAAAACAAATAAGCAGATCTAAAATGGTTCCCTTCAATTCACATGGAAAGTCTGCGCAAGTCTTTTTTATTTTTTTAAAGCAAGATTGATTTGTTCTAAAAACAATTCCCTCCAAAACAACTCAACCAGAGCTACACCTGTCTTCCAGAATACCAATAAGAAAGACAATGTGCAAGATCAAAGAAAGCTTGTCATGAGCAATTGCATTATCACACAGGTCTGCAGGAAAGCTAGTGTACTGTAGTAAATCTTGAAGGGTATTGAAGCTCCTAATTTAACCTTGCCTAATCTAGTTTTTTTTTAAAAGGAAAATCTGTCAATTTTATATTTTATTTCATAAATGGTGTTAGGATGATAGAGGAGTTTATTTGTCAGATTAAACAAAAGCCCTGACTCATTGCTATCATTGTTTAGGGTTCTTCTGTTCCACAAATAGTAGATACCTAAATATAATTGTTGAAACTAATCTAGCCTTCATTTTTTATTTCTTTAACTTCATGGTTCATTCGAGCACCCAAGAACTCTGAGCTTGAATGGAAACTTGAAGTTCACATCTCTGGTTTATTTAGCTTCTAACTGCTTTTGGTACCATAACTAACAAATCTAGAAAAGCACTCAAGGAAACAACCACACTATCCTTTGTTTCATATGAGATGCCTAATGTGAGAAACAACAAAAATAACTATGATGTACCATTACAAGACCACATTGTGTGGAGCATGTAAGAGCGCTACCCTTGGGCAGAAAATAAGACCACAATATTGTACAAGACCGGAAATTTAACAAGATGATTCAAGATCAACAAACAAACCCGTTGGAATGTTCAACGAAATTGTCTTTGATCCTCTCACTACTGTGTGTCCATGGCAAGACCTGCAAAAGCTCTGACACCAACGGTAGTAAAGCATATGCATTAATATTAAAAAACAAAACCAAGGGACTTAGACCCATCATATCATCAAATTTTGGAAGAATTGCTTAAAAATGCATTGCCAAAGTTAATCAAAGCTGCCAGATTGCAGGAATTCAGAAGCCAAAATTAATGCAATCATGCAAAACAGTTTAAAATAAAAATTCTTCACTAGTGCCCATGTATAAAGTAATACCTTATCAGTTTGTTTCATGAACAAAGAAAAGGTTTTAATGCTTCCCAGAATTTTGCTCATAAAAAAATCAACATTTCCTAAAATTATTTAAAGAAGACTTGCAGACCCCAGATAAAAACAGATATTGATTCCCGTACCGAAAAAGTTTGCCCAGTTCCACCACATTGATCACATGTCTGCTGAAAACTGAAAAACCCTTTTTGCATAGATATCTGCAAATGTAGGAAATGTTACATGTTAGTTGGGGAAAACACCCAGTATTTCCTGAATAAGTAACATCATCACACATGGTCTTCAGCAAGTAAGACTAACCATCCCTCTGCCTTTACAGCGTTTACACATTTGAGGTTTCACTCCAGGAGGAACACCTTCTCCACCTTGGAAAATGCAAAAAAAAAAAAAAAAAAACCTGGCCACGCATTCTTAAGAAATTACAAGAGAGCTGCAGTTATGAAAACATAAATCTCACAAAAAAAGGAAAAACTGAAGTCATGATGTTTGTAAATGCTATAAGTGAAGATAAACAAACCACAAGTTTCACAAGGCACATCGGTCTGAAATGTGATAGTTTTGGTGCATCCCTGAACAGCTTCCATGAAGGAAAGTTCAACAGAAACCTATCCATGATGGTTTTAAAAAGAAGCTGAAAATCAACATTAATTCTAAGCCAAAAAAGAGAGCACCAATCAACTTGATGGAAATTCTAAGAACCTTGACATCTTGGCCAGCGACATTCTGTCTAAATACATTGCTGAATATCTGATCTCCATCAAAGCAAGTGTGGTGTCATGCACAAAAAAAACATGTAAAGTTCATCAACTGTGAAAATCCGTTGTTTAGAGAGGGGAAAAAATACAGAGAAGACCCAAACCACCCCCACTAAAAAATAGGAAGAAAAAAGGCAGTGGCAAATGTATTTCTCCTCATATTGCATTAAAACATCCATTGTGTGGCAATTTTATAAGAAAGCATCATACATAAGGTCATATACTGCAATGCAGTGAAACGATTTTAATTGCACTGCTAGCTTAATAGTTCTGGAGGCATAACAAGGACCCAACAAACTCCAAGAGTCTGTAACTGCACAGAATGTAAATTCTCACCCTAAGAAAAGGCTGCTCTTATTTAATTTAAGATTTGGATATGAGCAGAATAAAACCACAAGATAATTGACAATCAAAGAGACAATTAAATATGACAGAATCAAAACAAAGGAAAAGAAGCTGGAGAGTAATTACATCTTCCATTCTGAAGTCCCCAAATGGACTCTCAAATCCTGGTCCACCAGGCTGATAGTTATCTTGGTTTTCAAATGCGTCATGGCCTAGCTATAAGTTTGCAAATATAACAAACATCAATATAGATATTAACAGAAGAGGGTCATTACATTACATATGATTAAAGAAAAAAGAAAGAAAGAAAGAAGTTGCAAGGAAGAGAATTTCAGCATATTCTATGGATAGAGTACCTTCAAAGAGGAAAAAAAGGGGGGGAGATAACAAGAGAATATGGCAGATGCATGCATGCAAAGGTTGATATTCTTTTTTTCTTAAACTTTGCAAAGTATGTGAACTTCATCCAGGCCAAAATGAATGATAAAATTTAAAGACGTTCATGTTGTATAGAATAAAAGGCAAGCAGAAGTTTAACATACACCACCAGGGGAGGGTATAGTTTCAGGCTAACAGGGCGAAATGAATGACCTTTTCACATATTTGCGATCGAGTGCATGGAAGCTTCAATTCTTTTTCTTCTTTTTGAAAAAGTAATTACCTGTTATCTTGGCCTACCTGTTGGGGACTAGCTAATCTAAGTGACCCTAAAATTCCCTAATCTTCCAGATAATGCCCAATTGTTAAGCTAGAACAGATGCAATTTATACCTGCAAGAATGAGATCCTTGATTGTTTTTTTGGTAAGAAGTTAGCAACTCCTATTTGAAAATACAACTTTTTTGTTGGCTGGGTCAGGCACACAAGGCTTGACAAGTTCTTGAGATTACAAACAGAAATTGCTTTTGCAGGTTGACAGTTGACTACTCAAGTAAAATTATCACGGCGAGGGGCACTAAGAAACAAAATCCAAGATCATTCTAACAACAATGACCTATCCATTATAAACTATAACCTTTCCATTTTTCACTGTGGTAGAGCTTCTGGATGGTGCTAATTAGTTGTCGCCCTGCCAAGTTTTTTGGATTTATTTCACCAGTTGACCTTATCCTATATACTATCCCTAGACTAGGCAAGTAAACAACTGCATAAGACATCTTACTCTATTGGCTAGTTATAATTCTGAATAGGGGGGTTTCAATATTTATGCATGTAACAATTCCCAATTAAGAGCAACCATGTGATGAGCTATAAACCTCTCACTTATATTGTATGTAAATCCTCTCCTCTTATAAACACTCATACTGCCCATGTTTTCGATCATTCATTAATACTGTATGTTACTTGGTTATGAGTTATACAGACATTCATTTTCCACTTA
>Ga0307517_10003681_pt1 | contig 23838 bp, 23 predicted proteins | sample 23_EM_MG_FD_194515 | JGI IMG/M metagenome (GOLD analysis project Ga0307517, IMG submission 194515) | Populus trichocarpa ectomycorrhiza microbial communities from riparian zone in the Pacific Northwest, United States - 23_EM | ecosystem: Host-associated > Plants > Roots > Unclassified | place...
GTATACGAACACGCGAACCGTATGGGATCTTTACCCCACAAGGCAGTGAATTACTTCCGCGACCAGTATGTGCGCATGTACGTATTTTCAGCGCTTTTCAAAAGATAGTTTGGGAAGACTCCGTGCAATTGAGATGGACCATCCTGCTGAGCGCGTAGGTTTATCGACGACATCGGAGCGATTATAGTGCATATTCTACGGACCCTGGTGGTGGGCCGGTGTACACATATGTTTTTTTCTCTTGTGCAGCGTTCAGTGTGGAGGTAGGGGTGTGGGTTTCAAGGTTTGATTGAAATGGTGTCATCGAGAAGGGTCCAGGATGCTAAACGGATTCAATGGTGGCTGCGGTGTGCACTGCACCTTGAAATCCCTCCTGTTTTCTTCCCCTGGTGTTTCCGGGATGGGGAAGTCACCGGGCGTGAGGCAAACCGCACAGGATCTACGGTAGGGAGCCACGGGAAGCTATCGCGAATGACGTCGATCCACCAAAGACGTATCACTTGCGGACTGACGATGCCTAGGCGGATCGGATCTCCTCTGGCATTCCAGAGGATTCTGTCTTGGAAGATGCCTGTGGCGGCGTGCGACGAGACGATGGGACTGCTGATCAGCGGTCCTCGTACGGGCGCTAACGCGCTAGGCGAGGCGGACGCCTTGAGTTGGTAGCCACGGGGGGCTGAGCTCACTCGAGCCTCGAGGAAACCACGCGAAAAAAAACCGAACTAAATGAAACCCAAACCGGGACCGTTTCAGCGTTCAGCGTGGGGAGGAATTGTCCGGTCACTTTGTAAAGTTAAGGTTCAAGACCAACCCTCCAGATCTCTTCCACTCACCTCGCGTACTTTGAGCCAGAAAACCGGTCACCCGGGAATATTAGCCGTCGGCGAAGATAATAACACAAAGAACGGTGACTTATCTCGTGGATTTGGTTGGCCTGCCGTCGGTTCTCCGGTGTTCTGATCGCTTATCGTGATATATGACATTCTCGTTTTCTCCCTTGTTTCGAAATTCGGGATGGCTAAGCTGAAAGCGTTCCTTCCAACGGTTTCAGTCTCGAAAACCTTAACTTGAGCGTGAGGGTCGTCCCTCTACTTTGGTTTGATCGAACTTACTTCAATGCGACAGGCGACAGCTGGCCGGTCGGAGTCCGGTGTTCAAGACAATTAACCTTGATCTGTGCGTGGCCGTCCGCGCAATAGGGTCCGAGGCAATGTTTCACTCCAGTCGTGATGACAGGGAACTGGCTCTGAACAACAGTCCACGACCCTGACGCTGTTTCTCAAACACCGAGCGCGCACGGTGGAAGCATCGATTTGGTCGCCTTTTCAGCCGGCGTATATCCCCAGCCACAAGCGCGCGTCCGATGTTCTGCCAACCTTCTTTTTCTGCCATGCCTGTGCGGGAGTGGTTGTTTTGTCTGAGGGTCCGCCTCGTTGTTTTTTCGCCCCATCCCTTTCTCACCAGGTGGTGATGGTCGGTTTGGTTGTGGTGAGTTAGGCTAGGGTCGCCTTGAGACCCTTGATACGGTGTTCTGACGTTCCTCCGGCCCCGGTGATCATTCGCACTAGAGTTTCCAATTCATCCCGGTTTGAGTTGGAGCAGGTCGACCGGTACATGTAATTGGGCACGTTGTCCGGTTTGCTCACCGGACCCTGGTGCTAGTGTGCTTGCATAGAAGCATGGCTATTATATGCCACGCATCGACCATCTGACAACCTAACTCTGATAGTCACCGGTCGCCGAGGGCATAGCGGGGAACCGAGGACCAAATTCCCACTAGTTGAACCTTTTTCTCGCTCTTTCTTCCTTGACTATATTCGTCACCCTGGCGATCTGCGCCTCCTGGCTTCTGGTCTTTCGTTATCCAGACGATGTCGACAGGTTCCACGGTTATTCCCTCTTTCGATCCGGAGGCTCACGTGTCTATCTGCATGCTTGTCCTACGAATCTCACTATTTTCCTCGCCTCTTTCCTCCGCCGATGTCATTCGGATGGGAAGCTTTCATCAGGTGCTTTGATTCCTGTTCCGCCCGGTGGGGGGAAGAACGTGTGGGGGCGCCGAGGAACTGGCACTTTGTGTGTTCATGGGATTTTCATGAGACCGGTTCTGACCATCTCTGCCCCACAAAAGTTCACAGCGTCAACTTCAAAGTCTCCTAACTGTCGAGACCAGTGAACCGATTGGAAGCATGGACCCTTCCATACGCCGGAGGAGGCGATGGGATCGCCACCAGCTGCACCGATGTGTGTTGTGGGGCTCTCGCAAGGACCACCATCGTATCCGTACTACTCGCTCTGGAGCCAATCCCCCGTTCCAATATACGGTCCATACGTACGAGTGGGTAAGCGTCTGTCAACTGACCATCGAGAGAGAGAAAAAAAAGGGAAAGGGAAAATACTAGGCATGAAAAGCCACTGACGCTGCCCTGCACTAACTTCTGATGGTCATCAGGCGTCTGATACCGTTCCGATCTCGATATGCCTCCGAGATGGCTCGACGAGTTCAAACCTTGCCGGAACTAGATGCAAGTGTCAAATATCTAGGGTCCACGTCTATAGGGAAGGGGATGACCAATCTATCGTGCGCAAAACGTCAACGGGATGAGGTTATGAGAGGGGAGGGCGTCTCGTCGAGAATGTCCTAACCAAATGGAACAACATCTGTTTCCCGGTGGCTATTCGGACTCTTGTTGTCCAACGTTCTGGAGCGACCTATCGCTCTCTTCGATGCGTTGAGTGACCGGATCGACGAGCCCTCTGATTCAACCTAACAATTACAATTTATCTCATATGCTAGTCTGTACAGGTCACGTCGTAAAGCTGTCGTAACGACATCAAGAAGGTTCGAGATATGGGCGGTGAAATCAATGCTCCACCGACGAACCACTACTCAAACGGAGGTTCAGTCCGTTCTCATACATCCTCGAGCCACGTAGCGATCTTCCTCATGTTCTCGGACCTCTCCGGTTCGTACCAATCGAACGAAATATATCCGTATATACCTCCGGGACATTCGTGCAGCACAAACCTGTCCTTGCCTAAATCCTCTTCCATTGCAACCCCTAATCGTTTAATCTGATCATAGAGGACCTCCGATCCACCAAAATCTAACCAAGTCCGCGGAAAGTCCTTGAAACAAACTTTACGTGTCGTTGAATCCGGCACCAATCCCAAGAGATACGGACTGGCGGGGGACGAGTAGGTAGAACGCTTTGCATTCGCGATCTCGTCTGGTGTGTTTCCGAGGAAGGCTTTGATGGCGTGTACCATCTCCTTGCTTTTTGTCGGTGATGCCCAGTCGCGTGCGGCGGACTGTGTTGCAGGTCCAGCGGAGTTCGCCTCGAACGACTCGCTCATGTCTACCCAAGGCGAGAAGAGTACTAATGCCCCTGGTACCCGGGGAAGGTTGGTGGCTTTGCCTCGGTTATCGGTGAGATATCGGGTGAGTGCGAGAGCGAGGTTTCCACCGGCGGAATCTCCGCAGAGGATAATATCTTCCTCCTTGAAGCCAAGATTAACCAGGTATGTGTATCCTGCCAAGGCGTCGAGGAGAGCAGTCGGGAAAGGGTGAACAGCCTTCGCGTTGGGGGATAGGAGTCGGTACTCGACGGAGAAGGTTCGGGTGATAGTTGAACAATGTTTGAGGAATCCCTTCGGGACGGGAGCCACGGGACCGTCTGGGTGGGCGGTGAGGGCGACGTATCCTCCACCGTGGGTGTAGTAGAGGATCTTCTCGCCTGGTCGAGGAGGCTCTTCAACCTCCAAGTTGAGATCTTTGTGTATCCAGTAGCCCGGAATCCGGATGGACGAGACGTCGAAAGCTTCTGCGCGCGACTTGATTTCACCGACGATCAGGCCTTCCGGAAGAGGAGGTATCCAGATTCCATGTGAACCAGGGAGCTTTGGCGGAGTGATTCGTGTATGGTCAGACATCGACATGGAAAGACCGGCCCTGGTACGTGTCAGCTTAGACAACAAGGGATAAATTTAGTTGGAACCTACTTGTTGGCGATGCGCACGGCCCATCGTAGACAATTGATCCTGATATGACGAGAGACCGCGTGTATGCGGGGTTTCTCCTCAGAAGGTGGTTTGAAGAAATGAGGGACAGAGGTCAGGAGCCAGTATGGCGCGTGGACGAATGGGATGGCAACGACCTGGCTAGTGAGGTAGAATCCCTTGAGCGGTTGGTCGTGGTACAACATCGTTTCGCCGCCGGCATGCGCAAACCATGTTTATAAGGTCGTCGATCGTTTGACTTTCGCCGTGTCGTCCAGGTTGAACGTTGAACGTTGAACTGCGGATTCTGAGAAGCTGCCGGTGCCAAGTAGACCTGCCACGGGGGAATGCAGACCGAAATGAACGGAATTCCCCGATGTGTGTAGCTGGGTCTGACGCGCTTTGTGACTGTGAAAAGTTGGGACGCGATTGGATCACGTTTCCGTTGAACTTTTACCACCTGACGCGTTTTTGCTTTTCGATTGACTCGGGCTTTTTTCACCCTGGCCTTCCTATCCATTTCGACCGCCGTCCGTCGTTCTCTACCGCTGGTTAGAAAAATGTCGACCCTGCCGAGTATTCCTGGCACCGACCCGTCCAAGTGCATCCTCGACTCCTTCCGAGCCGCGATCGCTCGCCAGGTCGCAGATGCTCTTCCGCCCATGACCCCGGAGCAAGTCTACACCGGCGTTGATTATGGAAAGAAGGGGGAAGATTTCACCATCGCCCTCCCCCGGTTCAGGCTACCGGGCAAGCCTGATGACCTGGGGAAGATGGTCATCGAAAACGTGAGTGTCCTCGCCCGATCTCTCGCCTCTTATCTGTATGCACCGTTCATCCAGTAATCCACGTCCTCTCCAGTTCAAACCAGACGAATGGATCGAGTCCGTCCGACAAGAGAAAGCGTTTCTTCATTTCACGTGTCGAACGCCGTCGCTCTTTCGACAGGTTTTGACCCAGGTTCACGATTTGACCAAGAATTCGCTCACCGGCCAACCCGAATATGGACGGAATGACTCAGGGAAGGGAAAGAAGATTATCATCGAATATTCTTCCCCCAATATCGCCAAGAACTTCCACGTCGGTCATCTTCGATCGACCATCATAGGAGGCTATCTCGCAAACCTCTACAAGGCCAACGGCTGGGACGTCACATCGGTCAACTATCTTGGGGACTGGGGCACTCAGGTGACCCATATCGCCTAACCGTACTTGCCTTGGCCTTACACTTCGTTCTAGTTTGGTCTAATCGCTACCGGTTTCGAGAAATACGGCAACGAGGAAAAGCTCAAGGAGGACCCCATCAAGCACCTTTTCGAAGTCTATGTTCAAGTTAACGCCGACGCCGACAAGGATCCGAAAGTAAAGGAGGAAGCTGCTGCTTGGTTCAGACGTATGGAAAACGGTGACGAGTCTGCCCTCAAGAACTGGAGGATCTGGCGGGAACTTTCCATCAGGAAGTACATAGAGGAGTACGCCAGGTTGAACGTCCAATTCGATGTTTACACCGGGGAGAGCGAGGTCAAGCCGGAATACCTGGCCCAAGCCTTCCAAAAACTCGAAGAGAAAGGCCTTATTGCCGATGTCGATGGTGCGAAACTCGTTGACCTTGAGAAGTACAAACTCGGAAAGGCCGTTGTTCGGAAACGAGGTTGGTACCCGATTTCCATCCCTTCAGTTCCTGTTCGGCTCAGGGGTTCCCAAATATAGACGGGACCTCCATCTATCTCGCTCGTGATATCGCTGGTGCCATCCAGCGGTACGACAAGTATCAATTCGACAAGATGATCTATGTCATCGCCTCTGCACAAGACCTTCACACGGCCCAGTTTTTCAAGGTTCTCGAACTCCTGGAGTTCCCTTGGGCTAAACGTCTCGAACACGTCAACTTCGGTCTCGTCCTCGGCATGAGCACTCGAAAGGGTACGGTTGTCTTCTTGGACCAGATCATCAAGGAGGCCCAGTCCGTCATGCATGAACAAATGAAGAAGAACGAAGCCAAGTACGCCGCTGTTGAGGATCCAGAGACTGTTGCGCAAGAGACTGCTATTACTGGCATCAAGATCCAGGATATGGCCGCCAAGCGGTACGTTGATTCATCCGCCACCCGGTACTCCATTCCTCACACGTTGTCCTCAGTATCAACAATTACACGTTCAGTTGGGATCGTATGACTTCCTTCGAGGGTGACACTGGCCCATACCTCCAATATGCCCACGTCCGACTATCATCCATCGAACGAAAGAACCCCGACCTCCTCCCCCTCCCTTCACCCTCCGAGATCGACTGCTCGTTGCTCATCGAGTCACAAGCTCGTGAGATTGCTTTCCTGCTGGGTTCATATCCAGACGTCGTCAAGACTGCTCTTAAGAACCATGAACCAAGCACCGTCGTGACCTTCTGCTTCAAACTGAGTCACGCCATCTCGAGTGCTTGGGATGTTGTTATTGTCAAGGGTGAGACCGATAAGGCCAAGGCTCAGGCAAGGCTGTGGTTATACCTCACCGCTCGTGATGTTTTGGGTGCAGCGTTGAGGTTGTTGAGTATCAAGCCACTGGAGCGGATGTGAGACTGTGTATACCCAACGCAGCCATGGTTTTTGGAGGTAGTTACCCATGTAGGCGATTAATTTATTCCTTGTAAAGGTAGATCACCGATGACGAACTCAGTCGATACGAACGGCCATTCGAGTGATTCTCCGTAAGGCTGCATCGTGTACACGCGAGTGTCTAGGGAGTTTTAAAAACCCCTAGGACTCCATCTGTTGGTCTGGTTGTGAGTATTATCTCCAGACCGCACATCTGGGATTGCGGCGCCGTGACCGTTTCGCCCGAGAACCGGATAATCTTCCAAGTGTCGGGGTCGGGGAGGGTCACTACCCCGGCTACTTTGGCCCCGCTATGTGCTGGCGCAACCTTGATGCTTGGTCTTTCAGTTTCGTTGGTGCACACTATGTAAAGGGTGCTCAGGTATTGCGGAGTAAATTTTGGTCAATGAGATTCTTTGGAAGCGGGTGTAGGCATTTATCGTCTGACAAATAATTACTAGAGAGGCACTTAGGTGCCTATATATAATAAAGTAAATAAACGAATGCGTACCACCTCTGTCGATATATGTGACTAACTGAGAGAATAATGTAAAATGTCCGAAACGAGGGCACCCACAAACAACTCCGGTCAAGTGTGCGTGACACCCGCTGCTCTAACAATCGCCACCGCTGTTGCACCCACCCCAATTAACCCATCCCCCGGACTAAGTAGCCAAGGTCTAGGAGGCCATATCTGGAGTTCCCTAGCAACCCTCGACCTTGCTGGGGTCGGCGTCGCCGCGACGGAGGGAGTCGAGCAAGTTACGCTTGCATTTGCTGTAGTCACCCTTGTACCCAGGAGGGCCTTGAGAAACATCCATATCATAGATCTTGCCAGTGGAGATGTCGTAGACAAAGCCTAGGAATGACAAAATGTAGGTGAGGCACGCCTCAAAGGTGTTTAAGAACAGTCCGCCACTCACCATGAACGAAGACAGGCTTGAGAGGAGTGCTACCTGCAGCAGGCTTGTATCCATTCTTCTGCTCTTCCAAGAACTCATTCCAGTGCTGATCGTGAAGGGAAGCCATGTCAGCGGGGAGAAAGGGAGCCAAGAGATCTCTAGGATGCGACGAAATGAATGTGCCAAGGGAATGGACTACTCACGTCAGTCATAATCGAGTCTCGTGCAATATTCGACACGGTATTCTCAACGTTCTCTTCGACGAGAGCACGGAACCCAGGGTCCTCGAACTTGGGACCTTCGGCATCCGGGTGGGCCTCGCGGTACTTTCGGAGCGTGACGACCTCAGGACTAAAGACAAGACCAATCGCCAAGACATACACGGGTCGGGAAATGGAAGGTGGAAGCAAACGCGGGGATGAAGGTGGTCAGCGTTACTAATACATTCCCGCTGCCCAGAACATGCCAGGCGGAGCGGGGTGATCGACATACCGAGTGGAGTTGTGGTACAATGATCTGATCGGGTCGATCCATGTATTAAGTGTTTTCTCAACTCGGTCGGGGTTCGCAGGCCCGGGGTGGGTGGCAGCTTTAACACCACCACAACCGTAATGACCCATGACGATGACGTGGCCGACTTTGAGGAACCTCACACCGAACCCGAGGGCGGCGACGGTACCAATGTCTTCATGGAGGTATTGGTTCGCGACGTTGCGTTCGGTGAAAATGGTGCCAGGGAGAGGAGAGAAAATGAGTCCCTCAGAGACTCGGGAGTCACTGTATGGGTAATCGGATGTGGTAAGTAACAAACACGCGTCCACAGGGAGCAACAAGGTCATACCCGCATCCGATGTAAAGAATCTCGGGATGTTGAGCATCCTTCTGTCCCCAGAGGAGGTCAGGATTGGATTTCTCCATCTCGCGACGGAACTTGTCATTTCCGTGCTGGAGGGGGCGCAACGCAGGGTAATCACGAGCGGCATCGGCCAAGGTACGGCGGTGGCTACTCCGGGGGGATTGTGCGGGGGAAGCGGAGACTGTAGAACAAACTGTTGCGAAGACAGCACAAAGCAAAAACGTCTTGTAGAACATATCGAAGAACGTCACTTGGCGGATTGGGAGGCGAGAGGGAATATGCTGGGGGGATTGGGAAAGGAACAGAAGCCTGGTTCGCCAAAAATGTCAGGCGGGTGTTTTATAGCCAGCGGGACAGCAGGGCCCTAAAAGATGGTTGACGCCCCGCTGGGGTTCGCGGCTTTCGTGTGAGTTTGAGTGCCAAGAGAAGCAATATGCTATGGGGCCAATCACTGCCCGACGAGACTTAGAGGGTAAGCCAATCAGTTTGTGGTGATGCGTGTCCCTGCCCAGACCTCAGGTGGTGCTCAACCTCCCGTGGTGGCACCGCGAGCATTGAAATCTGCGTCAAGATGATCGAAGGTGGCTGAAACGCAGCGGAGCCGCAAGTGAGACGCATCGGGTGTACACATAGGAGGTTGTGGCCTCCATTCACAACCCAATCACGTTGGATGGTGTTTGCCTTGTACCGGGTGCTCCATCGAATCGACGGGATCGATACCTGGATTCGACGAGTTTTGGCGCGCTTTTGAGTTCCCCCCAATGGAAGATTTACGTGAGAGATTTGTTGATTGGTGTCCCCCGCGTTGTACCGGCTTATTGGACCAGTTACGCCCTGCCCGAAACTTTGCTTCGACTTCCGGCCAAACATGCGTTTTGTGGCTATAATTAAGTGTGTGGAGGCCCCACCCGACGAACCCCGTGGGAGTGCGTCGCGTCGGGTGTAAGTTTTGCAGCGGGTTGCCCGTCCCCAGTTCTATTCACACCTGCGTTACTGCGGCTATTTTTGCCTCTCGCTAACAGGTCACGATGCTCGTTGCCGATGTGAATCGTCTTTCAAAATTGCAAGCTTCGTGCCCACGGTAATGGCTGTACTCACCTTGAGTCAGTCGCACAAACCTGCTGCGCTTCTGACGCCGAACGCTTAGCTTATGGTCACTGAAGCAATGCTGGGGACAAGGCATTGAGTTTGCCATCTCCCAGTCCAGCTATTGCGGCGTTGATCGGTCCCACTCGTTGAGTTCGCTCTTAGTCCACCTTTGCGGTGTTTTGCGGGTCGTTCGGTAGGGTGGAACGCGGCGCCAGTTTGCCAAGATGATTGATTCAGTTTGTGCGGTAGTTTCTGGCGAGGACACCCGACGCCCCCGCTGGGCGGAAGTCTCGCTGTGAGACCTGGCTGCAGAGAAGTTACAGCCATCTTTTCTTTCCTCATGCTAATCGACCGTTATGTGTCCGTGGCCGACAGAGACGCCGATGGTCTCTCACATCCCTCTTTCGAACTGGTACCGCGAAGGATAAGGTGGGAGGATTTAAAGCACATCCACCGCGCAGTGCGTGGATTGCTCGTAGGTGGCGACACTACTTCCTTGGAGCCACGGGTGTGCGTGATTCAACCAGGATCACATAGCGGTAGTACCTGGGAGACATCAGCAATGCGCTTGCCGAGTAAGCGAGTCGGATAGAATATTTTTAATGGAGGACCCAACGCTTAGACTCAAGATCGACTCAAAAACCGCTCCGAAACCGACTCGATCGCCTTCTTGCCGAGCAACAGAGGAGGGATTGCTGATGGACAAGGTACCCGGGCCGCGGCTATGGTAAGCGACCGCCAAACATACGCGTTCGTCGTCGACCACGGGGCGAGTGGTCACCGAGTGGGCAGAAGAGACACGTGGGTGTAAGTTTAGCCCCGAGATCGCGTTTCATGCAACTATCGACTATCAACGATCGGGATTCGGAGAGTGAAGTAACCTCCCTAGGTGGGAGCCGGGAACTTCGAGCACACCCTTGGAAGGACTTGGGACAAGGGCAGTGGGAGCACAGACCATGCGGCCATCGCGGCGTCCTCGGCAGTCACAGAGATGCGCGTACTTAGCATATGTATGTGAAACCGACCACCAGGATACAGCTATGAACGATGCTCGTGACAAAGCCCAAGGCGAGCGGTGATGGCCTATGCTCTCATCTTCCTCGTAACTTCATTTGCCCTCACCACACAGAACCCGCTGCTGTTAAGGCCGATCAAATGTCCTTTGTAGCCATTACTGCAACCTAATACGCAAAAGCTTCCCCAGAAAGTGTACCGACTGTTCAGTGTAGCCCCTAACCCCCTGCGTTTTTCGCTCGATCACCCAGATTGGGGACCCCGGACACCAGGGCAGTGGGTTGCGTGCCGCGGGTTGTGCTCCCGCGCCCCCCCCTGCGACGGTTCGAGCAAGCAAACGATTGCCAACCACCGTCCGTGGAGCCCAGATTTCGTTGGCAACAGCCAGTCGGGCACTTTCCTGGAAGACGAACGCAGCAAGCTCGCTGCCGGTACTCCCACAGTTGGGGGATCCACCCTTCGACGGGTGGTTCACCACTCAGTCATCCCCGCGCTGACGTCTCAGGGTGTGCCGGCCCCGGAGATAGCTGAGGGATCGGTCAACAGGGAGAGTTTCATCCACTTTGTTTACGAGGACACAGCACGTCCGCCCTTCGCGCATGCTGGGTAAAATTCCACGAAATCCGGCTGATTTCTCTATGGACACAGAAACCACGGATGAGCACCAGGGGAAGGCGGAGGAGGCAAGACGGAGTGAATGATGCGACCTCTTGCACAGTGATGTACGGACCATTACCTATTACCTCAGAGATTTAGCATATCGAGTAGAAAGACACGAAAACCAGGTGTTACAATTTTCATTTGTAAAGCACTACATACGGGCGCGTTCACCCATCGACGATTGGGGGGCGATAGGGGACATGAGGCACACTCAGATTGGGGGCATGCTCCCTTCCATCGGGGGTTCTAGTACGTCAACTTTTCGCAGGTAATCCATACATAAGACTGGGGAAAGCAACGTGAAAGGAGTCAACCGTAAAAATTACAAAACAAACGGTCATCCCGTATCTGGGGTGTCTTCCGAGGAAGTCCATGGGAGGTAAGGTATGTCAAGCCTAGTATCGTTTAAATTCTGGACCACAAAAAAGCAGGGTTGATTACGGCAGAAGATAGTGGGTACAATATAATTAGAGATCCGGATGCAGACGGCAAGGGCACGAGTACCAAAGCTCGTTGGTGTATCCCCTAAGGACTAACAAGAGATAGAAGTGTAAGTATGGAAAGTGGGTGGGGTAGCGCAAGAATAAGGAATAATTTAAAGAGCATGAGTCCACTCTCCGTGGTTCTCACCCATAGGATCTGCAGGAGCTTGTAGAGCAGCGGAGATCAACTCGGGCATGTCGTCGTCGTCTGCCTCAGGAGCAAAATAAGAGGCGAGGATGTCAGCGGACTGCTCCGATGGCGGCCTTGGGAACGCAGAAAGCCCCGAGATACGTGAGCCACCACTTTCTATGGTCAGATAGCTCGAACGGGTAAGGCCGGTGGAAGGGAGTATGAGGCTGGATGACGGTATTTCCCTTGCGGTAGGGTTTATCGTATCGTCAATTAAAGTCACATGCCCTGCGAGTTGGCGTCAGCGATGGTCAACGTGGCATTCCGATCGGCCAACAGACAAACCTGATTCGCGACGTGGAGTGCTGATAGGAGGCGGGGTGGAGACTGCCTCAACGTTGCCGAGACGTAGGGTTTCTGAAGGGATCAGTTAGCCTCATTGCTTTCAAGTGGGTAGAGGTACGAACCCGTGATATCTTCGTAATCTTCCCTGGGGATCATATCAGAGAGGGACGAGGCTTCGGACTCCACATCTTCAGGGAAGTTCTGTCCCGATAACTCAACAGGCTGGTCTAAGGAGTGTTGTGAGGAGAACGTTGACAGTGGACTATCCGCCGAAGTCATAGGGTCCATCGATGGCCCATCGTCTGGACCCTCGAGTCGACCGTCGTCCTCCGGAATAGGCTGTTCGTTGCGAAGTTCGTACAGGTCTTCGCTGAGTTGACGTACGAGTGTCGTAAGCTGGCTCCTTCTCCTGGTCAAGTCAACAGGACCCGTGGCAGACCGCTGGTCCTCGGGTTCGGTCGTTGGAACGGTGATGGGAGGTAATTCGGGCGATCGCGGTCGGTTGACTGTGGGGTTATAAAAGAGATCCTGGAAGCGCTCCAAGTCATCAAGCATGCCCAGCGGTCGTGGTGTGAGTGGAGGAGACGAGTCATTGGATAGGCCAGGGGACGACCCGCTAGACTCGATACGCCGCATGGGTGTTCGTGGACCAGTGAACACGTTGACCCGACTTGAGGAAGCGGTGGGTAGTGATATCGGATCGGAGTTATCGCTGTCAGTCCGGGGGAGAGTAGGGGGTGGTTCAAGCCACTGGTTATGAGAAATGCCTTCATCCCCATTACCGTTTACCATGGAGAGCAGGTCGTGAACTTGGCGGGGAGAGAACGTGTTCGGCCAGTTCGGCGCAGTCCGCTCTGGTTGAGATACGTGGGGGTGATGATCTTCGCTCGCGCCGATCCCGCTATCCGTGCTTGAACTTAGGCGGTTCCGCGCCAGAGATAAGTTAAGCGCGTCGCTCATACGCAGGACGTCGCTATCCATACGTGATGATGGACCCGCGGATCCTGCAGCACGCGCAGCGATGAAGATTCTAGGAGCATCTTCAACGTACGGGGAGTATTGGATTTCTTCGGGGCGAATTTCGCGTAGGTGGCCTGGAGTGATCTCCGCAAACATTTTCCTCGCGGGGGAAATGGTTTTGTCACGATGGACCCATTGCGGCAACAGAGTCCCCGGGTGTGCTGAGTGAACAGCGTAGGGATGAACGACTGGCTGTCTGTGATGCGTCGTCTCTGATAATCGGAGGGCCACGTTCGCCGGCGCGCGGTGGTGGTTGTTCGCTCCCTGTGCGTATGGATGTGTGGGAAATGTGATTTGCTCATCGCTTGAGTGTTCTTCAGAAGGTGGGAGTGAAGATATAGCGATCCCAACACCATCTGCAGACTGAGTTTGGTTCGACGGAGTCGGGGAGACACCGAACAGCTGAGAAGGCACGAGAAAACCACGATCAGGGGAAGTCCGGTTGTGATCAACGGTGGGAGATATCAAAACGACACTGTCTGGGGAAGTAGTTCCTTGTGGTCGATCAGAAAGGGTAATGATCTTGGTATTATCTTTCTGAATGAACGCATCCGGCACATCCGGAGGGGTCGACCTTCCGCCAACGCCAACGCAAAAACCGGTGGCAGTGGACTTGGCACGACGCAGGACCGATGAAACGGATTCCTTGCGCCTGTGTCCAGGGCCATCAAGGATCGTACCGGCCGAGTTGGAGTGTCCGTGCGACTTGGAGCGTAACCGAGGGAACGTCGAACCAAGGGAACGAGTCGCCATCCCTCCCATAGAGACGGTCTGTGTCGGAATCGCGGATGAATTCGTCGTTGTGTGAACGACCGATGGGATGCCCTGGTGTCCGAGAAGGGTCCTCTCCGCCAGAAAGTCAAAGGCCCCCGTGGGAGGTTGCCGGATGGAAGGTCTTCGCGTTTTTCCCAGTGACTTAGACCTTGATAATGAGCGGGTCCTTTTGTTACCCAATGACTTGGTGGCACGTTCCCGCCACATCTGACGCTCGTTTTGGAGGTTTTCCCTGTCGGCGAGAATACTGGAAATTATCAGTGGGGTTGATTTGCCTCTTTCAAATCAAGCACATACGTAACGAGGGATGTTATTGGACTAGGCAACGCGAGATCATCCAAGGCGAAACTCCTTGGCCGAGGGTTCGGCGCGTTACCCCGGTCAACACGAGTCGGGATCACCTTGGAAAAGTTCGAGGTTCGGAGCTCAGACACCGACCGCGATTTCTTCAATGACTTGGGCTCCGCGGGAACCCTCGCCCGTTCGGAGATAATACTCTCGGCAGGGCTTACAAGTCGGGGCTTGGCTGTGACCGGGTCTTCCTCCAGGTGACGCAACAGGAAGCGTGGTCGGGGAAACATGAATGCATCGCACCAGGTTTCAGCGGACAGCCAATGAGTTTTGGATTTTGAATACATTGCGGGTTGACGAGAGGCAGAGCGTAAATCAGGGGTGGATGCAGACGCCTTCAATAGGGAAGCTCGGGATGATGGCTTAAGGTGCGCGGGGACTTTTCTTTTATGGGGTTTGATGTGGTGTTCACTATCTCGACTCCGCGGGTTCACCTGAACGGGTGAAGTTGGCCCAACATGGGGGGAGGCAGTGGCATATGGGTGGCGCTGCCGCGCTGCAACACTACTTGATCTCGAGTGACGAGAGGCTTGTTCACAAACGGACGGGGTTACAACAGCGCTGGGAGCAAGGTCGTCGGTTGATGCCCCAAACAGGCGCGTCCTTTCGTGTTTATCGTCGCTTTTGGAGAAGCTTTTGCGAAGATCTGACAATGAGGCTCGAAAAATCGAGTGCCGACGCTAGAGTGGGGTCTATGCATGTGGTTATGCTAGGAGGTATCAGGAGCTCACCTTCGAGGAAGACCCAGACCGGCTCGGCGTCGACCTATGGACGGGAACCGGTGTATCTCCAATGCCACCACCTTGGTCCAAGCTGACATATGAGGTCCTTGGTGGGGGTGTGCTGTTCTGGCGAAGGCGACTGAACCTCCGACGAGGTTCAGTCACGATGTTGGATAGCGTCACCCTGGAAGCGTTCGGATATTTACGACCACTGGAGATGGGCGGTGTCTGATTGTAAGTGGTTTGAACCTTTTCTTCATTGGACGACAGGTGAGAAAACGAGCGAACGTCGAGGGCGGCATCCCGTGCATTCCCGTCCCAATAACCGTGAATTTGTCGAATTGTGGGTGACTCGTGGGGCCCGTTGTAAGGAATGTACAGATTGTCCTCTCCCTTTGAACTATTGTTCTGAGTAGAGCCAATGCCCAACGCCAGGCCGATGCGAGAGAACCGGGCGAGCGGGGTATTATGCATCTTGGTCGTCATTGAACCGCATGAGCTGGTCTGGGTGAAGTGCGATAGCGACGGGGAAGGCAAAGGAATGAGGGGGGCGGAGCGAGGGAGGGCCGCCGCCAGACGGGTGGTTGGACTGGTCAGAGTTGGACGTCAGCCAACGACAGAGTTGGAGCGGAGTTCGTCAACCCCGAGCACAAAAGACGCCGAGTCGATCACTCCCTCTTTTGAATACAGACCGCAGTTTGTCGTATTTCCACAAAAAATAGCACACGGGACGATAGAGTACGGGCGGCTGCTACGCGTCTACGTATATGTAATACAAATATCCGCCTAACCGTGCTAATCAGAGGCTACTCAGGCGACGAGCGTCGAGGCAGTGGCAGAGTCGTATTTGAATGTTGGAGCGATTTGCTGCTTTGTCTTGTAGTAGCGGGCAAGGCGATGAATACGGGACTCAATCAAGATCAAACGGAACTTGGAGTCCTTGTCCTTCCTGTTGGTCTCGAGGTGCTTGCGAACAGCAACGGCCTTCTTCACGAGGTGCCAGAGGTCCTCGGGAATTCCGGGAGCGAGTCCTGCATCAGAATCAGTGAACGCCGACTGGGACGCCACGCCAACGATACTAACCGTTCGATTTGAGGATACGAAGGATCTTGTTCCCGGTGACAAATCGCACTTGGGGGATGCCGTGCGAATCACGGAGGGTAACACCGATTTGGGATGGGGTCAGACCCTTACGGGCGAGCTTGCAGATGTGCTCAACAACATCGTCAGGAGTAGTCTTGAGCCATGTAGGGGGAGCACGGCGATATGGAAGTGCGGAGGACGCTACGGATGTTGGTGAGCACGCAGCTGTATCATAAAGGGTGCCACAGATGAATACCAATGCCCTTTCCCGGAGCGTGCATACGACCCATGGTGATTCTGAGCAAAACACAACATTGTCAAACTCACGAACCCCTGCGATATCGAGCTATGCAGCCCTGCGCAATACGCACAATTTTTTGCTGTGACGAGGGAAAACGAAGGGTGGATGTTAGTATCGCGAGGATGGAGACGAAGGGTGATCCGGGGATTGCCGTCTACTGTACAGCCGATCACAAGCCACATTACCCACTGGTTTGTACCAACCATTTTGCCAGTTCCCCGATCCCACAGGTATGAAGCTCAACATCGCCAGTAAGTTATGTTCGATGTATGTCTGCGCGTAGTATATGCTGACAGTATTGCTCCAGACCCCGCGACCGGGGCTCAAAAGCTCATCGATATCGATGATGAAAAGAGATAGTATGTTCGAATGCACGTCGAAATGCTTTCCATATCTCATTGATGACCCAGCCGTGTCTTCTACGACAAGAAGATCTCCCAGGAAGTCCCCGCCGACTCAATCGGTGACGAATGGAAGGGCTACATTTTCCGTATCACTGGTGGTAACGACAAACAGGGTTTCCCAATGAAGCAGGGTGTACTTGTCCCATACCGTGTCCGTCTTCTCCTTTCCGACGGCCATTCCTGTTACCGTACTCGACGGAATGGTGAGCGCAAGCGCAAATCCGTCCGTGGATGCATCGTCGGCCCCGATATTGCCGTTTTGTCCGTTATCATCATCAAACAAGGTGATAATGATATTCCCGGGTTGACCGACGTCGCCCTCCCCAAGCGCCTTGGTCCCAAGAGGGCGACCAAGGTCCGAAAGTTCTTCAACCTGTCTAAGGAGGATGACGTCAGGAAGTATGTTGTGCGACGAGAGGTTAAGAGCGCGAAGAAGGAGAATGCCCGGCCTTATTTCAAGGCGTACGTGTTCATTCCGTGGTTGACCACCTCCCTTCCCTGATCTATTTCCCATAGCCCCAAGATCCAGCGGTTGGTTACGCCAGAACGTCTCCAACGTCGCCGTCATTTGCTCTCTCTCAAGAAGCGCCATTTCCAGGCCCAGAAAGAGCACAAGGCCGAGTACGACGCTCTTCTGGCCAAGCGGGTTGCAGAACGAAAAGAGAAGGTTGCTGCTGTGAAGGCCTCGCACAAGAAGTAAAGTTATCCACCATATTCCTCGTGAAAACATTGGTCTGACACTCATTTAGGACCGCGTGAGCATCTCTTCTTGTTGGTTGGCGTTACCTTCATATTTTACATCGCTCTGTCGTGCTTTCTCCCGTTGTTGTATGTCAAACACCCCAAATGTCATGCGATTTTATGGCACGATGCACAAGATCAGGCTGTACTTCTGATCCACAGTGACCGTGATGGACTATGCCCACATTGCTTTGAACTTCTCGTGCAACTCCCGAAGCATTTCATCGAGCACCTCGTACACCCGCCAATCCCCATCCGTAACCCCGCGTGGTCGCGAAAACGTGGGAGCGCTTCCTTGCGCATCATCATCGTCTAACTCCCCAAATCCGCTGTCGACATCTACGGTTTCGTCTTCAAGATCCGCCTCAGCCTCCTTCGATGCCCTCGTTAAAAGTTGTTCGACTGCCCCTCGGACAGTTGTCAGCGAAAGCATGAAATCGTCTAGCAGGTACCTGAGGACGACTTTAGCAAGCGACCCGAAAGAGAGCGAGTGTAGGGTCGTACCATACGTCACCCCTCCGGATGCCATTTGCGATTGCGAGTGTTGATACCTGTCCGTGCATGTAAAAGTCGTAGATATAAGCATTCAGCGCGAAGCCACCCTTCTTCCCCTCCCGAGAGACAATAAAGCGCTCCATAGAGGGTGTGGCGTGTTCGTTGAAGTAAATGCCTGAGCGTGAGGTAGCCGCCAACTCAGAGATGCTGCGGAAAACATCTCCATGACCGGAGTTGGCAACGAACAACGACCGGACGATGACAGGGGTGGAGCTCTGTTCCAGATATTGCTGGAACGCACCACCAGCCCCTTCTCCTGATCCCGCGTACTTGAGCTTCGACAGAGGCAGCTCATCATCCTCTCCGAGGTGGGCGGAATTGTGATTCGCAAAAGTAGAGGCGTAGGAGGTGAAGATATCCAGGATCTGTTTCTCGTGGTCCGCAAGAACAGTTCGGGCCCTCTCGTCCAGAGGGGGGAGGATCACTTTGGACGCGGACTTTGTTGAACGCAGAATCGCCTCTAGGTTCTCCCTCGACGTGTATATGGACGGGAGTTCGCGCCTCCCGAAGAGATGGCAGAACAAAATGAGTAGGTCCTGCTTCGCCTGTATCATGCTCTCGTTCGAACATATCTTGTGGATGACGCCTGCCCTGAGGAGTGTGACCAGGGCGAGGTTGCTTGGTTCCGTGTGGTAGAGATGCGCCGCAATACCGAATAGGTTCATAGGTCTCCCTTCATCGTCAACCAAACGCGCGCGTCGGAGGTACTCGATCGAGAACCGCAGATGGTGCAATAGCTGGTGCTCTCCTTCCTGACTGTCCCAGATGACCTGAGGCATTTGCAGGAGGGACCGGACAGCTTTCACGGTAACTGGCGCCGAATCCGCCCCGTGCATAAGATTAAGCAATCTTAACACCAGGGTCGAAGTCAAGGGGAATTGACCAGCAAGCGAAGGAAGTTTTGACAGGATGATCCGTTGGACTCTGTCAAAACTGATGCCGTAGAACACCACCCTACCAAGCAGGTCGTAACCTCTCCGACCAGCTCGTCCGGCGCATTGTCGGTACTGGGACAGATAAGAGACGAGGTATGCAACTTGGGAAGACCGCTCACCATCAATGCTGTGAGGAATGGAGAGTCGCCTATAAACACTGAGGTTTTCGTTGGGGCGTTTATCCCTGTGCCAGGATATCAGTGTTGCTGCTAATCCAGAACATTGCAATCGCGTACCGAGTGCCAGAGTCCCTAACTTCACAGTCAGCAAATGTTCCTTTCGCAGTAGTCGTGGAACGTACCTGTAGCAATCACCACACGCAGATAGCCCTGACGGAACCAACTAGAGAAGCGGCTGTGAGCAGAAAGTTTCGCCCAGAATCACCACCCATATACCTTTCGACCAGCGCACGATATCCTTTGTTCATCCCAGCATGGTGAATGCCAATTCCCCTCTTTAGGGCTGCGAGGGCGCGTCGGTCCACTCTGCCCCACCGAGCCAGTTGTGCGATCTCGTGGTCCACATCTCCTTTCGAAACGTTTGCATAATTCCCGGCAAAGGTAAAGTCTCTGGAAGGTTCTGAAGGATCGAACGATGCCTCCCATGAAGTCTCGGGTGCGAGATCTTGTGGGCCATCCCCTTCGGTAGGTCGTTGTTTCGCCATTCGCTCCTTCTGTTTCTCGCGTTGTTTTGCTGTGGACCGCCATAACTCGTACGCACGCATTTTCTCTGCCCATTCAGGAGACGTTTCTCGCCATTGAGTCTCGGCTTTTTTGAGTTGTGTGGAGAGACTGTATACGGCCTCCTCGCAGGTGGTACGGTCGAAACTGAAAAGAAGTGCGGGCTACGAAGGATCATGTAGGGCTGGTGAGAGGAACGCTCATCACATCTGGAATAATTCACTCACCAAATCACCCTGAACGTGGAGATCGCAAAGTAACCCCAGCAAGTTTTTCAAGAACTCTTTCTTGGTAGGAAGCATGTTCAGCTGCGCATTAGCCACCCGTCCAATATGTGGGTCAGTGAGGCGCTTCGTAACCGTCAGGAGAGGGATATCATCCTTCGCTTCCGATTCTGTGGTATCCATCAATGAACCGACCACTCGCTTTAGCTCAGATTCATATTCAAGGATATCCGCCTGGCGAAGAGGTCGGGAAGACGAGAAGAACTTCTGTGGCCGCAATCGCTCGCGATCCCCCATGGTAAGGACGTTTGGCGTCTCTTCTAGGACCTGATATAGTATGAGGGCATCTCGCGCCTCAAGTGCCAGGTCTGGTGGGAGCGTCCTCGACCCAAACGAAAGGACAGAAAACGGATGTAAAAACCTCATCCGTTCCGAAGAGACGTGTTTGTGCAATCCTTCAAAATCCATAGTTGATTCGGGGGAGCCGCGCATCAAATAGTAGAACTTCCGTAGGTGCGAGTAACGGTGAGGGTGGTGAATGAACGTATGTTTGAAACCATGTGCTTGTTGAACCGAAGCGAGCCAGGAGTTGAACTTCTCTGGGTCTCCAACTGTTGCAGATAGGCCACTAAATGCGATTCCCGGATCAGGAATGGCCCTGAGAATCATAAAAATTACTTACATGATCGGACACGGAGCAAGGAGCAAGATCTGTTCCCAGGTTGCGCCACCATCCTCCTGCCCGATAGTGTGGATCTCGTCCAAGATAATCCTGCAAAAACATCAGCTTGTGGCGACTGAAAGCCCAGCAACGAAAAAAATGACCTCTTCATTCTCGGTAGCCAGGTCCGCGCCAGCGGTGGAGACAACATCATTATCGACAACATTTCCGGGACAGTCACCAGGATCTGACACTTCTGCGGGTCATTGATGCGGTGGTCGCGGGTGTGGATCGCCCACAAAGAGCCTAGCACAGGTAAGGTTATCACCAGATCTCTGAAAGAGTGGTATGGCCTCACCATTTTTAACATCCTTACTGAAACGCGCATAAATCTCCGCGGCGACTTGTGTGACCAGAGCCTTCGTCGGAGCAACATACACCAGGACACCGTCATCAGATCCTCGTAGGACCTTCTCCATAGCGTAGAACGAGATGAAAGTCTTTCCCGCACTGGTAGGAGCTTCACGGAAGGGTTCGTGAGATAAGTACACTGAAAGGCACTGTACACGGATACCTACCAACAACAAGAACCGACTCGCTCTTGTCGAGACAGTCCAGCACCTCACGTTGCCAAGCGTCCGGAGCAAACGATACTCGAGGGTCTGGTTTTGAGCCCATGCTGCGATCCATGAACTCTCCGAAGAGTCGGAGCTGCCAAGTAATGGGATCCTCGGTGATACGCATGAACCGGTACAAAGGGGACCCGGACTTCGATCGAACGAGCTTCACGAACTTGAAACATAGGGGCCGATCCGCTTGACTGTCTGGAGGGGGTCCGACAAAGCTTTCGAATCCGAGCACTGTGAGCACAGTAGAGATCACCCGGTGGACAGTGGGGGTAAGGAGTCTCGACTCTGATAATTCTTTGACACTGCGCATGATGACTACTGTGTAGTGATCACGCACAGCACTAGTGTCTTGATCGCTGGTCTGAGAGATCCATTTTGAGATGGTCAGGTGGAGACGATAGAGCAGGATCTCATCCCGCAACCACCCCCCGACAGTTCGTGGATTTCGTTCGAGCGCGATCAAGGCCGTCAGAGTTTTGTCCAGATCGTAGCCGGAGAGGTCTTTGAGCCGGCCCTCCCACCACTCCTGTTGGTCATCTGCATTTTGCTTCGACTTCTTCGCTGCAATTTCGGCAAGAAGTTTCTCTTTCGATGACAAGGGCTTTTCTTTCTTCCCTGGTTTCTTGTTTATTTTGGCCTCTTTGGCCTGTGAAGCACACATTAACCCTCACGCGAGATAATGACGAGGGTATGACGCACAGGGTTCCCGGTATACTTTCTCTGCGCCTCATCAACTTTCCCAGTAACGATGGTGATACGATTGAAACGTGCACCAAAGGCTCCCGTCAGTGTAGCTGCATCGGCTGTGAGCCGAGAAATGAACCGTTGGTGCCCTCTCATCATTTTCATCCGCTCCCAGTCGTTGTTGGGTTTCGCCTGTTCGCCGCCAAGATGTTTGGGGAGGATGTGTCGTTTGGCGTTGTGCCAATGAAATTTATCGTTAAATACGGTGTCCTTTCCAAACTCCAGTGCACCGTATTCGATGACCTCTTTCGGGTCGTCTGATGGTAGGTTGATTATGGAAAACTTCTCGTCAAAAACATCATGGTGAAAGGGGAGGAGCTTTTTCGGAGCGGCAGCCAAAAGCGGCGGCTGAGGAGGTGAAACCCGGACGGGAAACACAGATCTGAGGGCCTCCAAATGGGGCGAGTCGTTCAAAGGCGATACAACCGAGATCGCGATCTGTGACAACGAGTCACCGAGTTGCTGAGGCAAGGAAAGTTCGGTGGCAGAGAGGAGGATCCCCAGCAAAGCGGTGAATATATTCCCGTCTAGGTCGAAGTCGAGGTCCCACTCCGAAATGTGCACGTCGATCAGGGAGAATATTTTCGGTAAAAATTCCCCGCAAAGGTGAGCGTCCAGATCTGGGTTGCATACTTGATACCTGACCGCCCGGTTTCGCAGAGGTATCAGAGGAAGTGCCTCGCAGTGAAGGATAAAGGACCACAGTAGACCCGGGTACTTCACCTCGCTGGCAGCTTCCCGGAAGTAGGTCCAAAGGCCCTCGCGAGATGAACAATCCTTTCGATGTAACGCTAAGGGGGGGACAGGGTTCTCGCCATTTGATTCCTCCTCCACTATCCGGAGTTGATCATGGGTCTTTTCGACAAAAGCCCAGAACGGCTTGGAAAGAATCCTCCGGGGGTTGATGAGCAATCCTTGCTCAAAGATAAAGGTGACAATCTATACGAAACTTGGGCAAGGTGTTCAGAGAACGTAAGGAGGACCGCCCACCTTTGAGTCGCGGAAGGTTGCACCATGAAGGAGGGCAATCGGTATTGATCGTGCCATCACGTCGAATATGAAAGCACGTTGGCACAGAACAGGGCCAGCTTTGATTGGATTATCAGAGATTTGTCCTCCGTCGTTCGTCATCACGAACATGGGCTGTAAAGCTGGTCAGGCAACCGGATTCGTTGGAGGGGACATCGAGTCTTACCCGGCGGTCAAGTAAATATCGGACCCACTCTGGATCCTCCAGATCAGAGAAGCAGAAAACCGTAGAAATACCTTTCAAGTGTGTCGTTAAATGGTTGAATAGTTGCCGCCTTGCCAACCGTCTCGAACACACGGTCCAAGCGTTATCGCCAGTTCCCTGAGTCAAATGGCGGGTGGCTAGGAGCGCGTCAATGGTACTTCCAACTTCAGATAGGGGCAACAGCTACCTTGGAAGAAGACGATATCAAAGTTTGCTAACCTTGAGACGAATTTTTGAAGTAAGCACTCGAGGAGATATTTTGCGTGTAGGATCTGATAAGATGGATCTTTTGTGATGCGGTTAGCTCGTGGCTATGGAGCCACATCGGGCATTACCTGAGGGTCGAGCGATGGCAAGGAGAGGGTCATCCAGAATCTCTTGCAGTAAGGCCTCGCCTACAATCCCAACGGTCGATCAATCTCGAGTCACGGATGGTAGATGGCCATTACCGTCGAGAACGAAAGGCTCTGTCCCAGCGTAATCGCCGATGAGGTCCATCTGCCTTCCCCGACGGTTCCGTTCTCTATACCAGTTGTTGTCTATGTAACGAAGAGCAGATTGGGCATCGAGTCCGACGGCACCCTTCCCCCCGGATGGGCTATCAACTACAGTGGATCCCACATCGAAACCGTCGAAATCGAGGTCCATGATAGGTTTTGTCAGCCTGTGAGAGATTTCGCGATCAGTAAAAGTGTGGCGGGGTCGATCCCGCCCTA
>Ga0307517_10003682_pt1 | contig 23837 bp, 11 predicted proteins | sample 23_EM_MG_FD_194515 | JGI IMG/M metagenome (GOLD analysis project Ga0307517, IMG submission 194515) | Populus trichocarpa ectomycorrhiza microbial communities from riparian zone in the Pacific Northwest, United States - 23_EM | ecosystem: Host-associated > Plants > Roots > Unclassified | place...
TTTAGCCATCAACTTTCCAAAGGACCTGGTTTTGCTTTTCTTGCTGCCTATCTTTTCAGAAGATAGTGCCACATCCACATGGTGACCAGAAGGTTTTGCTGGTACCACCACACTATCTTTCACCCAACTTACATCATTTACACGACAACTTGATAGTGGTGAAAGATTCTTTGAGTCGTCATTCTTCAAATTATTAACACCATCATCTACTGGCAATGATAAGAAAATAGGCCGGCATTCATTTTGAGACACCGGAGGCTCTGCCGCGCTTTCACAGTTACTATTCAGAAACTTGGTTCCACATTCTTCCCAATCAGGAGGAAAGCCGAAACAGAAATGCCGAAAGACCTGTTGCGACATAAACCTTAACCTAACTTAAAGTACGATGTGATGTCGAAAAACAAATAATATTAATAAACACGGAATAAAATAAGAAAAAAAAAACCTGAGAGGAAAACCCATTTTCAACAGTGAGTGTCCTGTTAATGTAACCTTGGAGAAGAACATTGACGCCATCAGCTGTCTGAAGAGTGAAAACATCGTATCTTTTGGTAATTGCTGCTGAGTGAAACACACGAACAGGTTTTTTCCTGAAATTTTTAATAATTAAAAAATAATAATTATTTACAAAGAAATCAAAGATTATAAGAGAGATAATGTAAAAATAAATAATTACTCAGGAGAAGTTAAGCCGGCAACAGCAATTTTCTTCCCTTGGAACTCCTGCTCGGCTTTGATCAACCACCAGTCATGTAACAACACCTATTTTTTCCAAAAAAAATATTAAAATAGGAGACATTATTAGCATCGTAGTGTAAAAGCGGTGGTTAAAGAAAGCAGTGATTAGTAACAAACTGTTTTCTGGAAAGATGAGGTGGCGGCTTCGGTAGTCATTTTGATACTGGAACATGGGATGAAGGTGAAGGAAATACGAGAGAAGTGAAGTGACCGTTGAGAAAGAAGAAAGAGAATTAGGAGACATTATTAAAATCGAATTGGGGTTTCTTTTGATCACTATCATTAAAAACGCTGTCGTATAAAGGATAGTTAGACACCGTTTGTTTGTTTTTGCGGTAACGCTTCTGAAAAAAATTGAGTCCAAGAATTGATCGTTAGAATAATTAGGAGAAACCAAATTAAGCCATCTCTCCATGTCTCTCACGAAGCTCAAACGCTCTTCTAGTCAAGAAAATATCCATCATGTTTCTGTCAAAAGACTAAAACTCTTCAAGAATAAACTAGTATCCTATTCGCCATCGCCATCGCCATCTTGGGAGCTTCTTTTTCTAGTGGCTCAGTATCTAGACCCTAAATCCCTTGCTACTGCTTCTTGTGTGTCCAAATCATGGTTGGAGTCATTCTCCTCTGAGGATATTTGGCGGCCGATATGCTCTGCTCACTACCCTTCTGTCTACAACCTCAAACACGTAGACCCAGCTGTCTCTTGGCACCGCCTTTGCGGTATTGCCTCCACGGCGGCCTCCAAGCTCCAGCTTCAAAAGCCAATAAAACCCCACCTGCCCCTAAATGACCTCCTCTTTCGTCATCAATGCAAGGACCGGAGAGTCTTCCACTTTATTCACCCTATCGAAACCATGCGACGAACTCCAGGTAGATCCTAATGGGATATTCAAGTTCGCTGTCGACATAGATCTTGAGTCTTCACTGAAAAAAGAAGCGATACGGGAGATAAAAGTCACATGGAACGTTGTGTTGAGAGGTTGGAAAGCTGTATTTAATATGATGGAATCTTGTAGTGGAAAGGCTAGCCTTGTTCCGGAGGCAGAAGCCTTATTTTCCGAGGAGCTTCCATTGCCGGGGTGTTGCTCAAACATGGTCACCGCAAGCAGCCTTGTTGCTGAGATAAAGTTGGGATTTTGCAGTGAGAATTATACTGATGAGGAGGAGGGTACAGAGGATGACGGCAAGTTCAAGAGAGCAAAGTTGAGTTTGGCCATCATGAATACAAAACATTGGAGGTACCTAAGCATGGATGATGCTCTGAGACATTTGCAACACTTTTTGCTGCCTTGCGATGCTTAAGTCGTTCTCATCTCTTCTCTGATCACTTCTGGGAAGCTTGCATGGTGGCTCCTCTGATCAAGCTTCTTGCAGTTCTTTTTTTTAATTATTCATTTTAGTTTTACAAGTCTGGCATTGTGTAGCCTGTGATACAATGATTAATGTTAATAAATTTCATCAGCAGTGATTTTTTACTGTTTAATATCTTTGATGATTCTGTCTTCCCACCCATGAAATCTTTGTTAGACTCTCAAAATAATAGTAAAAAAAAAAAGACGTCTCTGACAGCACAAGAAACAAGCCCTTCTGCACCCCCAGAACTATTGCCCATGGAATTAATATATAATACTAGCTACTTCACCTGTGATTCGTGATTCATTGTTGCTTATATATTTTTTTAAAAAAAATTAGATAGGAAGTTTTTCTTATGTATTTTTTAAATAAATTTTTTTTAAGTGTGAATAGAAAATTTATGCAAGTATATTGATAATTATTTATATAAAAAAATAAAAAAATCATTAACAATTACTGAAAGTAAAACTAGATAAAATAATGAGATAAAATGTAAGGTATTTATCTAATTGTGTTTATTGATTCAAATTAATTATTTTTTCAATTAAAAAAGTAATAGAAATCATAAGCATAAGATAAATAGTCGTGCACATGAAATTAATTAAATAAAAGAAAAGAAAAAAAATGTCATATAAGGTTGTATCTATTAAAAATATTATCAAAAAATAAATAATTTTTATTTTTAAAAATAAAGTTCAACTATGTAAAACATAACAAAAAACTTATAGATGAAATAATATATTTAAAAATAAAATACATACAAAATATTAAAAAAAAATCCTCTATTAAAAAAGGCTAAATAAACAAAAGAAAAAAAATCATAAAGGAGAGATATTAATTGAAACATAAATTAAAAATTATTAAAATAAAGAACCAATTAAAATAAAAACTAAAATTTGAATAAAAAATAATAAAAGATTGCGATAGTCTAAATGTCGCAAGCATGTTTAAAAAAACAAGAAAAATAAACGATTTAGGTTATAGGTTCGACTGAGTTTAATAAGTTGCTTTTATTTTACTTAGATGATAAAAAAAAAATAGACAACAATAATAAACAGACAATTTTTATATAAAACAAAATCAAGAAAACTTGAAAAAAAACCTTGGAAGTACAAAATTGAATAAAAAAAGAAATAATTACAAAAAACAGCTTAAATTAACTCAAGTTAATGTGATAAACATGTAACTTAGGTAATAAAAGGTAAGTTAATCTGAGTTAATAAACAAAACTTGTGGTCAAGGTTATGAAACCGGGATAATCTAATAGAAAAACAATTGAAGAAAGCTACAAAGCCAATCTTTTTCTTAAAAAATAATGTCGAATGATGAGATTATAAAATAAAATGAGCCAGAAATAAGAATGTCAACCTGCGTTAATTTTTTAAACTCGTAACCCGGGTCATTGGACCGGAATCACCTTAAAAAGAAAAATCATAAAGCTCAATCCCTAGCAAATTAAATGTTAAATGATGAAATTAGAACAAAAACTCAATTACACAAAAGGTTCTAAAATTAAAAAAAAAACACTATAATTAAAAGAATGAGGGTGATAAATAAATAAAATAAATTAGAGGGCAACCAAATTTTTTCTATTGGAGGGTTAGATTGAAAAAAAACTTTAACAAAAGAAAAATAAAATCAAAAGAATGAGAACCAAAAGGGAAAAAATAATATACCATAAACTTTAATTGAATGATGAAATTAAAAATTAATAATACTTTATAAAAGGGTCAAGAAAAAAAATTAGAAATCAAAATAAGAAGGATCCATTTGAAAAATATATATGACAAATTATAATTGAAAGACTAAATTGAAAACAAATAAAATTTTTATAAAATAATCAAGAACAAAAATTAAAAATCAAAAGAATAAAAATTGAAATTGAAATACTAAAAACAAAGAGAACCAGCATATAATTTTTGGGGGAGGAGAGAAGAAAGAAGAAAAAAAATAAACATCGACGACAAATCGCTCATACGTCATGTCACGCGCCGCACTAGGAGGAAAAGGATGCGGTGGAGCTTCCAATGACATGACGGAGGGACAATTTTGATCACTAAGAGGCGCCACACGCATAGCCTAAAAGATACGAGAGCCTTCCATGCGCTAACAACTTTTTGAATTTAAAAATCAATTATTCAACATAAAAGGATCAAAATGCTCTCGACGACTATGAAAGTAACAAAAAATAAAAAATCTATGAAAGGACAAAAATCCTCCTGGATGAATGTCTATTTTGTTTTCTAATTTCAAGGACAAAAAATATCTTTTCACTATATTCTAAACTATAAAAAAAATAGAAATACCCTTGGTTAATAGTTCTATTTTTTTTACTTGGAGGTAAATTAATTATTTTACTGTTCTAAAAGGTAGAAAAGATGTATATACTCTGTGACAATCTTTTAATAACCAATGGGTCATTAAAAAAATACTAAAAGGCTATTGTAAAAGATCAAATTAGCTCTATATTTTTTATTCAAAGGGAAAAAAGCAATTTCACTGTAATAATGAATATTTTTAGAGTTTTGAGTTTTGGTAATAAATCAAAATGAGTCCCTTTAACACATGCATGTATAGTAGCTAAAGCAACTCCAGTCAAGCCAAACACCAGCATTAGCTTGCAAGGAAGTTCTTCCCCTGTTAACAAAGGTTTGCAAATGGTTGGCAGGAAGAGAAGCTGTAAATCAAAGTTTGTAAATATGTATTATTAGACTAATAATCAAAGATGTTTAGTTTATAATCATAAAGCTGGTATGCTAAACAAAAGATGTCCGAAAAAAGACTAAAGTTTATATATGTCTAAAACTATAAGCATAAAAAACATAAATAATATCAAATATGCTTTCAATATAAATATAATAAAAATAATACTAGCTTGTATACTAAGCATATATTCAAACTTCCAATATATATAAGATCGAATTCCTAGCACGCATTTTAATAATAAAAATAACAGTATTTAAATTAAAATAAAGAATAATACTTTCTTGTTGAAGCATTTTAAAGGAATAAAACTTTCATTGTTGTGAAAGATAAATTCTTTGTCCTTAAAGCTTTATTGCTCTTCACTTTTACGATTAGAATGTTTATAATATGTCTCTCAAGATTCTAATAACATTACATTAGCTTAGATGCACTTCTAAATAAGTTCATTGAATTGAATCAAAATAAAAGAATTCAAATATTTCTTAACAAAGTATAAAACTAAATTATAAATTTGGAAGAAAGAATCAAAGCATAAAATAGAATTAAAACACTACAAATAAGGTGAGAAAAAACGTGAAAAATTCAAGTTAGAAACTCTTTATTTATCTATTTTTTTAGTAAATTTTAAAAGTTAAAGAATTAAAGAATTAATTCTCACCATTATCAACCTCTAATTAATCACTATAAATAAAAATTAAGTTTTAAAAAAACTAATAATTCTTTAAGATTAATTTTTGATTCAACTGTAATTTGTTTAAATTATGTTAATTAAACAATTCTCGAACATAAACTTCAACTTCATTGTTCATGGTGGAATTTCTTCCGTGCACGCTATTACAACGGTAAAAAGCTAGTGGGCAACTATGGTCCAGCACTATTATACCATATTTAAAACCCAATACAAGGGTTGGCCCAACCACGGCTACAACCTGTCAGTCCAAGCTATTATGTCTTTTTAAAAAATGAAAAATGAAAAACATAAAATAACATCTTTTAAGGATTTTTTTTAATAAAAAAATATTATTTTAATAAAAAAAATTAATTCAAAATAAAACTTAAGCTCAAGTTGAGTCAACAAATCAATGAGTTAGGCAGGATAAGTTTAATAACTATGGTATATATTGAAAATATCAATGATTATATCGATGCTGGGAATGGAGAGGAGGAGGTGAGTTGCTTCTGATGCAAATGCATGGATGGCTAAGTTAACTGCATTGATTCAAAGGATATTTTCACACCTTTTAACCCCTCATTTTTCATTCTTAATTACACCAAATTTGGCGGGTTTTGTGTGTGCGGTTGTACTGTGGTTTTTAGCTGTCATTTTTAAAAAAGTTTTATGTATTAATATAAAAATAAAAAATTATTTTAATATATTTATAAATAAAAAATCATTTTTTTATTAAAGAAATCGATCTTTGTTTATCGCTGCTTTGCAGGAATCCGATTGTTCGAATATTGAGATGGCCAGTGAATATCGAGCCAGCTGCAAATATCGTGCAGCTGTCAAGCCCTCATTTGAAAATGTGATTGAAATCATTTATTTTTTTTTAATATTTTATTGTTAAAAATTATTTTATTTTTATATTTTTAAATTGCTTTGATGTGCTGATCTCAAAAATAATTTTTTAAAAATAAAAAAAATATCATTTTAATACATTTATAAACAAAAAACATTTTGGACTTCAACCACTACTATAATTTCAAATAGACCCCAATCCAATTAAAGATTAATTAAGAGCAAGTACTAAACTCGAAAGTGTGTAATATTACTAGATAGCCATCTTAGTAAACTAAACCAGGTATAGAATGATAAATATTTAAAGTATAAAAAATGTAAATATTTTTTTAAAAAAGAAAGTGTAAAGAAAAAAAATTAATTTTTTTTTAAAACATAAAGATAAGAAAAAAAAACCAGGTTTGTATGCCTTTCTAAATTTTGATAGGGATAGAGTTCTTGATTGTGGAGTAACCGATAACATATTGTTTGACAACATAACATAAATTAAAAAGCTTATCCATTTATTTAATTAAACAAATTGAGAATTATCTGTGTCAATAATTATTTTTTTAAAAAATCATTAATAATAACTAAAGATGTAGCTAGAAATATCAGAAGACGGAAGTAAATCAAGATATTTGATCTCGCAACATAGATCATTTACTCTATTGTGTTCAATGAATTCATTTATTAAAATCAATTTTTATTTAATTAAATGATGGTAGAAATAGACACACACATGAAATTGATTAAACAAAATCAAAGTGAAAAAAAATATCACGTAAGGTTAAACTTATTAGAAAAATTATCCAATAAATAAAAATATATATATGAATTAGAATAATCTCTTCAAAAATTAAATACATACAAAATAATTAAAAACAACCATTATTTAAAAAATGCTAAAAAAAACTTAGAGAAGAATCATCAATTTAAATATAAGTTAAAAATTATTTTAAAAAACAAGCATCAATTTTTTTTTTTAAAAAGGCAGAATTAGAAAAAGAAAAAAGGAAAAATAAAAAGAAAGAAAGATGTCATGCATTGTTGGGCCTGACAAGCTAGGCACGCGTGTTTGGCCCATTTGGAAAGGGCCCGTGTGTGAGCCTTTATTTTTTAAAAATATGTTAATGGTGTTGTCCATCCCAATTTCTTTTTTAAAAAACCTAGACAACATGTCATTTTATTTCCCTAAATGGTGGTTGGAAAATTAGGATTTATGGGTTTTTTTTTTTATCTAAACACTTTGATAAACCCTTTAATAGCTTTAAACAACCTAAAAACAACACAAAAACTTGAAATAAAAAATCTTTATGAACTTAGATCTGGTTGTATAGGCAATTTCAAGGTGAAAAAAAAAAACACTTGGAACTTTTTTCACGAAATGGAACTCGTTCACACCAAGGTCAACCATTTTGGTGGCTAGAATCGATGTCAACGTTGATTTTCTCTCTCTATTGCCAGAATCCAACGATCTCTCCCTCTGCTCTCTCAAACCAAGGATTAAGAAATAATAAAAATGAACTTTTTATATCAAAATTGAATTGCAAAAAAAATTGATGGACCGAATGGGTATAATCTGAAAAGTTAGAGGGCTAAAGTGAACTTTGAACCCACCACCCATTTTCAACGCCGTTCCCACAATGATCCTCCTTCTTTTTATTTTGACATTGGTCGACAAATTTAAATCAATTGTCTTTTAATATGGCTCCAAATGAGGCCATCAAGCAAAAAAAAAATAAATTTGAGGAGCAAAATGAAAAAAAAAATTGAACAATGACTCCACACTGAAATATGAGAGTGTGAACATAGTTTTCTTCCACAATGTTTATTTATAACGATTAAGACCATCCTAGACTCAATGAGTTGACCTATTAACTTGTCTATCTAGGGCTTAGCCCAAGCCAGGTCAATGGAAAACCAAGTTTGTTTTTTGTCAATTAAAGTTTTTTTAGAAAAAAAAAAACAATTCAAAGTTAGCATTAACTCAGTTCAACTCACCTGATTCGTTACTCAAGCACGGGTTGAGTCGATTTTTTGGTCAAGTCTTGTAACTATAAAAATTATTTTGATTTGTTAAAAACAAGGTTAGTTTGATGCTTTTTAGAGAAACAAAATTGGATTAACTCAGGTTAATCTTTCAATCCTGGTCGAATTTAATAACTTTGGTTTTAACATATAGGTAATGATATATTAATATGCAAGTTTACATATATGATTGTTATATAGATAAATACTAGTCTCGTGGCTCGCACTGCAACACAAACCGTGAAAGAAATCTTAGCATTAAAAAAGAATGCCAAGAGACCCTAAGAGTGTTTCAAAAAAGTAAGAAAAAATCATGATTTAGGTCATAGACCCAGTTGGGTTAAGTAAGATTGTCTTCTTCATCAACATCAAATGCATCAAACTAAGAAAAAAAAGAGCAATCATAATAATAATAAAAACATTTATTGAAAGGAAAACAAAGAAAATAAAAAAATAACCTAAGTAAATCCGACTACACTTGTAGAACAGCAACCAGTTTAAGAAGCCGTGATAATTATAAAATTAAAAAAAAGATAGAATATAAAATGTTAAAGGATAAAATTGTAAAAGAGAATTAGTGTAAAAAAGGAAAAAAAAATTGATATCATCTGAGTTAACCTTTCAAACTCGTGATTTCGGTCATAAGTCCGGTGTAAGCCAACAGGAAAAAACCGTGACCCTCAATTTCCAACCAACCTAAGGTTAGAGGAAGAAATTGAAAAAAATAATTCAATTTGACAAAATATCCCCAAAAAAAATAGTAATATAAAAAAATGAGAACTAAATGTTAAACAAAAAAAAAGGGGAAAATAACATTGATTGATTTAAAAGTGAAATTAAAAAAAAATAAAAAATTTTACAAAAAAAGTCATAACAAAAACCTAAAATCAAAAGAAAGAAGATTAAATCTAAAACCAAAATAAAATAAAAGGAAAAACAATACATTAATGAAGGGTAAAATAAAAAACAAATTTAAATTTTACAAAAGAAATCAAGATAAAAATTAGACAATAAAAAAAAAAGAACTGAATGAGAAACCTAAATAAAATAAGATGACAATATAGACTAATATTCCTATAAAACAAATTTTCAAGATGAGGAGAGAAAAAAAGAAAAAGAAAAAAAAAAAAGTTGCCGAAACCATAGTACATGCCACTACATTGGAAAGGGGATGTTATAATTTTTCTAATATTGCCACAATTTTATCCTCCTAATTCCGCCGCTTGAAGCATGCAAAGTGACCTCACATGAAATTGCTCCGGTCTTGACCTGATACTCACAAAAGGACTACAATAAAAAGACGAATAAGCCTTTAAATTCAAGTTTAAAAAACTTTGATTCCAAAGATAACTAAGTAAATTCTCTGTGTATTTTTAAGTAAATAGATGAATTAGCCCCAATATCTAAATTATATTTATTCTGATTTCAAGGATATTCTAGTAATTACACAATGCCAAAAAAAAAAAACAAAAAGACTTCTTTGATCCCGATTAATATAATAATGACCGATTGGTTCTTGTAAAATTACAATGCTTCCCAAAAAGCTATGTAAATGAGTTTTTTTAGGAATGACAAAATAATAATTATACTATTTCCATCCACGATCGATGTAATTTAGATGCATAATAAATTCATTATCAAATTTTTATTTTAATGTTGATATGATAACTTACATATTAATATGTTAATATGTTGATTTATTATTATCATACCTAACATATTCTTAGTATATGTAATCTTCTCCTATTTATATTTTTGAACTACGTGTCGAGTATTGAAACATGCTTTCAATCCCTTTTCAATCATGATTTAAAAGATTATTTCAATTAAATCTTTTAAGAAACATTCTCTCAATAAAGGCTTAAATTTTTATTTTTATTTTTATTTTTTACAAAAGAGAGATTCGAATTCTAAATATTTTAAAGAAAATAAGATAGTAATACTATTTGAGTTAAAATTCATTAAAGATTATTTATGAGAATATTAGTTTCACCCATGATTCCTTATAATTACTGCAGTGCTAGCTTTCCATCAATAACTATTCATTTTTTCCATTAAAATATGTATATCCAAATATTTTTTTGACTGCTGGGTGCCGGATAAATCTATTTCGATCATATCCAAATATATTTTTTTTACTTGGAGGATTAACCCTAACTAATCCGGATAAGGATGTCCAAGATGGAACAGGAATCCCACCGGCTTGCTGATCAATAGATTAGCAGCCTATATAATTAAGCACCTCCAGGGTTGAAATCTACTCCATTCTTTAGCCTTCCAAGAATAGATCGTTAGAATAATTAGGAGAAACCAAACTAAGCCATCTCTCCATGTCTCTCACGAAGCTCAAACGCTCTTCTAGTCAAGAAAATATGCATCATGTTTCTGTCAAAAGACTAAAACTCTTCAAGAATAAACTAGTATCCTCTTCGCCATCGCCGTCGCCATCTTGGGAGCTTCTTTTTCTGGTGGCTCAGTATCTAGACCCTCAATCCCTTGCTACTGCTTCTTGAGTGTCCAAATCATGGTTGGAGTCATTCTCCTCTGAGGATATTTGGCGGCCGATATGCTCTGCTCACTACCCTTCTGTCTACAACCTCAAACACGTAGACCCAGCTGTCTCTTGGCACCGCCTTTACGGTATTGCCTCCACGGCGGCCTCCAAGCTCCAGCTTCAAAAGCCAATAAAACCCCACCTGCCCCTAAATGACCTCCTCTTCGTCATCAATGCAAGGACCGGAGAGTCTTCCACTTTATTCACCCTATCGAAACCATGCGATGAACTCCAGGTAGATCCTAATGGGATATTCAAGTTCGCTGTCGACGTAGATCTTGAGTCTTCACTGAAAAAAGAAGCGATACGGGAGATAAAAGTCACATGGAACGTTGTGTTGAGAGGTTGGAAAGCTGTATTTAATATGATGGAATCTTGTAGTGGAAAGGCCAGCCTTGTTCCGGAGGCAGAAGACTTGTTTTCCAAGGAGCTTCCATTGCCGGGGTGTTGCTCAAACATGGTCACCGCAAGCAGCCTTGTTGCTGAGATAAAGTTGGGATTTTGCAGTGAGAATTATACTGATGAGGAGGAGGGTACAGAGGATGACGGCAAGTTCAAGAGAGGAAAGTTGAGTTTGGCCATCATGAATACAAAACATTGGAGGTACCTAAGCATGGATGATGCTCTGAGACATTTGCAGCACTTTTTGCTGCCTTGCGATGCCTAAGTCGTTCTCATCTCTTTTCTGATCACTTCTGGGAAGCTTGCATGGTGGCTCCTCTGATCAAGCTTCTTGCAGTTCTTTTTTTTATTCATTTTAGTTTTACAAGTCTGGCATTGTGTAGCCTGTGATGCAATGATTAATGTTAATAAATTTCATCAGCAGTGATTTGTACTGTTAATATCTTTGATGATTCTGTCTTCCTACCCATGAAATCTTTGTTACCCTCAAAATAACAATAATAAAAAAAATGTCTGACAGCACAAGACACAAGCCCTTCTTCCCAAAAAAAAAAAAAAAAAAATACTATTGCTATCGAATTCAGATAGAATATAACTCAAAATGAGTCCCTGTAACTCCTGCATGTATAGCAAAAGCAACTCCAGCCATGCCAATAACTTCACCAGCAAGCAACAGGTTCGGGGTGTTGATTTTTTTTCTCTTTTTTTTTTAAAGGTAAAAAAATATTTTTACCTGGTCAATAAAATATAAAATTGTCCATCAAAAACTTTATTGACTTTGAATAAGTTTTTTAATAATAAAAATATATATTTATCTCGTAATCAAAAAATTATTGTGCTATTAGATAAGAGTGTTTTGGGTTTTTAAATTTTAATATACAATGCAATTACATTTTTAACCTTAAAAAAAATAAAATACAAGATTAGCATTTGAGGGTATTTTTATACTTTCATATGAGTAGTTTGTGTAATTGTCAAGGTCATAACATGCAATTTGGTATTTTCATATTTTTTTCAAATTTTTTAATGCTTAAAGTTATTATAGCATGCTCGGCACTCCCCAACACGTGGGTGGCGGCTACATCATTCAGGAGGCGTATATGACGTCACCCAGTGGACATAACTAGCCTTCTATCATCTCCTTAGTCGCGTCGTCGTGTCTTCTTCTATTTGGAGTGGCGCGTAGCAGTTTACAGTGATCGAATTATCATCTGTGGTCATTTGATTTCCCCCCCTTCTTTTCTCTCTCTTAATATGTAATGTACACCATTATCTTCTTTTCAATTTCAGTCTTCAATATATTAATTTCTTATTTCGATCATTTTTTCATTTATAGAAGTTTTTATTCTTTTCAATTTAGTCCTTTAATTGCAATTTCTCATATGTTTGGTTTTTCACTTCGATTCTTATTTTTTAAAATTTCTAATTTTGTCCTTGACACTTTTGTTGAAGTTTTTTTCTTTCAATTTCATCATTTAATCAAATTTTTTGTTGTTTTATTTTTTTTCAATTTGACTCTCATTCTTTATATTTTTTTAAAGTTATTTTTCAATTCAATTAAATCCTCCAATTGAAAATTTTTATCCTTCTAATTATTAATGCTTTGTATGATCTTATTGTTCTGCATTAGTTATTTTTTAATATTAGTCTTGTGATTATCTTTAAGTTTTTTTTTTCTGTGGGTTTATCTCGGTCTCATGATCTAAGTCACGATTTTTGCATGCTTTTTTTAATATAATTTTTTTTTTAGTTGTTTTGTTTCTATTTCAATTTTCAATGTATTATTTTAATTCATCTATAATTTTTTTATACAAATGAAGTTTTTTTAAAATAAAAAATATTCATTTTTAAATTATATTGCAAATGTATTTGGCCTTGCATAAATGTTTTTTTCGAATTGGTTTATTCAGTCAGTTTCATTTGTGTTTATCTTTTAAGTCATGAGTTTTTTAAGATGTAGATTTATCTTTTATTTATTAAAATAAATATATTTAATAACCATAATCATATGCATGTTTCATTTTATGTTATGAAATATCTTGATCTTGCTTGCATAGACTTTTCAATTTATAGTTTGAATTTTCTCATGTAAAAAAACATTGTGAAGCAACTTGCATACCATATTAGTTTTTATACTAGATTTAGTTTTCATTGTTTTGATTACTATTTATTTTCTTTTTAATTTTTTGATGGTTAAGAATTTTATTCAAGATTTTTTTTATCTTTTATATGGTCATTTCAGTCTCATGATCAAAGTTGCTGGTTTTGAAGATTTATCCGATTTAATTTTTATTTTTATTTTTATTTATTTTATTATTTAATATTAAGCTATTAGGCCTTGAGCTTTCTATTTTTTTCTCTTTCCTTCTTCTAGGTTATCTCGGATTATGGGTTAATAAAGTTAACTTAGGGTTCACTTAGGTTATCACCATTTGAATATCTTTTTTTATGTTAAAAAAAATAAGTCACTCTATAACATAACACGGACAAAAAAATCTAATGTATATCTCGTCCATTCTCAACTAAATCTTCCTTTTTGACAATTGAATGTACCCTTATAAGCACATAAATTTAGTAATTTCATAACTCTTTCTTGGGTATTATGATCACCAAGATAAGTAAAAATATTAATCAAATATTAATTAATTATTTTTCTTGAATCGATTGGGATGGGATAATAAATTTATGTTTTCACCTTTTTGCAAATAAATCAAGATTTTTGTGAGGAATAGCATGATATATAAAATTATAATGATTAATACATATGATTCAATTAATGTCTGAATAATCAAGAATTCTACTTTTGATTTTACTAGAAAGATATGAACTAAAGAATTAATGTTTAATTTTATTATTATTCTTATTTATTGAAGGGTTAGAAATTCAATATAAACCCAAAAGAATAAAATTAGAAAAAAGAAAAAAAATCATTGTTATATATAACAATTCAATGAACAGTGAAGAAGGCAAATCATACTCCAATATGTGTATAACAATAAGCACAATAGCTGCAAGAAAGTAACCAGATAACCAGCCACAAATAGGCAGCTAAGAGCATCTCCAATGGAGAAGCTAAATGGATAGTCAAAAATAAAAAACCAATATTTTGGCTTTTCTTTGCTTGTTTTGCACACTTCAAGGGGAAAGCCAAACAAAATGCTAAAATGTCTTTTCTGTCCTACAAATGTTATTCCTACATATCTCTCCAAATAGCCAAAATCAACAAAGTAGGGCCACTAAAAAAATAAACCAATTAAATGTAGCTATGTGAAAAAAAAAAATAACATCAAACTTATTAAGAAATAATAAAACACTTGTTTCTTCCACTTCAATATAAATGGCTTTTCAAATGGTTTTTTTCCATCGGAATAGATATGGTAAAAAAAGTTATATTTATACTATTCAAAATACTATTTTATTAATTTAGCTTTTCAAAATAGCATTTTGCATTGGAGATGCTCTAAGAAAATCAAGGCTCGAGGATCTAAACAAGACAGAAACATCCAGCTTCAAGCCAATGACCCCAAGGAGCTCACTGTTGTAGAAGATCTGAGCCAACAAGACACAGAGATTATACAAACAAAGAATTTAACACTAATGGCAAGTTCAAAAAAATCTTAATATCTTACTGGATGAATCAGTTAACTATTAATCAGAAAGCAATATCATACCAGCTCGCTCTTCTTGCTCTGGTAAAGCTGGTTTTCCATTGAATCTACAGCTCCAAAACACAAGCATCGCATAGTTATTGAACAACACACGGGGAGAAAAATGACACAACGTGTACCGAAAGAAGAACCTATTAAGATGTTTCTTAAATGTTTACATAGTCAACATCAATCTCGGGGACATGAGCAATCTTGGGCCAATCTTCTCCTGTTTTCCTTTGGCACCTTTCGCCCAGACTTGGACACATCCTGATCACAAGCTTTTGAAGTTTCTTCAGATTGCCGGTGCACTCTGACAAGTCTATGATGTTTGGACAGTCTCCGATTGCAAATGTTAGCAAGGAGCCTGCATATCCTTGAAGAAACTGTTTTGGTAATGCTCGTGTTGCTGGTAACGTTATAAAACATAGAGTCTGAAGGTTAAGTGGCTTAAATCCCTCCTCTTGCTCTTTCTCTATTGTCATCAGATTAAGCTTTTCACGTACCATAATACTCAAATACTCAAGTGCAGTTAGATATTTCATACTTCGTGGCAAAGAAATCAAGTTTTTACACCCTCCAATGCACAATTTCCGAAGACTTTTAAGACCTTGCATATCTTCACACAAACATTCAAGATTTCCACAGTTAGCAATCAATAAAATTTGAAGACTCCCCAAGCACCCAACTCCACCCTCTGGCAACCGTTTCTGCTTGGTGATTAGAAATAACAATCTAAGGCTGATCAAGTACCTCACATCTGTTGGCAGCTCTTCGAATCCATCACCTAGAATCAGAGCCTGCAAATTTTATAACTTGAAAATAGATTTTGGGAATCTTTTCAGCTTTGTATTCTCAACCAAATTCAGATATCTCAACTCTTTCAGGGAGCCAATCTTATCCGGCAGAAATTCACAGACATCCATTAGTTCCAGCGACCGTAAATGCTTAAATCCTGACAAACATTTCTCGAAGTCTGTTCTGCAACTAGGTTCCTCTAGACTGGTTACAAAAACAAGCGTTCTCACACGCTCTATCTCATTTGGGAACTTAGGAAGAGCTTGGAAAAAAGAGTTAGAGTGTCAACAACTGATAAATGTCTGGCAGTTTTGAAAACTTGGTGGTTATTTGAGCGTAGGATTGAACTTTCATTTTGAGCCAATGATGATGCAAGATCATGCACTAAAGCATGCATTTTAAAGCTAAGTACAAAAAAGCAAATCGTTAACATCTTGGAAGAAACATTTTGAGATCAACTCACGCATATAGCGAATCCCAACATCTTCCAAGTTTTCACTTGGATGTGATGATTGATGAACCAGTCCTTTTGCCATCCAAAACTGCACCAATACGGCATCCGTGAAGTCATAATCTTTTGGAAAGATCGAGCAATAAAGAAAGCATCTTTTCAGGTGATTTGAGAGTCGTTGATAGCTTATTTTTAAAGCAGGTAAAAGACCATCTTCCTTCTCTTCCCAGGTCTCACTATCTCTTACCAATTTCCACTCCCTTTCATCAGTTATACCATAAAGTTGAGTTCCCAAGTTGATTACTGCCAGAGGAATTTGCTTGCATTTTCCCACTATTTCTTTCCCAATTTCTACCAAATTTGGATGTTGCTCCTTCTGCCTTTCCTTAAATGCAGACTTGTAAAACAAAGACAGACAATCCTTTTGATCAAGAAGACTTAACTCGTGCGCGCCAGCAGAACCCATAATCTGTGCAACACGTTTACTTCTGGTGGTTACTATGATCTTACTTCCAAGTGCACCTTTTGATAATATAGGCTTCAGCAAGAGCCACTTCTGGGAGTCTTCGTTCCAAACATCATCTAAAATAAGCAAGTATTTCCTACCATTTAAAATCGCTTCTAGTTTTTCTTTTAGTTCAATCTCTTCCAAGTCGTTACATCTTTCCCCAGTTGCAGATTTGATCATCTTTTGCATCACTTGTTTGAGGGCAAATCCATCTGAAACACATGCCTGCATCTTCAGCTCAAAAAAGGCATCCTCACTTCCATCGTCATACACCGATTGGCAAGAGCAGTCTTCCCCAAACCACCCATTCCAACTATTGGAATGACAAAGGGATGAGCTTCATCAACCTTGAAAGGTTCTACTAAGAGGTTGATGATGCATTCCTTGTCTCTGTCTCTTCCAATAAGACCGGAAAAGCTCTCAAAGGATTGTTTCATCTCTGATATGTCCTCAGGCAAGACAGAACTATGATCACTAGTCTGCTCGGTGAGGCCAAGCAGAGACTTCAGAGATTCAATCTCGGCTAGCCTGTCGTTGAGGTCCTTTATTTTACGACCCATTTTAAAACGGAATGCAAGCTTGTTAGAACTTGAAAAGAAGCGGCGTAGCTTTCTGCTAGTGCTCCCTGTAGTTTTCACCACTTGCCTCCTCAAATCTTCACACTCAAATCCATCCAGTGCGTCCTCTTCATCATACATGAATTCTCGGAGCATCTGATGCCAGATCCGAATCTTCTCATTCTGAGACTGTTTCTTCTCAGCACATCCATCAAAACTGCATTGATGGCTAACAATTTCTCTTCAAGACTTGCAAGTTCAGCTTTAAGTCCCCATGCCAGATAAAGTTCTTTAATTGCAGAAGAGCCTAACTTCCCTAAAAGGTATTTCGCAATGTCGGTTACAAATTCTTCTATTTAATACAAATAATTTATGTATGTTGATGTTGACTATATATTACAAATGACATTCTTGAATTTTTATATATATTGATTTATTTTCCGAGTTTTCATTAGTTTCTTGAATTTGTATTCAAATTCTGTTGATTAAATTTGTATATATGTTATTGGTTATAGCAGTCTATATACCTAGTTGGTGAAAGGCATCAATATGCGGCGACGTATCCTCCACAGTTATTAGAGCCGTAAACTTCGTTTGTTATCGAAACCTTATGGTTAATTTCATCTGTTATCTGATCTTATAACTCAGTCTGATATTTGACATGTATACCACTACAACATTACTATTATGCTTAATATGTGTATTTATATCTCTATTATATCACAATTTATGGCCTATAACTTGAAAATATTTATAATGCATATTAAATGTTATTTTATTACTGAGTTAATTGAACTCACCTCTCCATTCTAATATTATTTTTAGATTCTTAGTTTCTATTAGCAGATTGATATTTAGTTGAGAGTTTCTGTCATTTCATTTGTTGGTATATCATGCTTGCTTTCGCAGGCTTTTCTTCTTATTCTTTTTTATTCGAGTATTAGACGCTTTAGTATTACGTTGTTTTTATTTAAATTTTGATTTTTATTTAATATAATAAGTATTATGAAGTTTTGTTTTGTTTTTATTTAATGCTGAGAAATTTTGAAGTTTTATATATATGTTTTATAAAATGTATGTTCGGAGATGTAGCGTATGTGACACATATACTGTTGGGCTGAGAAGAACAATGTGCAGAACAGATACCCTCAGTATAAAAAGAAAACATATAGTACTAATTCCTGGAAAGGAGAAGATATTGTTGAAAGGGTAAAAATAAGTTGTTTTTGCACAAATTTATGGAGAAGGAGAATATGGAACAAGAGAAAGTAGAGAAGGCGAAGGAGGTAGAGAGTCTAAAAGAGAGGACACGTCATTAACGATCAACAGTGGCTTTGTCACGAACAAGGGTGTTTTAGGAAAGACGTTTCTGCTAACTTTATCTTATTCGTATCCATGTTCCAGGGATGAAAGTGGTCGACGACGGCGACAAGAAGATGATCTGAACTCGAGGAAAGAGTAAGGGGCAGAAATGTAAAGCATCATCGTATTGCATGTACGAATGCATTTGAGTCCTTTCCTCTACTCAATAATCAACATTTGTGAATCGGTAATGTCACAGTAAAGGAGAAAACGTAGGAATATGGAGTACTTATCTGCTTTATAACCAGGAAACGTCCTTTGGCCTCCTCGTATGAAAGCTTCCTCTCTTGATTCCTCTCCTTTTTCATATGCTATCCCTAACTTTAATTGATGTTTAGTTTTGCTTTAAAACGCTTGAAAAAAAAGCAATGCTTGCTCTATATCTATAGGGGTAAAACAATGAAGAAGAAAACAAGAGACTGTAGTTTCCATAGGGACTAAGACTCTCGATACATTGCTCGCTTTAATTTACTTTTGATTGACTTGTAGTCAGTGTGTTCTTTCCATCTCAGTCTTCAGGAACCTGCCCCATTTTTTCATTGTTTCTTTGTAAGTTCAAGAGTTTTTATTTTGTTTATTCCTTACTATCGGCTTCGTCAACTGATTTTACGGACGCTTACTAGAGAGGTGAAACGATGGAGAAGACTGTGTAGAAAACTGAAGAAGAATTAGTAGCTGGTAGAAGCTTGGTAGATTTGGTGTTCTCTTGGTCTATCGGGGATGTACTCAACAAAGATCTTTGCAGAAACAAGGTTTGCATGCATGCCATTCTTCTCATGTTTATGTGTATGATGCACTTCAGATTTTTAATTTTTTATATGGTCTGTTTTTCTGGTTGTTTACTGGGGAGGAAAGCCTGCTTAAGCTTTATTTTTCCTGATTACATTTGGCAACTTGATTAAAGTGAGATCATTTAGAGACTTCTCCTTTTATGACCTTATGATTTTGCTGCAACAAGGTTATCTAACTTGGGATCAATAAGCTAAGCATCTGTTGGTTAGTAAGGCATAACATATTGTTTCTTATGTTCATTTATAGCAGTGATTATTTCACGACCCGAATCCCGGGTCCATGACCGGCAACGCAGGAGTGGTGTCGAAAGGACACATCACCTACGCTAAACCTCAGAACAGACATATCAAAAGAATAATTCATTAAAAAAATACGCAGCATTTCATATATAATCTTCAGAAATATTATATTATTTAAAACTGATGAAACCAAAAAATAGTTCAAAACTCCTCATCGGTAATTAAAACAAAAACAATAAGCCATAATACTCATTACATTGTCAAAATCCAAACTTAATTAAAACAAGGTAATAGTGGAGCGTCTAAGATATCGAATCAAAACTAAAAGGAAAGCCTTGCAAAATAAGCAAGGCATACCGACTAAAACTGAAGAAGCAGGAACACTCAACAAAGTTCACCTGCTAATAGAAACTACGAACCTGAAATCATATTAAGAATGAGGGGTGAGTTCAACCAACTCAGTGAGGGAATAACATTTAATATACATTTTAGATATTAATAGTTTGCAAGTCGATTTATCTTGATATACATATACATATTATCATAAAGTTGTGGAATACATGTCAGAGATTAGATGACACCCGAAGATGACCACTGTGGGATGATCAGGCTGACGCCTCTCTCACCAGTTAGGTATATAAAATATTATGTGCACATAAGCTAACTACTTTCTGCTATCATAGAGTTACTGACAAGTTCTATATCAAGTCATAATAGATATTCACAGAATCATCAAAGAAACGTATATCAAATCAAATAGAATTTAGTTCGACAGATTGCGAGTGCAAATTCAAGAATAAATGAGTACTCAGAAAATAAAGCAATATATATAAATATTCAAGAAATTAACTGGATGTACTCATCGTATAATCAACATACATATTTATATATATTATATGCATATTAAAGATTATCCCACTCACCCGGAAAATATAGAACTAAAAGGAATATCAGATGAAAGACCTGAAAAACCTATTGAGAATCGTTAGGAGAACCTACAATAAATATACGAAATATACTCAAAAGCAACTCAAATCAACACAAATAAAAGATTCCAATGCATAAAAGAAAATCAGGTTTAGTCTCCTAGGTTTAGGGACTAAAACGACAATTATCCAAAACAGGGATCAAAACATAATTTTACCAAAACTGGACCAAACTGTAAATACATAACCATACTAAAATTTCACCCATAAACCATCCTCAATTCTGTCTAGAATGAACCAAGGACCGAATTGTAATTTTTATAAAGTTTAGGGACTAAAATGTAAATTCTCAAAATTGAGGAACCAAACTGAAAATATTCCAAATCAATTATCAAACTGAGATTCATCATCATTAATCTCATAATAACACTGTCCAGAATCTCAAAATACATTTAGGGGTCAAATTGTAATTTTTCCAAAGTTTAGGGACTAAACTGAAATTTTCATAAATCAAGAACCAAAATAAAATTTGGTCATCTTCAACCTCAAGACCATTCTGTCTAGATTTTCCAGCAATGTTAAAATAAATTTCTTAACCCATAAAAATTAATTTAAACAAATCAACTCACAAATTCTTATTTTTAACAACATACTAATTAATCACGTACCTAACATTAAACCCTTAATAATCATAAATCAATCTTAACAACATAAACTTCTAATCCTTCTAAACCCTACTCTCTCTCTCTCTCTCTCTCTCTCTCTTAATCATTCCATAAACAAATCATAATTAAAAGTAACATGAGAGAGAATCACTTACTTGCTACTTTCACTTTTTTTAAACCCAAAACTCAAGATCAAAAACTGAAATCCTTAGTATGATAAGGAGAGGGTCACAGTGGCCACAAGATTTAGAAGAGAGAACAGTAATTCTCTTGCAACTTTTACTTATATACCTAGGTTAACTTAGGTTGAGTTTCAGCAGACTTAGGCTTGGATTTAGACCAAAAGTTTGGATATTACAATTACTTCTTATATCTTTTATAATTTTGAGAAATAACTTGAGAATAGTTGACAATTATGTACAATTGCAAGAATGCTCGATTATTTCTTGTTCCTGTGAATATGCTCTTTTTTTCCCCTCTCCCTTTTCTTGCATTTGATGTCTATGGCACTAATTATTGTTCATCAACAGGTGAAGAAGATACCAGAGACGTTCATGTCAACAACACATTACATGAAGTCATTCATTCCCGCACTAATCGAGGAAACTCGTGCTGACTTATGCTCAAACATGACAATGGTCTCCCAAGCACCTACAAGAGAAATCTTTTTACTGCGAATAGCTAAAGAGAATAAGCGTCCGAAAGACTTGTTTTATAAGATCTGGTTTGAAAAAATGAGAAACAATGTGAATGGGGAAGGAATATACGAGCCTGGGGTTGGAGATCTCCTTGCTTTGACAGATGTAAGACCTAAAGACATTGGTGATTTGAACAGGCCTGGGTTTAACTATCTTCTTGCATATGTTCATGGGCTATCTTTAGCGAAAGATGATAACGATAAATATGACATTTTGTCAATTCTCACATCCAAACCCATTCAATTTGAATTAGAAGACCGGGAGATTAAAAAGGAGTCTGTCATTGCTGGAAAAGGAAGGCGAAAGAACATGATAGCTAATGTCTTTGTTGTTTACCTAGTGAACATGATGACAAATATTCGTATATGGAGATCATTGAACTCAGATCTCGAAGGAGGGAACATGAAAATTATCCAGAATGTGCTTCATACTAGCTCAGCTGTAAGAAGAGTGGTTCATTTAATTTTTCCTGATATGTGGAAATTTTAGCTATATTCTAACCATTCACTTGCCTAGCTGACGGATGTTGTGTCTGCTCCTGCAGGATGGCCAACTTTGCTCTCACTGCTTATCTGAAGTGAATAGAAATGCTACACTTTCTGGTATGGAAGAAACCATAATCAGCTCTTCCAATTTAAATTTCTCACAGCAAGATGCAATTGTAAGCTGCATTGGTCTGAGTGAATGCCGACATCAAAGTACTGTGAAACTAATTTGGGGCCCTCCGGGGACGGGAAAAACAAAGATGGTTGGTTTATTATTGTTTTCTCTACTTAAGTTGAAGTGCAGGACCCTTACATGTGCTCCAACCAATATTGCTGTGTTGGAAGTAACATCGAGACTCCTAAGGCTAGTTACAGACTCTCTTGAATATAAAACTTATGGACTTGGAGATATAGTTCTCTTTGGGAACGGAAAGCGAATGAAGATCTCCGAGAAAGATGATCTTGAAGATATATTTCTTGACCATCGTGTCGAAGTACTTGAATATTGCTTTAACCCGTCGACTGGGTGGAAGCACACTGTAGACTCATTGATAAATTTGCTTGCAGATCCTGAGCATCAGAACCGCCGGTACTTGGAAAATAAGGAGAGAAAAAATGAGGAGGGAGAGAGAGAGGATCAGTATGATGAAATGCTTGAATTTGAAGAGATAAACAACAACAAAGAGAAAGATGAAGTGGTCAATGATCAAAACAGAAAGGGCAGGAACAGCAGGAAAATCTTGAAGAAAGTTCTTCTTCAGACCTTGAAAGATAACAAGAAAAAGGAAAAACAAAAACAAAAACAAAAACAAAAGGTTTTTTCTCATCAAGAGAATCCTACAAAATGTGAGGAAAAGGAAGATATTCTCTCTTTCGAGGAATTCTTAAAGGATAGTTTCGAATTCCTTAGTGCGAAGTTGGATTTTTTAATTTCAGGTTTATTTACGCACTTGCCAACATCTATCATTTCATTAGAAGTGGTGAAGAACATGATCAGAGCTGTTGATTCACTCAGATGCCTCAAACCCTTGTTGTGTAGTGTTAGTGTTGGAGATGAAGGTTTAAAACAAGTCCTCGACGATTTTGATAATGAAGGAAGCAGCGCTGGTCAATTTTCCCGGTTGTCCTTTATGAGAAACGATTGTATTCAGACACTGAATTCACTTCCTCAAGTATTTGACATTCCCAATATTTTTGAAGTTGAAAGTAAAGCAGCCAGAAACTTTTGCTTGGGAAATGCGTGTCTGGTTTTCTGTACTGCTTCAAGCTCTGCCAAGTTGCACACAGAACGAGCAAAACCGATAAAATTGTTGGTTATTGATGAAGCTGCCCAGCTTAAAGAATGTGAATCGACTATTCCATTGCAACTTTCTGGTCTTCGCCATGCCATTCTTATAGGTGACGAGCGCCAACTTCCTGCCATG
>Ga0307517_10003683_pt1 | contig 23835 bp, 13 predicted proteins | sample 23_EM_MG_FD_194515 | JGI IMG/M metagenome (GOLD analysis project Ga0307517, IMG submission 194515) | Populus trichocarpa ectomycorrhiza microbial communities from riparian zone in the Pacific Northwest, United States - 23_EM | ecosystem: Host-associated > Plants > Roots > Unclassified | place...
TTATGAAGATTCTACCAAATTACGCGGTAACAATCCATTTGATCGAATAGAGATGTAGACAATCCGGTAGGCAGGAAATGAGGAAATCAAATGGCAATATCCGAGTCTGGTTAATTTTGATTTTTTTAGAAAAATATCTTGCGAGTTTTGTTAAATTTCATGATGTAAATTAGTCCGTGTGTGTGTATTTTGTGTCAGCGTCCGTGAATAAGTACCCTTTAGCTTGATATCTGGCATTTGCTGAAGTCTGCGTGTTATTCTCCTTTCCTTGCCTTGCCTTGTATCTGGGCTCATTCAAGCACAAGATTGAACTTCTCCTCCCCTTCATGCTTTAATCACTGGACTTGGACGAAAAGTGGAGAGGCCTAGCCAATTATCCTGTACCCTAAATGTCCAATGTTGCTCTCGCCACCAAAGAAACAACCTGTTTTAAACCGGGAAAACGGTGGAGTTCACTGTGTAGTAGAGTTGGATGTGAGATTTTCTCCTCCATTTCCAGTAGAACCCTTTGTTTCAAGACAATAAAATTGAGGAACTGGAACAGCAACTTGGATTAGCAGATTACAGACGCGAATAACCAAAATAAAATAAAATAAAATAAAAATCGATAGCAGAAGAACTTGAACCTTGGACCTTTTGGTTATTCTGGCCAACTGAGAGATCCACCTGCTTCTCGTGATTTTTGAGGTGATAAATTAATTGTTTATGCCGACAAAGACAACACGCAGAGCAACAGAGGTTGATGAAAATTGAAGCACCGAGGAAGCAAGGAGGGGGGGCAGAGCTACTTGCTTGAAATCTTTCATTTGCTGTATACTAATCATTCTTGAAAGAGGTGATAATACATTGAGCAGTCTTGATGTTTTATAAAAGAGAAGGGAGGAAAATCACAAACTAAAATAAGAAAAAAGGATTTGAAGAGTGGGTGCAACTTGAAGCATAGCTGTTGCATTCACGAAAATCGCCACGATTGCGATCGTAAATAATATCACAGGTATTAAATAATGGTTTGCAGTAAACGGCCGTAAAACCCTTGTAAAAGCTCTAACGCCCAAAAAGGAGACGGGCTAGCTCCATTACATTATATTACAGCGGGCTACAACCCTGTGAACTACGTTTCAAATAGTATTTACTAAATTTTAAATTTTTATAATTTTTAAATCATGATAAATCAATGTTAAATTTTTTTTTAAAAAAAATTTTAATATATTGTTGTCTTTTAATGCCTCCTTTCAGTTTACCAAAAAAAAAGTAGAAAAAATCAATTGTAGTATAATTATATCGATGGGCTACCCTGTGGCATCCAGAATTTCCACTTTGAAAAAATCGGTTTTAGAAGAGACAGACACAATCCGAGGCTGCGTCTGCAAAGTTGAGCATGCAACCATTCTTACTACAGTGACAAAAGCACGACCAATGACAGAACAAAGTTAGGCCTCACCAGCAAGAGCTTCATTTCCATGTAACTACACGAGAAGAAACACTACACAATTACACAAATTATACACAGCCATGAAGCCTAAAAATCAAATCTTCAAATGAATTGAATGCCAAGGAAGCTGATACACTATATACCTAACAGCAAGAATTTGATTGACACTTGTATACTTAGCAGGTTACTATAGATGCAATCATGCAATTACATTGCTACAAAACATATAATTTAAGCATAAACAGAAAGTTTGAAAATTCTTGCTCCATCTTAGCATGCTTCTCAAACAAATCAGGAGAGGAAGACGAATCAATACAACTCCAGACTGAAATAAATACTAACTGACGCGTTGTTTACTGAATGCTACAACTTGTATTCTTCACAGGAATTTGAAGAAACCTCTTTCCTTGTGCCTTGGTTTCTTCTATACAAGAAGATGAACAGTATGTGGGAGTACCGACCCAGTTGATTGTGGTTTCTCCTTATCTTTTCTTCATACCTGTTCATTTCCCTTGAGAATGTTGTACTTGCAGAGAGGACATGTTGCATTCATCTTAAGCCATTTCACAATGCACATTGCATGGAAATGATGGTTGCAAGGGAGTGCATGGAGTTCTGCTCCATCCTCATATGGGCTAAGACAGATACAGCATTCCTAAAGGGAAAAATAAATATCAAAAGAAAATATTAAAACCAAACTCTACAGCACTGGTGATATCTCTTAAAATGAATTTGATGGTGAAAGAGAACTGTTCTTAGAACCATGTATGTCTTTCACTTAATTCCTGGTCCTAGCAATTTTTTCCATATTTCTTCGTCAAACCATATAATTTTAAGACCATTCCCGCCTCCCCTATTATTGGAGGAGAAAACAAGTGAAGAGAATCTTGAAACATGCATTATTTAGGTCCTAACCTAGTACATTTAAGCAACTCCTAGACACAGCAGCCGACTAACCTAGCATGAAAATGCAGACTTATTTGACCAATAACATCCAACCACATGACAGGTTGACTCAGATTCTGCAGGACGATCTCACAACAGACAGGCCAAATAACGGGCTCAATATCTGGCATCAAACCTAATAAAATACTTCTATATGTGTTCATGGCAAGAAAACATTCCCACACCATTATGTTTATAGTAATAGCTGTTTTTTTTCTTTTTAAATAAACACAGTAAGAACAATCTCTAAAATATTGATGGTTGATGGCAGTCAAATACTGTTATATAATCTTCTATTACGGTAAAAACAATCTGTAAGTTCTAAATTTATGGGACCGGATCCATTCATTAAATGCTTAAGATTTTCCAAGAAGTGATTTTGGTAAGGATATTTGGTAAAGTTAGCATTATTCTTGCACTATTTTACTTCTCCTTTTCATGATCAGCATTCCTGAGATATTGTACCAATCCCATTTAGATATGTAAGATGACTTTTTTTTTTAAGAATAGGTAAGATGCAGGCAATTTTAATACTAGATTAACCACTTCTAATTCAAAATATGGTCACTGAACATTTTTTTGTTTTTTCCGAACCAGATGTGGTCCCCATACCTCTGTGTTGTAATATTGGACTTATTTTAGCTGATTTGCATGGTATTAAATTTTAAATGCCTTAGAATAACTGCACGCTCAAAGAAAAGGAAAGGAAAGAAAAAACAAATAATGCATCATGTTTTGTTAGGGCAAAATATAACCTAATGAATTTTTCCTCCTATTTATTTTAGAGGCCTTGAATAAGGGCTCAAATCTAATATAGTACAAAGTAGAGCTACTAGAATAAATGCAGTCCATTTGTCAATAAATTAGATATATCCAGTTCCTTTCAAAAAGTGTACAGTTAAATGTATTGCATTGCCATGTAACATAATGCAGAATGTTTAAGCAATGATATCATCAATTACAACTTTCAAATTATTTGCAAGAGAGAAACTCGGCTAATTGATGAAGTTAGGCAAATCTGATTGAACTTGATGTAGCTAGTTTGTGATTTCCTTGGTTGTCCTCATTTCATTAAGCAAAAACAATTAAGGTCCATATCCTCAAATATAGGTGCAAAGAACATGCTCACTAAAATATCTCATATCCAGGACTCATTTGTCTCACCCAAATAAATTGAACTGCTAATAACAACAATAGAAGTGATATCTCTTGTTTTACATCTCAGCAATTTCACACGCATGCATTCATTCTTTAAAGAGACATGATTTTCCAATTTTTATAAGGAGATTTGGAATGAGTGATTACTGGCTAAAATGAGATTTCAAATTATGGCAAGACATGAAGATTAAATGATTATACCATACTTACAGGTTCACCGCTGCTCATCTCAGTATGATCTAAGACAGTGCTATCTCATCAACATTACAGTAAATAAATAGCTCAAATTTCCTTTTCAATTCCTTTTGCACAAATATGCAGACATGCAGAAACACTAGATGTACATGTGCGATATATATCAAAATGACAGTAAACAGGTTGACAAAACTCCATTGCTTTTCAAATAAAAATGACAGCATTCCCTTCTAAATGTGGTTCATAAAAGTGCAGATCCACAGGCTTTAAAAAACTGAAAATTCTCATGATAAATAACTTACTGCATCCTCAGGTAAAAGTACACGCTCAGTTGACAAGTACCCACTGCTTGTTTCCACAGGAACCATTTTCCCTGCCCCAACTCTGGGCCTTTTTTCCTCATTACCCATTACGAGGTATTTGTATTTTGGCAGAATACTGAGATCTGCTTCTGATGCACCTTCCTATTTAGTCACACATGAAAAGAGAGAAGCAGAAAGTCCTACTTAAGCACATGAAAATGCCAACAGCTATAAGGTTTGCAAAGCCATCAGATTGTTTATGTTGGTAAATATTTTATCTTCATACCTGCCCTGCAACAGCATAAAGAATTGCGATAATGCATGGCAAGCAGCAACAGAGAGCGATCCCAATCAAACATGCCAAAACAACACAAAAGATCGCAAAGAACACATCAAATGCGAGAAAAACCACAGCCAGCCTGCAGAAATTCAGAATTAGAGATCCTTGTGGTCTTTTTTTGCATATATTATTGTTACAGGCACCAAACCAAGAAAAGAAAAAAGTACGGGGATGACCTACATCCTAACATTTGTAAGGTTTATGTGCCAAATAATCTTGTACAAAGCATGAGGAATTGTTGATTGCTTCAGAAAAAAAAAAAGTCTTGGTACGCTGACATAGGAAATCACCGATGGGGCATGGTTGTATTTAAAAGAGGAAGAAGAAAAGGGCAGTTATACTGGCAAGAGAATTTTCTGTTAGACAAGGGTACCTGAAGCTTTCAAAAGATCTTGTGATATTAGGTAATGCCTACAACCATATAAATTCAATGGAAACTGAAAGCCTGTACTAGATTAGTAAAATGCTTACCAGTACAAACGAGGAGCATTTTGCAAAAGGGCATCGCCACCAGAGACTACCCAATAAAAGCCAACTATCCACCAGAGAAATGACACCATGGTATTCACCGATTCACATCTTTTAGTGAAACTGAGCCAGAAATCATTAAATTAATATGACAGCAACAATTGATAAACCTTCCAGTAAAGTTACTAGACAACATATTGTAACCAATACCGCTGGAGATCCATACAAGAGAAGGAGAGAGGAAAGTTACTCAATTACAAATAGCAAGATATCACATTTTGGAGCTCGCTTCACTCCCATTTGAATAAACACATACACATGTATACTGAAATCACATACTTCAAAGCTTTTGTGAACTAAGCAGAGGTGGGCACAAGCATGAGACTAGATATCCAGTCTCTAGAATTCCATAGATGATGTGCCCATGTTGTCATCATAGACAAATCAATTTTTAACGCTCTTTGCACAAATGCTTAAAATCAAGATAGATTGCAAGAATCCCTCGTGGTTTGAGATAGTAACTTAATAAGTAAAAGAGAACAAAAACAAAGTCCCTCTCGTTTTCACGCAAAAATCTCCTTTCACTGTTTAAGTTTAGTCAAATCTATCCCACACTAAGTTTTATAATCGCAGAACAACTCTTTCAAGTTTAGAACTTTTTTTAAGAAAAAAGCATGTTACGTGTTCCACATCTGATATCCTCCATTGAAATTGTAATCCGTTCACTTGGGAACTTCGTCAAATCATCTCTCTTCCATGAACTTGTCAAATTAGCTCACATTCCTTCCATTCCATGTACCACCTAATAATGCAAAATGCACAAAAATGTCCATCTTGGATGCTGTGCTAGTAGTCTTCCAATAAAGAAGAATTTGATGAAATATGAATTCTCGGGTTCACAATACACGAGTTGAGGAATCAAACCAACATTAAAACTGCAACAAAAAAACTAAAACCCTAATAATATGTGATATGAAAACCAACACAAAACTCGAAATTGAAATTATCTTTTTGAAAGAAAGAGAAAAACCCAAATAAGCACAAAAACCAGCAATCGCAAAAATAAATAATAAAAAAGGAAAGACTTTTTTTATCTTCATTTTCATTTACCTTGATCTAGGAGGAGTTGCTCTATCATGTTCATCGCCATCCTCGTCTTCACTCTCAGCAACATTTTCTCCCTCAATTGACTGTTGTTCGCTCTCTACATCTCTCCCTCTCCTCGTGTTCCTTCTCCTATACTCCAACCACACCAAAATGACATGCACCAAACACTGCAAGCTATACCCACAGATCCACAGCCTTATCGGTGTGTTCGGCCTCTCCTTCGCCGTCACCACCAGCATCGTTACCGAAACCACCACGAACGCTGCGTTCCACAGAATGTCTAATGCCACCACCGGCTTCGAGTACCCCCAGTCAGCGCGTCTCTCATCCAGCTCACGAGCTGCTGTTTCTCTTACCAGCATGGACGGGCCGCGGCGGCCAGTGGCTCGGCCGAGGAGGACGGCTAGGGTGGTTTGGCTGGCGGTTGGGGAGGTCGGAGAGTCTTGTCGAGGGCGGAGGAGTGGCGCGTGGGAATCATTTTCGGATGACATTCTTGGACAAAGTTTAGTGAGAGTAAGTGAAGGTGCAGTGGTCGTGTTGATCTAGAGAGAAAGGAAGGTCATCGTAAACTTTTAATTATCTGGGGTTAGAAATACGAGGAATTTATTTATTTATTTATGAGGATTAAAAGAACGAAGGGGTAGGGGTTGAATGGCCGATGAAGATCATTTCCATATTTTGGAATGTATCTTTGTTGACTTTACTTGGTGCTTTGGCTCCTGTGTTGGTGGTGGTGTCATTTTTATTTATTTATTAATGTATGGAGAGAGTTGAACGTGATTGAATGGACAGCCTTGAGACTCAAAACCGCTAAATACGTCGTCGTTATAAGTCTTAGGTTCATCGTTCCGTGGGACACATTTTTCTCCTATTTTTGAATTTTGCTTGGATTTCTTATTTCGATGGAGATTGGAGAATATCTCTTACACTCGAGACCTTTTCAAATGTTGATGTTTTTCCCCCCTGTTTTTAGGGTTTTTGCAAGAATGATTTTTGCTGACTGACACCTCAAGAATAACCATCTCGACAGTAAAGATTCTTTCTCCGGCTCCTTTTTCCTTTTTAGATGTCATGAATTTTTATTTTTATTTTTATTTTTTATCAGAAAGTTTTTTTTAAAAAAAAAACAGAGCACCAGTTTTTCCTGCACTGCCCTCTTTGGAATCGTATCCATACACTTTATTTAGTTCGGTGGCATTTAATTTAAAAATACAGTGCAGTAAATATATTCTTAAAATCCTTCTTGTATGGATAGTTTAGCAGCCGACTCATTTTTATTGAACACGTGTCACCCCAGATTTAAAACAACACTAACGTCATATCATTAAGAAAACAATTCTTCCCCGTTCCTTCTTCTCGCTCGATCTTTCTCCATTTGTTTTTTTTTTCAAGCAGCTAGTTCCATTTAAGGGATTACTGCAAAAAAAAGAAAAAAAAAAGCATTGAGATATAAAGCAGGACATGTCTGTATAGATTAGAGGATAGGAGATAAATAGAAGCGGGGGAGAGATGGACGCATCAATTTAGAGATTTAAATTTGAAAAAAAATTAATTTTTTTTTATAGGTAAAGAAATGATTATAGTGGGAGGGACAGAGCAATCATCGAAGTGAGAAACTGGATCCTCGCAATGTGGGGTAGATAACAAGACTTCTAAGCTATTGCTAGCTGCCAACGCTAGCGGCAAGTCTCTTGGACGCTCCGCACAAAATTTATATCTGTCATTCAATTTTATTTTTATTATTTTTGTATTAGCTCTATGGTTTGACTGACAATCATTGCTTTGGTAAACAGGGAATTTAAATTTCTCTCCTTCATTAGTCCGCGAGTGTTTGATTGTAGAGTTTATTTTTTAAAATATTTTTGTTTATAAATATATTAAAATAATATATTTTTTTTAATTTTTCAATTTTATTTTTGAATTTATCACGTCCAAGAAATTTAAAAATATATATAAAAAATTAATTTAAAACAAATAAAAATTAGATTTTTCACTCCCGAATAAATCCTAACTCTCAAACCATGTATGCTTTTCGCATCTATCTATTACAATAGTAATTTATGATAGGTTTTTTTCCTTATGTATTTTACGTACTGGTCCTTCAATTTTTTTCTCTTAATTTGAACCTTTGACACAAATTATGTGGATTTGAGCAATGATTGTTTTCCTAGTCCTTGAGTGAGGACCTCGAGATGTTGATGAAATATTTCATTACTTAAGTTGATTTATGATTTTATAAAATAAAATTCATTCTTATTGATTAGTAGCAATTAAAGCTATGAAAGTCAAATTAAAGATTTTAATAAATATTAAGCCCCTTCAATTTTATACCTTTTTAGGGGCTAGGTTGCAATATCAAGGCAAATATTTTTGCCTCTTTTTTTTATTATAGTTGTTGTTCCTTTTTAAAAATTTTGATTTGTTTGAATTTATTTATTTTATTGGCTTAATGTCTTGTTTTGGTCATATAAAAGGTTTGGTGCATAATTGATGCTAAGATTATCAATATATATTTAGATTTCGTCGATTTAGAACAATTAGGGAAACAAATATGGGAGATTGTAGTTGATATAGAGGGTTTCTTTGGTTGCATTGCATGCGTCAAAAAGTGAGGGAGGCTACAAAGTTATAGTAGTGTGAGCGACCTTCTTTAGCCACCAAACACGACCATTCACGGTGGATATAGGTATGATGTGTTGTCCTCTTTCCCGTGGAGCAATACATGTAGGGTTTATCACAATTGTTTGTTGTCAGTGGTGTTTTCTTTTTCCTCTTTTTTTTTTTCTTTCTTTCCTCTCCTTGACATTTGCGATGCCTTGTTGAAAATTCTAAATTGTCCCCTTATTTTATTATCATTTCGGATTTTATCTTTATTCTATAGATTGTTTAATTTTTGTTATGGGTCCTTTAGAAAAATTTAAAAGTTTTTTCAATTTTATTCTCCAATCAAAAAATTGAAAGTTGTCCTTTTATTTCATTTTTCAAATTGGTCCTTGTTATTTAAATTACTATTTTTTGTCCCGCGTCCCTTTGTGAAAATGATTATTTTTTTAAGTTCATCATTGAATCATAAAATGTAATTTGTCCTCTCATTTAATTTTATTTGAAATTTGATTCTTATTCTATTGATTGCTATTTTTCTTTTAGGTCATTTCGTAAGGTTGGATTTTTTTTCATTTTCATCCTCCAGTATATGATTCGTTTGAATTTTGACTGTGTATTTTTTTAATGTGGTGATCCAAGTTTTATGACTGGAGTCACGAGTTTGAAAACTCAACCCATGTTAACATTGGTCATTTCTTTTTAGAGTCTACTTTTTACACCAATTTTTCTTTTTAATTTCATCATTCCATGTTGGTTTATTTTTAATTGAGCTTTGTGATTTTTTTTTTATTCATTCACCATGATCCTATCACTTGGATTGTGAGTTTGGCAAATTGACTTGTTTTTTTTTGTCTAAAAAAAAACTGTTTCATCATTGAACATTTAATTGTTTTATAATCGAGCTTCATAGTTTTCTCGATTTGCTTATATTGGGTTTTTCACCTGCATGATCTGGGTCATGAAGAGTAGTGACTTGCCTTGTTTGCTAATTTTTTTGTTCTTTTTGTTAATTATTTTTTCGATCTCATAATCTATACCAAATTCATTGAGAATTGGGTTGTTGTTTTTTTTATTTGTTTTTTTATTGATTTATTCCAATCTCATAATATTCATTCTTGACATTTTGGTTGGCTAAGTTTTTTTTTATTCACTATTCCAGATTGGGTGGGTTTGCTAGAATCCTGGCTTCAGCACCTTATTCTTTTTAGGAACTGTTCTTTTTGTTAACGTTCTTATGATTTTTTTTTATTTAAATCAATTTACTTTCGTTAATTGTTTTTATATTATCTAACTAAATTATAATAGCTTTTTTAACTGAGTAGGGTTTATGCTCCTAGTTGCAAAATTGTTTTACTTCTTCAAAATAAAGATGAAATATAATTAAATCTAACCAATTACCTATTTGATAATAAAATTGTTTTTTAAAATATTTTTTATTTGAAAATTTATTAAAATAATATTTTTTTTATTTTTTAAAAATTATTTTTGATATTAACACATCAAATATTTTAAAAAATTAATTTAACACAAAAAAAAAATTTAAATTTTTTTTTTAAATATTTTTAAAACAGACATGCCTTTAAGTATAGTTCTAAATAGAAGAGAGAAAATAGGATCCCAAATATTACTCCAGTCTAGCGGCCTTAATAATACAGGACCCGAAAATACTTGAATACATTATTTTACAATACAAGACATTGCTGTGGTGACAAAACGAATGGAAGAAACAGGGAGAAAATCTGAAATTGAATGCAGCTCAAAATTCAAATAGCACACAAGGCTGGTATCGCCCTGCTGGTCTCTGGACTGCCACAATCCTTTCTAAAGCATTTCACCAACAAAGTCCTTTTCACAGTACATGTATCATGACCACCAATGCAATTTCAGCTTCAAAAAACTCCTTTTCATCTATTGATATGCAGGAAAACTAATCGGTCATCCTTTTGCTTTTGCTTTCACACCGCTGCTTCAAGCACAGAATGCTAATTGTCAAAATTCAAATTCCATATCAGGATGGGATGGAAATTGGTATGCTTCAAAAGTCTCAGCTCATATAATACCCCTATTCCAGTAAAGTGGAGAGCTGGAAAAAACTAGCTCTTGGATCATAAAAAAGCAGCCAACTCCTCCGTCAGATAAGTCATGAAATGTTGCACAACAGGATCAGGATTGAGACTCTTCAAGATACACAGTTCACGGAGTTCTTGAGTAAATGGATGTGCAACTGGGCAGCACACCTATCAATTTGTACTTGAAATGGAATTTCTGCATGGTAAATTGTCAATTAAATTGAATCTTTCCATGGCTGAAATGATCTCCCAGGCAAGCTTTTCATCTGCTGCAGACCAACTGCAGCAAAAATATGCTGTCACTGCTTCTTTTTGAGAATTATCAATTATTCTGTATGGGCAGTTGTCCTTCAAACAGACAGACACATGAAATGACTCCACTTGAAGATGTTCCCCAAGATCTTGGATGTTTACTCCAGAAAAATACTTTGAAAGTTCTTTAAACAATAGCTGAAGACTAGAGCACTTGTCGGAAAGACCAAGCGCATCATCTCTGTTTCTAGTCTCTTCCAAGTTGTCAAGTTGTGCAGCACAACAATACGCAAACTGAACGTCGTGCTTCTTCTGTCTCAACATGAGCAGTAGATCATCTTGGTGTACAACCCTTGCTTTTTTGCCTTTTTCCATAATCAAGATCCCTTCAGCAACTCTTTCATCATTTACCTGCAGTGGGGCAGTGGGATTTGCGTTTCTTAAAACTTGATCAGAATTGTCTTCTTTACTTCTTTTTAAGAACCTGAAATTAGGATTCAAGCAACTGCGGATAAATGTGTTTGAGGCATGTGCTTTCACATAGATAGTCGAAGGAATGTGCACAGCATCACAATTGGCGGGAAGATAACATGGAATTCTCAGTTCAGTCTGTATTCTTTCTTTAAGAGAAACCATTTTAGGCTTCTCACCATGTACCAATATCACATTCCTAGGCGAGAGAAATTTGGTAAGATCCATGATTCCTTTGCTGTCTGTATGAGGACTGAAAGACAATTGGTGAATCTGGTAATACAACCAAATAGTCAGGACTGCTATAAAAATGAATAGACAAATTAATAGACAAAATCATTTAAGCTCTCCCAAAATCACAAAGGCACAGGTGTTCTCCATGCACACATACAGAGAAGGGGGGTGGGGTGTTAAAAATTTAGTTTCAGAGAGAGCAAGCAATCTATCCCATTTGAGGTGGGGGAAAAGAAATCTAGTTTTTCAGGGAGAGCAAGCAATCTATCCCACTCAAGGAGAAGATAAAACGCCTCAAATGGTGGGAGCACCCTGCTTTCAGATTCCATATTCAATAAAGCACTAGCATGAGTTGCAAACCATACAGGGTACTGTATACTAAATTTCACATATGATTAATTCTAAAGAACTCCAAATAAATAGAAAAGCACTGGGTAGCACCATGTTCCTGGCATACATTAATTTGCCCAGTTGTCTATAACTGATACGGGCATATAGAACTTGCAACAAAACCATCCTGAGATAAAATTCAAGGCCAGCCCAACTTTTTCTGTACTATTTGTCTATATTCCAAACACAGTTTACATAGATGCGACCCCATAGAACTGTGTAAGATTCTAATCATTACAGTTTGATGATGCAATATGAATGGGTGAAACCAAAACAAGATTAGTTAGTTCTCTTGTTTCAATTAGTTTTTGTAAAATAACCACATAAAAACAAAAAACAGCAAAAACTGTGCAAATGGCCAGTGAAAAATATACAGAAGTGTTCTCTCTTACAGAAGCTGGATAATCTAGGGAGTAAAGAAAGATCAGTCAAGCTTCATCTTTGCAAATAAGACATTTAAACTTCTGGTCATGTGTGTTCAGGACACAACAATCCTAGATCCCCAGGCTCTAACCTCCAGAACAGGATTAATGGCAGTTATGGACCAGTCAAATTATATAGTGCCAAAATTCTCTGAAGCAAAAAGATTATATATTTTTTTTAGCCAACATCTATTAAAATGCAAGGATTCAATAAATGTGTTCAGGCTCAGCTGCACAGGTGACAACATCATCACACCTCAATGAGTCAATGACCTGCACTTTCTATCATCCCTGGTAAGCAAACTCAATTATACGTTTCATGGCAATAGCTGATGAAGAACTCTTTCATAGTCTTAGGTGAATACATATTGTCTTATCAGTTGTGAATAATTCATATCCCAGGAAATTCATAAGATACTACTTATGAAACCAAGGGTGTTTAGCCCATTGGTACTCTCCCAAAGACAGGGAAAGCAACATCTTGAGTTAAAATCCTACTCTTTTTATCAAAAGAATAATAAAATGAGAAAGAAGGTGGAAATGATGATAAACAAGGGGTGGGAGATCAATATGCACCTGGCATCGCACATCAATCTGGGTGTCCTTGTCCAAATTAATTTTAGTAGGTTTACCCGACATCAATTTATGTCCTACAGTTCCAGCCACACAATATCTGCAAACAGAGCACAGTAAATTAGGAAAAGATGGTTGTAAATTTATCGTTTATTTAAGGTTTGTACAGAGATGAAATTCGCATTTCAGTTAAGAAATACAATATACATTGAACAATCTATGCATGGTCATATCCAGCATTTATTTTATTCAAAGTCTAGAATAGAAAAAGAAACGCAGATATAGAAAAATACACAACCAACATGAAGAAATGTGCAATATCTTACTTGCACATTCTGTGCTCCCCCCAAAAAATGAATAATTTCAGGAGTGAAGATGAAATATATGATGAATGGCGACGGAATCCTTTAAATTTGCATTCCGGTGATGAGCAATTGATGGACAGGTTCTAAATTTCTTTCTTTTGAATTTAAAACATTCTTTTTTTGAGGTGATATGTGTCGAATGGTAGGTTAGAATTTATATGCAAGGTCATTATATTTTGTTTTTTGACAAGTATATAAGATGTCATGATTGGGAACTGTGGGTTTCCTGGTTCCTACTGATGAGATATGCGTCATGAATCCTTATATGCTCAATAAAAGGAGAAGGTAACAAAATTAATACCCAGGCAATGTTATAAGATTCATTTCACAAGGAGCCCATTGTTTAAAAACCTCAAGTGAAAATCCACCACTAATCATCCCAGGTGTTGCAAAGAGAACACAAGGTCCAGGAGCATTTATCAGAGAACGATCAAAATTGTGAACTGCAGCATCCAAACATTAAGAGTTAAAAATAGGATTTGCTGGAAAGGAAGCAAAGTCAATGCAATCACATATAATTAATATCAATCATTATACGATTCATATGGGCAGGAAAATTGCTTCATTCAATATTCAAAATTACTCAGTTCAACATGATACTCTTTAAACCCTAATAAAGAGATGAAATCAATTGATCAACGAAGGAATCCTTTATAATGAAAAATAAAATATAGTTAGTAACCAAAAAAATTCCACAAAACACTACGTGGTAAGAAAATACCTGTTTCCACCGTCACAGAAGAAAGATAAAAGCTCTGATTAAATTTGAAATATTAAAAAGAAAACTGATCCATAATAGAGGAAAACAGGAAGCAAATCATAACCAGTTGTGTAACAAGAATAGCAAACTGGATTCCGTAACAAGAATAGCAAACTGGATTCCACAGGAACTAAAGGCACCTATATTTCTGATACCAAGCACGTGGAATAAACAAATGACTCCACATTTTGGAAGATGCAGTAATTATGACATTGAGTGCCTTACAAACAAGAGATGCCACAACAGAATCTGATTATCTTGTGTACACATCATTATCACAGACTGATGGGAATATGAAAAGCTAAAGCTAAAAGCTCCATTTTTTTTAGCAATATCCTTACAAAAAAATAGCCCTACAGGTAGCCTAAAATACCAGCGTGAGGGCAAAATGCTTGAACAAAAGCACCAACAATGTTAGATTTGACTTGAAGACATTCATTGATATGGGAAGCAGAGCAATTAAATTATACAACATCATTCAAGTCTACTAATAATTGATTTAAAAAATTATTTCATGAAGCATCATGTGGTTTATGTCATAAAATGAATCAAACAACTAAGCTAGTAGTGGGAGCCAGGGAAGATCCTCAGATATTGTTCACTTGTTTTTTTCACCAAAATCAGCTTGATTTACTGAAAAACAGAGCGAGAGCAGTAGCAGGAGGTAGAATAAAGAAATGATAGCCACATGATATGACATAAATGCCTGCCTCTGTGGGCTTATTACCCAATAAACATTCAAACATACTTTGTTCCGTAGTTATCATTTGTTTTTTCCTTTGCAACCAATTGAGATCCCTCTCCTTAAAAGAGGCAACTATATATCAGAATTACTTATTCATTGAGATTAAAAAATTTATCAATCTTATTATGCCAGAAAATTCTATAACTGTAACCCTAAAGACACATGATGATGTTAATGAGCTAACCACTTGAATTACCATGTTTAAAATCAAATGCATTCCGTGTAGCATATGTCTCCTTGACCTTCTGGCTGGTCCAGCTGATAAGTATTTTATAATACAGATTTGCTTGAATGGTCAAACCTGAAATGTAAAACTCGAAATCTGTAGTTTGAATCTGTAAAATCCATATGAGTGCAGTGGTGACACACTTGGGAGAACTATTTAAGTTATCAACAGTATCCAAATAAATCTCTAAAAGAATGAGAAGAATTAACAGGAGATTCCAAAATGATTTGCCAAAAGAAATTTCTTTAAAAAAAAAATTAATGCATGCACAGTGATAAAAAATTTTTTACAGATGCAATGCTACACCAGACAGAGAAAACATTACGAGAATATTTTCTGCCATTAGGCAAAGTCTGTTTGCAGTTTTCCCAGCTCTAAACAAGGATGGGCAGCCATGTAAACAACATAGTCTTTTCCAGTAACTGAATTTTCCTTTGTATCTAAAAAGAAAACCTCCGATGATGATGCTCTTGCAATATCAAACCCCAGATAATTGTAATGTCAGATCCATGCATCCCCTAGATAAATCTCTAAAAGAATGAGAAGAATTAACAGGAGATTCCAAAATGATTTGCCAAAAGAAATTTCTTTAAAAAAAAAATTAATGCATGCACAGTGATAAAAAATTTTTTACAGATGCAATGCTACACCAGACAGAGAAAACATTACGAGAATATTTTCTGCCATTAGGCAAAGTCTGTTTGCAGTTTTCCCAGCTCTAAACAAGGATGGGCAGCCATGTAAACAACATAGTCTTTTCCAGTAACTGAATTTTCCTTTGTATCTAAAAAGAAAACCTCCGATGATGATGCTCTTGCAATATCAAACCCCAGATAATTGTAATGTCAGATCCATGCATCCCCTAGATAAAGCTTCTCCATTTCAAAGCGTTTTTCCTCTTGGAAAACATCAACATTTTGAGACAATGATCAATGCATTGGCATTATCTTTTCTTTTTATTTGGTTATGCCTAACTTCAACTTGTAAGAGGAAACAAAATTCTATCTTTTGATGATAGACAGTTATGTAAAATATTCAACAGATCTAACATCGATTTTGCATATGGGCAGTCACTATGGAACAGAAGAAAATAGGACGTCATTTTTTAGTAATTAAGAATACATTATTTGACCAAGTAACATGTTTAACCATGTAACAGGAAGAAATAATAGCTTAATCATACCAGCTGAGAAGTATATAGGAACCTTGAGATTCATACGCTCCCAGTAGTCATCCAACAATATACAGAGTTCCTATTCACAAGTCAATAAGACTGTCAACAAAGGATGCTAAGGCATTCTATAAGACTCGATACTGCAACACCATCAAGGCATATAACACCCAACATCAATGAAGTGTTCACAAAGGATACATCTCTAACTAGTAAAATCACACACAATATGAAAAATATGCTTATCTAGTCAAAGAAAGAAAAAAAAACAGTGCATCTCCCCTGCCAAAATTATAATGTCATTAAATTTTATGATGCATCATCTAATATAAGAATAAAAGGACAAGCGTACACTGCAAGAGGTGAACATTTTGAATCTGAAATATCAAATTCCCTTTGAGGAATGTAGGTGGGTCATATACCAAAAAAACAAAACAAAACAAAAGCCCACCTTTCTACCTTTCCCTGCTTCTAAAAATGCAAGGTTCCTCCTTTTTTAGAGTTCATCCCCTTTACAGTGCATATTGTAAGCACTTATATATTACCCCTGTAAGAAATTAGATGTTTTGGTACTACGTAAAACTTCAGAATAGTGGCACCTTTCCTTAAGAAAACAGAAGAACTACAGAATCTATTCACTCTCAATGAGCTATCACTACTATCACCATCGCCACCATCTAAGAGAATTCTCTTATTCAAAATCTTTAAACTAACCGCAACATCAAAAAAATATGGGAAAAAAAGGCCAATTCAACATAGAGTGTATAACAAATTCATTTCCATCCCCAACATACTAACCCTGCCAAACCCAAATCCCTAATTCAACTACACAAGCACCACCATCTCAATGGTATAAAGTGCAAGAGAATAATCAAATGAAATATATAGGTACAATTCTTATAGACATTTAGGAACCTGCTGCATTTACTTTGTTGTCTACCAACCATATGATATATGTTTTCAATCTGGACAACACCAAATTGAAGCAATAACTAGTTTGGTTGAATCACAATAGACCAGAAATGCAGCTCAGATGTGTGCAAAACAAGGATGATGCTGTGAAAGTCTACAGTTTTGCTTCCAATTTAGTGAACCAACCAGATTTAATCGGTTGGGATTTTCACAAATCATGAATGGACACAAAACTGAAAGGAGTCAGATATAATATTATGGCATCATTAAAATGTGTCTATTACAATTAAAACTTTCACAAAAAACTAAACCATAAACCAATCCAAATTAAGGCAAATTAGATTCAAAGTGAAAAAAAAGGAACAATCTTGCAGCGAATACCTGAGCTCTTCCAAGCGCAAATGTAGGAATAAGCACCTTTCCTCCTCCAGCAACACATTCATGGACCTACATTGATTAATTATCCAAAACACACATCACTATTATTATTGTAGAGAGATAAAAAGAAAGTTTCTAAATTCAAAAACTTGGAAATATAAATAACAATACATGACATTCCCTCATAGAAGAAAGCAACGATGCTTAATACAGGTCAATAGCGTACAAGAAGCAACAAAACTTGAATTCCTAGATGTATGCATTCTTAAAAAAACTATCATTTTACAGTAGAAACAGTGAATTTTAGTAAGTCGTGTACATATGCATTTTAAAAGAAAAGCATCATTCGACAATGAAGAGCCACAAAGAATGACATTGTGGTTCTGTAATCCTACAGCCATTGAGAATTCTTTTCCATGCCAAGGGCCTCTAAAGTGTTCAATAAGTAATTAAAACACTATAAGGTATGATTGTTTTTTCTTCAAGTATCCCATATTTAATAAGGCTAGACAAGGGTGAAAAGAAACAGGAAAAAATGATAGGAAAAAACTTGGATGACACCTATGTTAACATGACATATGACAGAAGCTGTATCTGAATCTAACACCATAATTATGATTGTTTGAGACACTGGTCTCTGATTCTAGACTGCCAACAATACAAGTTAAAACTAACATTAAAATTTGACTAAGATACGCCTGTCCTCCAACATAGACAGGAATTGTCTCATTATGTAATCCATGGAGCTGACAAATAACCAGTGTGCCAAATTTATGAATTTATATCCAGTCTTTTGAGAAAGTATCATCAAGCTTTTTGGCAATGAATAAAAGTAAGCAGCAAAAGAAGCTTCCTGCAACTTTAGTTGACTAATTTCCATTGAGATATCAATATAATGCTCATGAAACATGTGACAGAAAAGACACAAATAATGGAGAGAATTGGAAAGAAAAGGCACAGTGACCTAATTCACTGAGATAAGAGAAAAGCATGCATAATACAGAAATGGACAGGTTGTTAAACATACAGCCTTGAGAAATTCTCTTTCTCGAGCATACTTTGAATCCCGGATAGTTGTTGCATATGTAGACCTGTGAGAAGAATTTATCAGGGAAGTAAAAATTAAACCTTCAGCAGAAGCAAATCCAATTCTGTAAACAAGGTATTCAAAAAGTATCAATGCAAGGTAGATTAGTTATGCTACGACATTATAACTGTAGTAGCTTGTCAATTGGAAACAACACCCAAACACTACAATGTTTCGACAAATACATTGGATTTAAGATATTCCATCAAAAGAAAAAGAAAGAAATCACAAATTATAAGAAACCAGTTTCATCCAAATATATCAGAGCTATTTAGAGTGATTGAAAATCCACCAAGATAACATGGGCAATTAATTATGTTTTCTTTCTCAGATAACAATGAAAGAGGAAAAACTAGCACTGATAGAAATCAGAATCTTTAGCGGGTGGCCTTAATCTCAAAAACAAAGGTCAACCATCCTAATTGTTGCCAAATGCACTGTGAAGGAAAACAGTGATGATATCTATACTCAAGTTGTAATTTAGAGCACTAATGCATAATAACTATACATTTGCAGTGTTGGCAAGCCAAAAAAGAGTCTTGGGAAGGGTAATCGAAAAGCAATCTCAACCTCCAGCATTTTGCATGATGCACATCATAAATTATGCATATATTTGCAAATCTGGAGTGTTTCCCATGACATAGCAAGCTCTTGGGAGAGGTAATTATGTGTATACTTGCAAATCTGGAGTGTTTCCCATGACAAGGCAGGTTCTTGGGAAAGGTAACATGGAAGAAATCTAGTCTTCAGCAATTTACATGAAGTGACCACTCCTAAGACTCTAATTGTCAATCACCCAATTGAAATTGGCAGTGTGAAACGTCAGTTGTCACCATTGTTCTTTTTGCATACTTCAAAGAATTAAAATTCCTGATGCAAATTACTGATTAATGTGGACTATGAGAAACAATGAATCAATGAATAATGCTAGAATCAATTAACAGAATACTAATGTGTAAACATAAACTTGTTCTATGGCTTCATGTAAAGGTTATATACAAGCAGATTCATATGTATTTAAATATGTACAAACATATTTAAATGTCCATACTCTGTTATAAGGAGGTCTAGTTCAAGTCGATCAATTTGAGCTGCTCCCAGATGTCTATCTGGGGTCATATTATAGTCTCCTGTGTACACCATAGCACTGTCTCCCACCTTTGCATAAAACATTGCAGCTCCAAGAACCTTGAAAGCACAACGAAAGAAGATAAATTAAACTCAAATCATTAAAATGAAACAGACCCCAAAAAACAAAAACAAATTGGAAAAAAAGAGGGAGATTTTATAGTCAGAATTTTAATGCCCTTTGGAAATTTTAGGATGTTAGGGTGCACATGATGTGGTGCAGGTAATGGGTATTTGCCCATATCAGACCTGCATCTAACAAGCATATGAAAGGGAAAAGGTCACAAGTATCCACTAATTCATTATTAGACAATTGTTTGTTCAATTGTTTTTAATGCATAAGCACCACTAAACCTCAAGCTAATTTTATCATAAAATCAAACCTTCTATATGGCTTTATCCAGACCAACTAATCCAGAAGTTTTCCATAAACATATCAAGCATTTAACCTGACAAAAGAAGCAATATGAAGGTGAGTTGTAGAACCGATATTCAAATCTGCATCCTAGTGTTGCAAAACGAAGGTGTTTTGAGGCCTATTATATCAGATATTGGAAAAGCATGTACAACACTGATATGATTTCTCTTCTTCTCGTGTTTACTTGCACATGCTCCCTCATCCCTGCTCTATTTTTCTTTGGCCATTTAAGCTCCAGAAAGTTCAAAGAAATACATCTTTCAGCTGGGTCACATCACTTCTTTTACAAAAAAATAACCAAGACTGCTACCATTTTTCTTTCCTACCACTGAAAGATAAGGCATAACCCCAGTTTTTATTCTTATATATGCTTGTGCATTCCCAAACTAGAAAAAAAAAAAAAAAAAGCTTTACATCTTTGGGCTTGAAGCTTGACAAAAATACAATAGCATCCGTCAAGATAGCCAGTACTAGAGATTAGCTCAGTGCATTTTGGTTCTGGAACTCTAATTTTTTATTTTTTTTGGAGAATGTTCTTAGATTTGTGATCAGAATTCCAGCTTCCTGGAAAGCTCCTGATACTTGCAATAATACCAGTTACAAGAAAAATTCTCAAATAAAAGTTATTTTCTAGCATGTCATGCACAGAATCTGAAATGTTTTGCAGTAGCCTAGCAAGGAAATTTATGTTTCAGTTCGGCCAATTAATATCAGCTAAAAATATATAAATGAACATCACGAAAAATATTTAATATGAAACCCTGAACTGCAAATTCTTTTATCAATTCCTTAAACACACGTGCAATTGATTGAGTACTAAACGTCAAAGGGCATGAAACGTGTACTAATTCTACTAATATATGCAAAAATTGCTGTCAAATGAATACATACTGCTACTACAACTTGAGGTAAAAAAATCTTACATGTCCAGCATAATAGGCACGGATCTGAAGATCATCATCAACCTGCACAGTCTGCTTCAGATCCACTGCTATGACTGCATTAAAGAAAACCAAAAAAAGAAAAAAATGACTTGATCATAAACACCATTTCTATTTATTTTTTATTGCAGTAAATTTCAAAATCAGATAGAATAGGAAGCAGCAGGGTAGAGAGAAAAATGTTAGATTTACCTTTTGCCATGCATTGTGAAATATGAAGAGAAGTAAATTGCTCTTCCTCACCCCTTCTATCAACCAACACTTTCCTAAAATCCTCCAACATCAAAGGAGCTAGTGCCTTTGTAGGATACTGCATCAATATATATAAACAACATCATTAATTTATCTTGATTAGCTAATAGATACATAGTTCAGCTAAGCATTTTATCGACCAGATTACCGTCATGTAAATAGGTCCATTATAACCACAAACTTCAGTGAAGTAAGGAAGAGCACCAACATGATCCAGATGACTGCATTCAGCCAAAGAAAATTAACACGAAAAAAAAAGGCGATTAAGAGAGGTATTAAGTATGATTTTGTATACAAGTGAGTGATGATGACGCAGTCGAGGGAATGGTCAAAATCTCTGGATTTAGAGATGAGAGAGAAGTCAGGGTAGCGACGATGATCATCATAGCCCATGTGCATTCCACAATCGAACATTATCCGTTTGCCGTTGATTGTGACTACCACACAGCTTTTCCCAACTTCCTGCCCAGCACCTTCCTTGTTCAAAACAAACAATTATTTATGTAAATATATAAAACATAGGTCTTGTAAGGATCTTTTGTTTCAAGAGAAATACCGAGGACGAGGCATTCGATAGCCATGGCTTTTACTCAAACCCTACTCTCCCTCTCTTTCCGTCACTGCCTTCTTCGTGCGCTTTTATTTTTCATCCCCCCGCCCCCCGGAACCAATTTAAATAAGGAAATTCTTCTCCTCTGGACGACGCGTCTTTTTTCTTTTTCTTTTTCCTTTTCTTTTCTGGAAAACTGTGTATTGATGGGTGGCCGAAGGCCTGGAATAAGTGCATACAGGGGCCAAGACCCGGTATATCAAAAGGCCCGCGGTAATAAGCTACAGCTAAGGATTTAGGCCCAGCGTGTTTTCTTTTGAAAAATTAAAAAAAAACAATAGTGTTTTTAGATAGATAGTAGTAGTGATTATTTTCGGTTTAGTCCGGTTTTTATTAAAAAAAGTAATCAAGCTGAAAATTTTTTTAAAAAAACCAAAACCTGTTCAAACTGACCGGTTTCAGTTCGGTTCTGTTTTTTAGAACAAAAACCGGTTCAAACTGATTTGGCTCGGTTTTTTCCGGTTCGGCTCGGGTTTTTTTCAAGTTTTGTTCGATTTGGGTTCGGTTTGGTTTTTTTGATTTCAAGCTTATAAAACCAAACCGGTTGGTTTTTTTAAAATTCTAATCAGTTTTTTTTCACGGTTCGGTTTTTCCGGTTTTTTAATTTTTTTACTCATCCTTAATAGATATAAAAATAAAATTTTTAAAATAAAAAAATATTATTTAAATATATTTTCAAGTAAAAATATATTTTAAAAACAATTACTGCTACAAACATGCTATTAGTTTAATAACTTGCTACTTCTATAGACACTTCCAAAGTTGTCATCTTAAAAGCGGTATATAAAAAATTTGAAAGTCAGAGAGAGGCATGTGAAGTGTGAATTTTCCTTGTAAAAAAAAACAACGAGACAATTGAATTTATAACTTCTTACATGTTAGATCTTCTCAGTGGATGATTTGTTGAGGTCCTTCCTCCTTACATGATGTTTTATTTTCTTAATTTTGGCCCTTCAGATCGTTTAAGATTTTAATTTTTCCATTTTATGAAGCAAATTAATAAAAGCGATGTTACTTGTTTGGATGCTACTTAAATTGTCTTGAAATTCAGCAATGGTGTGAAAGGTGGATGGTATAATTCAAATCAGAAACAATCTGGTGTGTATAATCTGTTTCAGTTGATTTTTTCTTTAGTTGTTTTAAATCTTGTTGAAATCCAAACGGAAGCAGAGAGAATACTGGTTAGAGTACGGGAAAGGAGAAAAAAGTGTTTTATTCTGCACGCTAGCACTAATATTTTTCACGACAATTACCTCGACCGAACAACCACACCGTCCCTTTTTTTTTTTTATTACCGGTTTATTTTTTATTTTAAAAATATTTAAAAAAATAAATTATTTTCAAATATTTTCAAATCATTTTAAAATATTGATGTGATAAATAATTTTTAAAAAAATATTATTTTAATATATTTCCGAATGAAAGTACTTTAAAAGATAACTAATACTACACTCTTAAACAACATCTATAATTGCTATTGTTGTTGTTTTCAAGAGATGGGATTAAAAGTTTGTTTGGTATTGTGACAGAGTTGTTTTTTAAAGTTTTTTTATTTGAAATAATTTTTTGTTTTTAAAAAATTATTTTTAAAACCAGCACATCAAAATAATCGAAAAATCATCAAAAAAATTATTTAAAAAAAACACTTTTAAAACGCATAAACAAACACTATAAAAATCTAATTCAAAACAAATTAACTGCCGAGGGTTTGTGCATTTTTTGCATATAAAAAATAGGTAGATGGACATTCACAGTCAAATACTCTCAACTGGGATTGTAGGGTATCCACATTCTTAAAGACAGGTATAAATACTACTAGGATTAATGAAAAACATAGGATAGATTGCAACATGCATGAATTAGCCTGTCTGGACACCCTA
>Ga0307517_10003684_pt1 | contig 23835 bp, 32 predicted proteins | sample 23_EM_MG_FD_194515 | JGI IMG/M metagenome (GOLD analysis project Ga0307517, IMG submission 194515) | Populus trichocarpa ectomycorrhiza microbial communities from riparian zone in the Pacific Northwest, United States - 23_EM | ecosystem: Host-associated > Plants > Roots > Unclassified | place...
CTCCCAAAGACACCTAGATGTGCCCAAAGAACTCCCAGAGCACTCTAAAGTGACCTCAAAGTATTCTAAAACACTTACAGAGCACTTATTCTTATTTATTTTATATCATTCAAATAATAAAAACAATTATAAAATTATAAATTATACTCTAATAACTTCTAATAAAATCTAAAAGTATATAGGAATAAAAATAAAAATAAATAGACAACACGGCATGTGGGTTGCATGCCACATCATCAAACAACATGGAAAGAAAGAAATAAACAAGATGGAGGGAAAGAAATAGACAACATGGCATGTGGGTTGCACGCCGCGTCATCAAGCAACATTGAAGGAAGAAATAGATGACACAGTGTGTGGGTTGCACACCGCGTCGTCAAGCAACATTGAAGGAAGAAATAGACAACGCGGCGTGTGGGTTGCACGCTGCGTCGTCAAACAACACTGAGGAAAAGAAATAGACGATGTGGTGTGTGGGTTGCACACCGCGTCGTCAAGCAACACTGAGGAAAAGAAATAGACGACACGGTGTGTGGGTTGCATGCTGCGTCGTCAAACAACACTGAGGAAAAGAAAGATGACATGGCGTGTGGGTTGCACACCGTGTCATCAAACAGCACAGAGGAAAAGAAATAAGATGACACAGTATGCAACCCACACGCTGTGTCATCATCACCTTCCAGATCTCCCTTTCCCTTTCTACCCTCACTCTCGTTCAACCATCTCAACTCATTGTTGTCCTCCCTGTGGTTGCTGGGGCAGGCAACATGGGTGCTGCTGCAGAGAGGTGGTGGTGGGGTGGTGCAGGGGATTGTTGATGTCAACGAGCTTGCCCTGGGTTGGCCCACAAATGGGCATTGGCCAGGGCGCTCGACAGCGGCAGTGGGTGGCTGTGCAGTGGTGGTGGTGGTGTAAGGAAAGAGGTTGAAGTTGTTGTGCTGGCGACTTGATGTCAGAGTTTGAAATGACTTTGCGCAATTTTGATGGATGTCGGCATGAGAATTCTTAGACAGGGTGTCTGAAAACAATGCATTTCATTCATTTCTCACTAGATTTTTGTGAAAGCATAGTAGAATTTGTAGAGGATGTAGTAGATAACAATAGTATAAAAATTATATTTGAAAGTAACCCAGAATAAGTGGAAAGGGAGGTCAATAGATGGACCTGTCAGCCAATATAACATGTCAAAAGTCGAAATTTAATTGCGAGACAAGTACTGGCCACATTAACAAGCTGAAACATTCCCCTAAAAAATGTAATTCCCAGCTTTCTAACGCACCAAATAACATAAAGAATGGCCCAGAATTAGTGAAGAAATAAAATTATTAAATGCACCACACCTTCTGCATCATTGCTCAAAAACCCGAAATTAAATTGCAAGACAAATACTGGCCACATTAACAGTGTAAAATATTGTTTTAAAGGGTGAGATCTACAGCTTTCAAATGCACCCAAGAACATAATTAATTGGTGGAGAAATAAAACAATTACATGCAGATCTCCTCCATCATTGCTCAAAAACCCAAAATTGACTTGTAAGACGAATACTGGCCACATTAACAAGGTAAAACATCGTACTGAAAGCTGTAATTTAGGGCTTCCTAACGAACCTAAGAACGTTAAGAGTGGTCCAGTATGAGTGATAGTGAAGCAAATAAATTATTAGTTGCACTTCTCCCCCTCCATCATTGATCAAAAGCTCGCACTTGAATTACTGCACAAAGGCTCAACAAATAAACAAACTGTAACTTCATCATAATAGGTATAATCTACAGCTTTTAGAAGAACCAAAGAATGCCAGAAACAAGCCAGAAATGGTGAAATAATAAATATATTTAGTGTACCCCTCCTCCTTGCACAGGGGATCAAAAGCTCAAAATTGAATTACTGCACAACAGCTTGAGAAATTAATATGTGGTAACTTCATCCTAATAGCTATTATTTAGAGCTTTCAGATGAACCAAAGAATGTTAGAATCCACCCAGAACCTGTGGAACAACGAATATATTGGATGTACCCCTCCTCCTGCACAGGGAATCAAAAATTCGAAATTGAATTACTGCACAACGAATCAAGCAATTAATACGCGGTAACTTCGTCATGATATCTATTATTTAGAGCTTTTAGATAAACCAAAGAACGCTAGAATCCACCCAGAACCTGTGGAACAATGAATACATTTGATGTACCTCTCCTCCTGCACAGGGAATCAAAACTTCAAAATTGAATTACTGCACAATGAATCAAGCAATTAATATGCAGTAACTTCGCCATAATAGCTATTATTTAGAGCTTTCAGATGAACCCAAGAACGCTAGAATCCACCTACAACCTGTGGAACAATGAATATATTTGATGTACCCCTCCTCCTGCACAAGGGATCAAAAACTCAAAATTGAATTACTTCACAAAGACTCAACCAATTAACATGCTGTAACTTCTCCCTGAAAGGTATTATTTAGAGCTTTCAGAGGAACCCAAAAATGCTAAGATTGACCCAGAATACTACTCCTCCTCTTGCACCAGATCAAAAACCTCAATCCACCTCTTCCCCTGTACCCAATGCTACCACAATGATACATATAATGTTAAAATATATCTATAGACATTTTAGAAATAGATGTCTCTCAAAGATATCCAAGCCTCAAAAGTATCTTCACATGTGGCAAGCCAAGCTATGATTATGGCAGCATCGAGCATTCCCAAAAGTGCCAGGATGTCGATTTTTGTGCTCATAGTAGGTGCAGGTGGCTGTAGATGAGATGAGAAAGCAACTGAAGTAGGGGATGTGTTTTGTACACGAGAAAAGGAGGCAATAGATGAGAGGGGAGCTGCTAGTATGAAGGAGAAAACTGCAAGTGGTGTGTTGTCAACAGATAGGCTGGCATGTTGGTGCCAAGTTGGGCAGCCCAAAGGTGGATTGAACAAGTATGAAACCTGTTCGATGGAACCAGAGGCCAAGATATCAGTACAAACAGACTGGAGCTCATGAGTGTCATGAACAAAGGAGGACTTGAGCTCAGTGACAATGGTCAATAGGCGTTGGAGCCTTGATAAATCTTAGGTGATCTGGCCAGTCAATTGAGTCAGATCTAGAAAGAAAGGAAAATAAATGAAGAAATAGAAAAAGAAATAATGAACAAGAAAGGGTATGGGATTGTCAGGGTTTAAAAAGTTGGTCAACCATCTGAGCCACTTCCTTGGGGTCAAGTTCAAAGAAACAATGAGTACTGCTGGTGCCATAGCAAGAACCACAGATGAAGCTGAGGCCATGGAATTCACAAACTGTAGAAGTGTTGTTGACTTTAATAGTCATACAACAGGTACATTTCATTTTAGGCTAAAAATAGGGAATAAGAAAGAGAGGTGGTGAAAAATGAAAGAAAAGAAACAGACCATTTGACAAGGAATAGGAAGCATATTAAGAATCTCTGCAGTCACTGCATCACAAGCAGGACAGGTCGCTTTGATGGCCTTAGAGGACAAATTCCCTTCATGTTGATGAGGATGACCATTGGCAAGACAAGCAGCTTCTTTCTCAGGGATGACAGGCACACAGACCACATTAGGACCAAGCAAATTTGAAGGCACAGAAATAATTTCGATGGAGGAACCAGCTGATTCATCATCAGAAACAGAAGCCTTATACTTTCCAGAAGCCCTGGGTTTGTGGGCTGAGTGAAGAACATGAGAACTGAGATCGGGGGCTGATTTAGAAACACGAGACCACTTCGAGAATGCAGGGGGATTGTCATTGACAGGTGCCTTACCTGTGGTAGATGCCAGCTTGGGTTTCTTAGGTGCTGAAGAACCTGAAAGGCCTAAGGAAAGAGGGCGATAAGAACAGGCCTATATCGTGTCAATGGCATGTTGAGAAATCCCACCTTTCTCCTTTTTTATGATGATCTGTTGGGCTAAAGGCTAAGAAAAAGGAAAATTAGTAGGGATAAAAGAAGAGAAGAGAAAAACAGACCAGTTCATCAGAGGGAGCAATATAACACATCAAGCAAGACTTCTTTCTAGAAGGGCCCAGAGCGTTGTCTTCATCAGAGAAATTTAATGGCAGATGACTGGAAAAAAAAATTAGAAAATCAGAAAATACGAAGAACAAAAGAAAACCTTGATATACCGAATGGCAAGAAGACACATGAGAAGCCTTATAAGGCTTTGGGATTTTATCCTCTTCATCATCTTCTATGTCATCAGGACCAGGCTTGGGATGAGGCCCCACTATCATGGACTCTAAAATAACAAGAACAAAAGAATTAGAGAATATACCAAGGAAGAAAAGAAACAGTACTCACAAACACAAGAGTGTTTCTTCTCATTCTTCAAAGACAAGTGTGCTGCCTCAATGTCACTAAGAACTTCCATGGGGAGGTGCATCGGATCGACCACTTCTCAAATGCTATCCCATTTACAATAAGAGAAAGTGTCAAAGGCATCAAACCTGACAAGTCTCTAAAGGAAGTAAAGAAATTGAAAATTATTTGACAGAAAGAAAAGGTGAAAAAGCATACCTCATTCTTAGCACATTGGGCCTCTTTCCAGTTAAGCCATATGTTTCATGCATCAGAAATAAAAAGATTGCAGAAATGAGCCACATGTAATCCTATCACATGATTATGTGTTGTTATTCCCTATTTACGATGCCATCTGATCATACTATATAAGGACCCCCTAAGGGCCCTTCTACTTATCTCTCTTTCCCCCACCATTTTTCTCTTTCTCTCGCATTCTCACTATATGTTACTTCAAATATATTCAAGTCATATTTGTTCCATGTGAGTTAGTGTTTCCCAGCATGTCTTTGTACACCAGGTTTCCACCACAACACATGAGATAAAGAGGAGGAACTTTTGAATGAGAGAGTCCAACAAGAAATGTGGATCACAAGCAGCTGTAGCTTCTGGAGAAATGAAATCAGAAAAAAAATGAGTAATGAGGGAGAGAGGCTCACAATGGCCTCGTGAAATGGCATCAACCAACACCTTAGCTCAGCATTAGTGAGAGTTTCGCAGAGGATTTGAGTGAAGTTCAGTTGCAGAATCAGCAAAAAGGAAATAGAAGTCATGTTCATAAGGAACAGGGCATGTGTGGAGACAAGTCGACATGTTAGGGGAAGAAAAAAAGAAAATGGGCAGAAACTAAATGAAGAGTGATGTGTTAAAATGTTCTCGATGCTGGCCTGTGCACCAGGAAATGGTTTAGAAAATGACCAAGGAACTAAAGCTTAACTGCCTACTGAATAAAGTGAGCCAAGAAGCTTAAGAGAGTTATGACAAAAGATTTGCAATACAAAAGACACTCATTAAGTCAAAATTGATGGGCCATCAATTAAGCTTCGAATGTTGGGTAAAGCCTGCTTGATGACAAGTCAATGGTCTAAGAACATAATGATCAGTGAATAGGACATAAACTAGACAAAGAAGGAATAACAAAATTGAAAAGAATGTGTACCTGAGTTGACTGAGGACAGTCAAGATTAAAAGGGAGGGGAGATAACAGGCCAGTTAGAAAACCAGCTCTGAAAATATGAGATTTTGCGATTTCTCATCTGAAATAATAGTTACACAGTTCAAAGGGGTTATAACAGGGGCCCAAGATGAGAACCCGGTCTGTGAGCCTTCAATGACTAAGGAATCTAAGAAAAGCACCCAAAAAGGGAGTACAGAAGTAACAGTATGCATGATCTAAGTTATAGGTCATGTCTATAGGCTTGGGGACTTCCCAGGGTAATACACTTGCCTTAGAAACCACTCAAAGACCTAATTTACCAAGTTAGAAAACTAGAAGTGTCGATTACCAAGGGTGTAATGGAGATCAGACATGCTGAAGTCAAATTAAACTTAGAAAACTGAACATTATATTCTAGGAACTCTATGCCCAAGATGAGGAACTATCTAAGATAAAGGATACATGGAGTCTGTCGAAGATATACTCTATCTAGGGGACAAGCATTAAAGATGGCAGTCTTGTGTACCGGACTGCAAAGCCAGATAAGGTTGCTGAAGATCAGTGATTACTATGATCAGAAATACAGATTGAGAGATAACAACGTGATCAGATAAGGAGTGATAAGACAACACACAGTGGCGTCAAATAAATGCAATGGCATTCACTAGTTACCTACTTTGGTAAATGGTACCATGTATCTAAGAAAGGACAGAACTCAGGAAATTAAATATCCTAGGCAGCGGAAATACGAGTTCTAGATTAAAGAATTATCTAAGATGAGGAACATAAACAGTCTGTGAAGATATACTAGGTTTAAAAAGGTGTGCTTCAAAGATGGTGGTCTTGCATCCCGAATCTTAGGAATGGATGTGGTGGTCAATGATCACTGGGAAATTTTATCAGACATGAGATCAAATAGATCAAATAGATAAAGGTCATGCACAGAGTGATAAGACAACACGCAGTGGCATCAAATAAATGCGACGGGATCTGCCAGTTGCCTTCTTAGGCAAGGGGATTGCCTGACAAAATAAGACAAGGAGACATGGGAACATGTAGGTGGCAAGACTGCATGTATGAGGGACCAGCAGGACTGCCAAGGGCCAAGTAAATGGAACACAGCATACACATCTTTGATACTGTGTCTTAGGAAGCATTCCTTAGATTCCACAAGGTGCTTCGGACTTGGAAATAGGTCAGGAGGCTTGCAGATCTTTGAAATGAGTAATAGATAATATTTAGACAGATAGGGGAATGGTAGATGATATTTTATTGTAAAGATTGAGGCAAACAGTATGTACAGTATATAAGTTCAAAGATTTGTAGAATAAAATTAAGCAACCTTCTTAGCTCTTTTGTTGGTCAATTGGGTAGAGCCCCAGTGCAAGAACAAAAAGACTGAGACAATTGGCTTTATTGTGAGAGATCAGAATGAAATAAAATGAGATTTTGCAATCAGAACATATGGATATTGAGCTCCAGCACTTAATTGGTTTAATTGTTGCATCAGATGGCTGAAACAGGCCCTGTGAATGGTTGAAACAGACCCCAGAGCATATAGAACAGTGTCTATAGTCTAGAATACCCTTATATCTTCGAAATTGAGCAATACTATAGGATCTACACATTTATATTCAATAAACTTTGCATAAAAAATTGTACATTTTCAGAAGAACATTTCTGATATTTTCCCAATCTTAGAATTAATTGTGAATAACTCCTCACCACAATAAATGAACCATGAGGTGGCAAGCCAAACCCTTTGCATTGTTGAAATACAAATAAATTACCTACACACAGTCACAGTCAGGATTTTATTAGTGTCTTTGACACTAATTTTGTGTGGATTGCATTGCTTGGTCATTGAGCCTCACTCCGCTTGTGTGTGTTTTGTGTTTGTTGTTTCTTCAGTCAGACTCATGTTGCACCTCTCACCAGGGTGCTCCCAGACCACGTAAGTAGGTGTGCTGAATAAATTCTTGCCATTTCTCATCGTCGCTAAGTCACAGCCAATCGTATTGCACAACATGCACAGGGTAGTCATATAAATGAGGAATGTCATTGTCTACATCCTCTTGCACTAGATTCAGTAAAATAGTAGTGTATATAGGCCTTGATACAGATCATCAATAAATTCCTTGTCTTTATCCTCGCATTTGCTACTGCTATCTCTATCTTTATTAGTGTTTGAAGGTCCAGTCTCAAGACTGGAAAAAGACCGAGACCGGACCGGACCAGGACCAATCAAGACTGGAAATTATTAAGACCAATCAAGACTGTAACTGCAGTCCGGTCCTCGGTCCATCACCATTTTTGAAAATCAAAGACTGAGCAAAGACCAGTCTTAGCGGTCTCAACCAGTCTTTTGGCCTCAAAATCCCATTACAGAATAGCTATATTTCACTTATAAACTATGTATTACTTTTGTAGAATTAATTTGATTTTTGACCAAATGCGCGACCAAATGCATGACACATGGTGGAAAATGCTAAGCACCTGATCGACAACAATCAACAAACACTGATTGTTGTTTCCACCACCACCTACTTCCTCGCCACCATGCACATCAATGACCACCCACATCAGCTCCAGCTGACCAGCCCCGCTGTCACCCACAAACATCAACCTCGTTGCCACCCGCAAGTGCCATGTAGATGCCTACATTAACCAAAAACCACACTACCACCAAAGCCACCCATGTCATCGTGTGCCCCTCCCCTCATCTAGGGATGTGGGCCGATTGTAGAAGGTCACAGCAGAGGATTTAGGAACAGGAAGGAAAAGGGGAGGCCCTTGCAGAGGGAGACCCACAAGGTGTGACATGAAATAGGTTGTAGTGTGCAACTTGAGCTGCCACAACAGCCGTTGATGAACTCTACAACTGCTGCATAGCAATTCCAATGACCCCTGCCTCATCGAATGCTGCCACTGCATGCCACATCGACTCGCAACTCCTCAGCTCCACTACATCGACTTGCGACTCCCACACACCCGTCACATGCGACGCTGACCTCCAACAACCCCTCTACTACATCGACTTTGCCATGTCGACTCTCAACTCCTCTGGCATGTCGACTCCCAACTTCTCCACATCGCTGATTTACCGCAAAAACCCACTCTACTGCATCATCGCCCATCACGTCGGCTCTTGTTGACCAGCCAAGTTGACAACCACCAACGTCAACACCACCTACAATTGCAAACGCCATGTAGATGCCCACGTTGGAGGGAGGCCCCCATGTATGTTGCAGAACAAGTCGTTTGCTCACTCACCTGCAGGTCAATGAAGCGATGGTCAATCAATCAGCCGCTACTACAAAACCCGCCCAGCACCAAGGTCGCCGAGGCTGCGCATTGACACCAAACAATTCATTATTACAAACACATGTTCGAATGACGATGTTGGGCTACCTCCCTATGTATGTAGTAATAAAAAATTATTGTCACTTTGAGAAAAGACCAGTCCAGACTGGTCTTGTAACCACATAAGACTGCATAAGACTGCACTGGACTGGTTTACATCAGTTCGGTCCAGTCTTTTGCAGTCTTTGAACCTGCAAAGACCGGTCTCAGTCTCAGTCCATGCCTCTCGAGGCCCAAAGACCAGACTGGACCGGACCTTCAAACACTAATCTTTATCAACCCCTGCCTGTAAATCCAGAAACTTTTCATTGTTTTTCAACATCAATTTCTTTGTTTTGAGAGGGTGCTTAACCTCTCCTTACCTCATTCAGCCTCCTTCTCTTAGACATATGATCACTTAACCTTTTATTTTGTTTATTAGAACTTATGTGCTACAACTATTGTATATTATGATGATGGAAGAGAAAAAGAAATTCTCACAAAGCTCATATGATAATAAGCCAAGTGACTTTAGGGCCAGGTGCCCAAATCATGGGACCATTTGAATATTTACATAGAATGCTTAGAAATTCAAAATATTGGTTATATTTAATTATATTATTTACATGTGGCTGGCTGGTATTCAAACAAATTTTTTTGACATGCCTCAGGACATATATCTAAGGCACTTGGTTTCAAGTGCCTTAGGTTTTGCCTCCAGTGTGAGTTTCACTGGACATCCAGAGCAATAAAGATTTTGCATTGAACCCATCTTTTTATAGTGCTGCCAAATGTTGGACACAGTTGATCTTTTGATCCCAACCAATTTGGCCAATTGGCAAAGGTTTCCTGACATTTGTATGGCCATGACAAACTGGTTTTTTGTCAATTCAGGGAGTTCAAGTTGGATATTCAAGCTCTTGTTATGTGACATTTTGAGAGTGGAGATTACATGTATGTTGAATAACTATGACACCAAATTGAACCACCATCCAATGTGACCATGTCACAGTCATGTGTGTCTGGTCACTTTTACAAAACCTGAGTAGATCAGTATCTGTCAGCTAACAGATAATAAATAATGACATTAAGTTATGATACTAAAGGTATATAACATTCTGCCCATTTAGTACCTAACTTACAACCCCCTTCAAAGTCTATATGTGCATAGCCTTTTTGAGAAATAATAAGAGTATTGTATGGATAATGTAGGACTTCACAAATGGTTTGAGGCACCCACATTAGATGGTCTTGACCAAGCAGTGATATGATCCAACCCTTTGTAATGGATGTCCAAAGGACACTATAATGCATTTTGGCCCATATCTGCACAGAGGGTTGAGATAAGCTGGATAAAATAGAAGTGCAAGGAGTTGAAAATGCAACAGAATTGACCCTTTGAGTATGGCCATTTAACTGCTGCAGCTTTGCACCCATTGAAGCATCCCACACTCGCACAGACTTGTCATATGAGCCAGACACAATGCAGGTGCCATCATGTGAAAATGCAACAGATCTGATCCAGTCAGTGTGGCCATTTAACTGCTGCAGTTCTGCACCTGTTGAAACATCCCACACTCGCACAGACTTGTCATATGAGCCAGACACAATGCAGGTGCCATCATGTGAAAATGCAATAGATTCAACCTCTTGAGTGTGGCCATTTAACTGCTGTAGCTCTGCACCTGTTGAAACATCCCACACTCGCACAGACTTGTCATATGAGCCAGACACAATTAAGGTGCCATCATGTGAAAATGCAACAGAACTGACTCTATTAGTATGGCCATTTAACTGCTGCAGTTCTGCACCTGTTGAAGCATCCCACACTCGCACAGACTTGTCATATGAGCCAGACACAATTAAGGTGCCATCATGTGAAAATGCAACAGAACTGACCCTATTAGTGTGGCCATCCAATTGCTGTAGCTTTGCACCCGTTGAAGCATCCCACACTCGCACAGACTTGTCATATGAGCCAGACACAATATAGGTGCCATTATATGAAAATGCAACAGAATTAACCCCTTGAGTGTGGCCATTTAACTGCTGTAGCTCTGCACCTGTTGAAGCATCCCACACTCTCACAGACTTATCATATGAGCCAGACACAATGCAGGTGCCATCATGTGAAAATGCAACAGAACTGACCTCATTAGTGTGGCCATTTAACTGCTGGAGCTGTGTGCCTGTTGAAGCATCCCACACTCGCACAGACTTGTCATATGAGCCAGACACAATTAAGGTGCCATCATATGAAAATGCAACAGAATTGACCCCTTGAGTGTGGCCAATTAACTGCTGCAGCTTTGCACCTGTTAAAGTATCCCATACTCGCACAGACTTGTCATATGAGCCAGACACAATACGGGTGCCATCATGTGAAAATGCAGCAGAAGGAACTTGTTGAGTGTGTCCATTTAACTGCTGCAACTCTGCACCTGTTGAAGCATCCCACACTCGCACAGACTTGTCATCTGAGCTAGAGATGATGCAGGTGCCATCATGTGAAAATGCAACAGAATTGACCCAGTGAGTGTGGCCATTTAACTGCTGCAGCTCTGCACCTGTTGAAGCATCCCACACTCGCAAAGACTTGTCATCTGAGCCAGAGACAATGTAGGTTCCATCATCTGAAAATGCAACAGAATTGACATCATCAGTGTGGCCATTTAATTGCTGCAGCTGTGTGCCTGTTGAAGCATCCCACACTCACACAGACTTGTCATATGAGCCAGACACAATTAAGGTGCCATCATGTGAAAATGCAACAGAATTGACCCCTTGAGTGTGGCCATTTAACTGCTGTAGCTTTGCACCTGTTGAAGCATCCCATACTTGCACAGACTTGTCATATGAGCCAGACACAATACAGGTGCCATCATATGAAAATGCAACAGAATTGACCCTTTGAGTATGACCATTTAACTGCTGTAGCTCTGCACCTGTTGAAGCATCCCATACTCGCACAGACTTGTCACCTGAGCCAGAGACAATGCAAGTTCCATCATGTGAAAATGCAACAGATTTGATCCCTTGAGTGTGCCCATTTAACTGCTGTAGATCTGCACCTGTTGAAGCATCCCATACATGTACAGAATTGTCATCTGAGCCAGAGACAATGTAGGTGCCATCATCTGAAAATGCAACAGAAGAGTTTCTGCCTTTAGTCTGTATAACCATTAGTGGCATTGCGATATTGCCCTGTACATGGGTGAGGGATGGAATAAAAGGAAATTGCTTTATCCATGTTTGAGATATAGTGGTACATTTTGACCATGTTGCCAATGCAGAGATATATAGATGAGGTGTTGATAAGGCTGCTGGACTTGCAATGAAGTATGTAGCAAAGTTGGCAGCCTCAGCAATATCCTGGGCAAGATCTAAACAATTTTCTTTGTCCTGATTTTTCTAAATTAGTTACTTTATATTAGACAAGATGAGCTTTTTTTTTTTACCTTCAAAATGCATTGACGAGCTTGCTGGAGAATGTGAGAACACTGACCAGATAAATGAAGTAGATTCATGGCCTCAATCCAGAACAAGACATGGATTTGAAGAAAACTTCTTATCTGACCCTGTATATCATTGTGCTCAATGGTTGTTGCCTGGATCATGTGCTGAGCCCAATACTGACAAGCATACTTCAGAACATCACATATTTTCTCTTTAACCTGAAGATTAGGCAGTTCAGAGTCAAATAGGAATGATGAAGGGAGGTCACAAATGTTAAAGCAAAGATTTGACATCATAATGTGAAAGCAGGAGTGTGTGAGAAACGCATGATGGGATGCTGGGTTACAAGACATGTCAATGGGAACAGTGCTTGAACCTGCAGTAGAAACAATGAACTTTGAGCGTGCCTGGTTGAAAATAAAGTCTGGAAATGAAGCATGGTACCAAAAGACCTTGCCATCTTTGATGTAGAGAACTGCATGGAGGTCACTGACAACTTGATTGGCTCACTCAACCATGTCTGCTGAATCAGAAAGCAGACCGGCCGCAACCGATGCGGAAACACGCTCCTCTGTACAGAGGAGAGTGTGTAAAATTCTCAAGCGAGCAAGGCGAAGCTCACTTTTCAGCTTACCAAAAGCTTCAGAAAGGATCTGACAGTATAAGATGTCAACCTGCAGTGGCTCTTCACTGGGATCACAGGATTTGGAACCACTGCTGTCTCCAAGCAAACTGCCCATAAGGTTGAGTTGTTCTTCTTTGGTCAACCCAGATTGTGGTGTTATGTATTTCACAGCTGTTGAGGCATAAATGAAGAGGCCCCCAGCTTGACGTGCAAGTTCCGCAAGTTGAGGTTCATCCAAAAGTGCTGGAAGCTCGGCATGCAGGTATTTCACAATGTCTGCACTAACATCTTCTGCGGCCACCTCATGGAGACGACAGAGAGCATCAGATGAGAAGCGCTCGGAAAGCGCGGCGATTTCACGGTCTTCACGGCTGGTGACAAAAAACTTGAGGCCATGCAAGTGACCTTTCTCAATGGTCGAGAGCAGCGCTTCGAGAAAAGCCAGCCCCCCTCTGTCCTCAACCTCATCTAATGCATCGATAACAATGAGGTATGGCGGGAGGTCACAGGGGCGATCACGAGCGGATTTCTCCCAAGGACCGATGAAGAGGTCCTGCATCTGCTTTGAGAGTACATCCACCGAGTCGAGTTCATCTAAATCAAACAAAGCACGTGCATATGATTTGGAGCGACGTGCAAGCTGGTATACTAGAGTGGGGATAATGTACTTCTGCCGCCTTGTGTCTTCGAACTGACGAGAGCAACAGTAGGTGGCTTGCAGAATGTTTGGCACCGCGTCAACGAAGGTCTTGTCACCCACATCGAAATGATGGGCTACGGTGTTGGCAATGGTTGATTTTCCTGAGCCTGCATTACCAGTCAACAAGTAGACCCGCGGACTATCAAGCGATGGATCCTGGGCCCACTGGTAAATATGTTTAAGGATTGCGACACGTGTTCCTGGGGTACAAGCCCTGCGAGATAATGTTCCCGCGCCTCCGATATCGGCGTCGTATCGCGCCCTAGAAGATCGAGGCCAACTGTCCAGTTGAAGTCGCTAGAGTAAATGTCATTCTGTGTTGCTCATCAATTTTCCCCAAAGAACGTACAGCCAGTGAATCGCGCAAGCCACGCGTGTTCCTGTCGATGGTTAGCATGAGTCTGAGCTAAGGAACGTAGCATCAACATATTGTTGGTTGATCAAATGGGATACGTATAAACAACGTACATGGAAATTCTTAGTGTGTTCGTCAATCTGCTTGAAGATCTCTTGAATCTTGATCTTGTCTTCTTCGTTCTCCAGAATTCTCTTCCATGTCGCCCTCTCCGACATCTGGCTGAGTTCGAGCACTTTGTCGATGAGTATCCTGCACGATATCAGAACCGAAACATCGGGAAGTAGCATGGAACGTACGCAGCGAAGCACTCTATCATGTCCCTTGACACCGCCTCATCCTCATTAACCAACGCCGTATTCACGATGGCGAGCCGTTCCGCCGTTCTAGTCACCAGTTCCCCCAGGGCGTCCTTGTTGTCGACAACAGCCTATGGTAATTATCAGCGCATGTAGCGTAAAGATGGAGATAGGGACATACATTCCCGAGCTCAATGAGGACGTTAACAGCGGCGAAAGGAGTCTGAAAAGGGGTTCCTGACAACGACACCTCTACCTTCTTGAGCAGCAGCTGAACACCATTCCAAGCCGTTCGAAGACGATCCTTTGTCGTTGAATTCTGGTTGAGATTATGCACAGGGCGATTTGATTGGACTGGCACATGCGGTGCAGCGAGGTTGGAAGGAACAGGTGGAGAGTTGGGTACGCGACCTGTGAGCACGAGTGAATATCTTTGATGGTTAGCCCCAATATTAACGACGCCTTACTGGTGGCTGTCGAAACGGTGGTGGGAGTCGAAGGGCCAGGAAGCCGAGAGGGATGTATGTCGGATATGGCAGAATATCCTTCAAGGTGCGTTTAAGCCTTGGGTGATACATGGAGCTGATCTGCTCACCTGATCCCGTATGATCTGCTATAACGGGTGTACCATCGAAAAGGGGGTTTTCTCTAGTATGAGCCGTGATAGGTAAAGCGTTAATCGGCTGGGCCGTGGCCATGTTGGACGTTGGGGTAGGAACTTGGGATCAGATTAGATCGTGGGCGATAAAGGAGGATCTTGTACGTACCTCCTCTCATTGTATGCGAGGTATAATTAGCGAGAGGTGGAGAGACTGTAAGCACGGATGCGCCCATGTCGGGTCCATGACCTGCGAGCAGGTTGGTTGATCGATACAAATACACGAGGCATAACTTATAAGCTCACCTATACCAATGGGGCTCGAAACTGGATTCACGATGTTTTCTGGGACGAGATGTACCCGAGAGGTACTGTGGGCCGGAGGAGAGGCGGAAAGGGTTGGTGCACTGGTGGAAGGAACATTGGTGTTTGTGGGTCGTTCATCAGGGGCATCCAAATTTCGGGATTTTGATGAGGCCCGACTTTTAGATGAGAAGAAAGAGCGAAAATTTTGTATCAACCGTTGTTTCTTCGAGAATCGTTCGTCGTCCTGGGGTGCGGACATGGCGATGAGAGTAAGTAAGTTGCTAGGGAAGTAAGTGAACGTAGAATGCAAAATGCCATGGCTCGGTACTGGTCCGAGTTCCATGCCCTTTCTGGATGCTTAGCGGGGGTGCCTTTGGACGTAGGGTGCACATGCCACTGTTGTACTTGGCTGAACTTCGCCACATCTTCAGAGACAATCGTTCAGTCCTTCACCACACCACTGCCATGGCTTGCCTCGCGATGGAATGCCAAATGACTAGGCGCTCATATCTTGAACGTAATCACCGGAATCCGGCCGACTCGGCGCTGTCTGCAGCAGCGTCGCCAGTTGGGAGTACCGCCCGGTCGATTGTTCATTTTGCGCGGTAGTCCTCTTTGCGCCTCTTCTATCTCTGGATCAATGAAGGAAGAATTACCTCAAAGCGTCTGGCCTATAAAGCTGAATAAACGGAAACAAGTAGAAGGAGCTGTAATAAAGAGGGGTCTAGGGTCGGAACGTATAGAATAGATATTGGTATGCCACCGCTGCTACCACCACAAATTTAAAGTACTCGCTGGGCATCTTTCAAAAGTTCGTAAGTCGTTTTGTTGAAGGCCGGCGAACGCCGAGAACCTCAAATTTCTTTTTTCAACCTCTTGTCCACGGCTCGTGTAACAAGATGGCTCAACAACGACTCGCCTTTGGAATACGGAGGAAGATCTCGAGGAGGATGTTGATCTCTCTATAGCTTCGGAAACTACGCCCAGAATATGCAGTATGAGGAATGTGAGTGTGGTTCTGCGATGACTATTGTTTCTGGGACTTATGCAATGGATGCTCTCTAGCGCATATCCAGCAACCCAGACTCGACGAGTCGACCCTCATTGCGATGCAACAGCACATGGCCCAACAAGCCGCCTTCTCCCAGATTCCAGATGTTGTAAAAAGCGTGCGTGATGCGACAATCAGGAATATTCAACCCAAATATCCTATCACTGAAAACGCAGTTCATCGTCCACTTCCACCAAGCTGTATTGGACAACAACCTCGCATATATCACTGTTGCGTACGAGAGTGGCTGGAACAAGTACACTGAAAAGTTTTATTCGAAAACAGAGTGGCCAGAAGCGGAGCTGATTGTACCATTAGTGAACGACGGTGCGCACTTTCATCTTTTTTGAAAGCTTATTCTCAACTGGATTTGATAGACCCTATCTTCCTTATCCTATTCCTTATCCTATATCGCGAGCTATACTATCGTCATGTCTATTCCCGTCTGCAACCCAACATTGACGACCGATTTCATTCATACGAAAACAGCTGCGAGTTGTTCAATTACCTCCTCAGTAAGCGCTGTGTTTTCCCAAAAATCGTGACATTCATCCTGAACCAACGTTTAGACTCGGACGGCTCTGTCGAGCTCGAGCCTCCCGAACAATGGCTCTGGGACATCATCGACGAATTCATCTACCAATACCAAGTATTCTGCACATGGCGGTCAAAGGTTACGACCAATACACAAGATGAGTTAATCATGTTGGCTGAGGGTGTGTGGACAGATTTTTGCTGCTTTTATTGTCTGCTAATGACTTTCCAAGGTCTGGAGCTCATACAGTGTCCTGAATGTTCTTTACTCTCTGATGCAAAAATCAAGGGTCAATGACTACATCGTCGCACAACGAGAAGGAAAATCGCCAGAAGAAATAGCGTTCGTCGTCATTTCCAAATGTTCCTTGCATCGCCTCACTCGTGTGCAGTGAAATCGTGGGTGAATGTGGACAACGTCCCCTGTACCGAATGCTCGGTTACTTCAGCATTATTGGCCTTTTGCGAGTCCATGTGCATCTCGGAGACTTCGCCTCAAAATGTCGAGTTGAATCAAAAGGTAAGCCTCGACCTGCCCTGATGACACAGATATTGACCTTCGCGCAGTCGCCCTTCGCAAGAGTGACAGTTGCCATGTTGCAACCTACTACTATGTTGGTTTCTGCTGTCTCATGCTCCGACGCTATCCAGATGCCATTCGTACCTTTGTGACAATCCTCAACTTCATCATGCCGATGCGACAATACCATGCCAGAAGTTACCAGTGCGATCAGGTAATTCAATTGTATAAACCTCTCCGAGCGTTATTCTGAGATTACTTTTTCCATGCTACATCAGCAAGAAGGCAGATAGGATGTACGACCTGTTTGCAATGTGCCACGCTCTTTCTCCTGGATGACAACATCGCAAAAGAGCGTTATGGCCAACAGTACTCAAAAATGGCTCACGGAGGGTGAGGCTATCTAAGGTTAGCATTTTAATTTCAGTCTCTAATCTCCTTACAGCCCCGATGTCTTGGCTGCTTTCGAAGAACTCTTCCTTTATACCTGCCCCAAAATCATCACTGCCAACCCCCCACCCCACGAAGATCCAGCGGTCATCAACGCCGTGATCTCAGCAAGCGCAGAAGGCGAATCCCCCACCCAGGCCACCCCTCAAACAGATTCCACCCATGCCATTTGGATCTTTTCCTTGCCGACGTCGCCGTGCAACTGCCTATACCAACTCTAAGGAGTTTCCTCAAGCTCTATACAAGTCTTGACGCTAAGAAGCTCGCCAACTTCCTGGACGCAGATGAGGAGGAGCTCGTGCAGGAAATGATAGTCCTCAAGCAGACCAGCCGGAGCATCAGCCGTGTCGCGGGTAGCGAAGGAGCCAGCCTGCTGGAAGGCCACACGATCGCGACCAGCGATCTTAACTTCATCATTGATGAGGTATGCGCCCTGCATTTATTGATTGTCTTCTTTCAATTTTAACCATCGTTATACTAGAATATGGTACACATCGCGGAATCCACTGTGGGAAGACGGTACGCGGGATGGTTCATCAAAAACGCTGAGCGCACACAAAAGATCCTGGACGATATCAAGGGTATGCCCCTCCCTGTGGCACCCAAGCCAACTGGCCCGACGACAGCTGCTCCATCACAAGAGGCCCCAACTCAAAATCGTGCGATACGAAACACTGGCCAGAAGGTGGTGTGGGGTGGTGTTAAGGTTGCTTGATAGTTTTAGAAATTCTCGTTCTCGAATACCTAATATTTACCCTTGCACAATTCTCTTCGCTAAGTAAAATCCTTTTGAGTACAAAACAATGTGGCCCCTTATCTGCTCGCTGGTTTCACCGTTTCACATTTGGTGTCACATTTCTGGCCTGAAATGCGACACCTGTTTGTCTTTTCTCCTCACAACGACGAAGAGCTTCGGCGTGTCTAAGTATATGAGTCTCCTCAAATAATCGAGTTCGTCATGATGGACTTACCTGTCCTGCAAGTGGATGGTGAGCACGCTTTCGCTGAATTCTTTGCTCACAATCCCATTGACCTCTCGTTTGCTTTCCTCTCGCCTGCTACGTCTTACTATCACTACTCAATCAGCCGCAACCACGACCACAATGGGGTCGACATGGTCCAAGGATTCCGATCTATACAAGAGCGGTAAGCCAACTACAGCAGTCAATCTCGTATATTGTTCAATCATTGGCTCAGATGACAAGTTCAACCTCATCGGCTGGCTTCTCAACAAGTCAACGTGTCCCTTCACGATCAACATTAAAACGGATGGGATTGTTGGTGATCTGAAGAGGAAGACGGAGGAGTTACTTGTCGGTGTCGACTGCCGAGCTCTGGAGATCTGGAAGGTGAATACATCCTGGCATGTGTTAATGAGGAGATCTGATATTCTGAAAGTTATCCCCACCCATTCCTTCTACGGAAGTTGAGATGAAGATCGAACATGCTGACAGCCCAGGTAAAATCGCAGGCTGCGTTAAACTAGACTCCTTTTTCGATGAATTATCAGAGCATTTCTCGTCACTACCTCGCAGGCACGTCCATATTGTTGTGCATGTTCCGCCTATGTGTGAATATTCTCGTCATCCCTTTATGTTGCCTAATTTGCTGATTGATGCTCCCTCGTTTCTCCATTGCCGCTCCTTATATCTATCTCGCAATATTGGCCCTAATTCAAACGATCCACTCCCTTGTACATGTTCCCTAACATCGCCTGAGCGTTCTACTCAACCAGCCGCAACCACGACCACAATGGGGTCGACATGGTCCAAGGATTCCGATCTATACAAGAGCGGTAAGCCAATTACGGTAGTCAATCTCGTATATCGTTCAATCATTGGCTCAGATGACAAGTTCAACCTCATCGGCTGGCTTCTCAACAAGTCAATGTGTCCCTTCTCGATCAACATTAAAACGGATGGGATCGTTGGTGATCTGAGAGAAGCAATAAAGAAGAAGACGGAGGAGTTACTTGTTGGTGTCGACTGCCAAGCTCTGGAGATCTGGAAGGTGAATACATCCCGCCATGGGTTAATGAGGAGATCTGATATTCTGAAAGTTATCCCCACCCATTCCTTCTACGGAAGTTAATATGAAGATCGAACATGCTGACAGCCCAGGTAAAATCGCAGGCTGCGTTAAACTAGACTCCTTTTTCGATGAATTATCGGAGCATTTCTCGTTGCCACCTCGCAAGCACGTCCATATTGTTGTGCACGTTCCGCCTATGTGTGAGTATTCTCGTCATCCCTTTATGTTGCCTAATTTGCTGATTGATGTTCCCTTGTTTCTCCATTACCGCTCCTTATATATATTCATCGATGTTGCATGCCGCCTGATTCCCCCACTTTCTCCTTTTATGTTTTTTTCTTCAATATCCACCCATCTCGCCATGTTGGCCCCAATGCACACGATCAACTTCCTCGTACCTGTTCCCCAGCATCGCCTGAGCGTTCTCCAAAGCGACGCCGGCTGGAAAAAAGCGAAATACCCTATACACCCCCCCGGCTTACGACACAACCAGGATTTACAACCAAGGGTACGTTGTGTATCCTCTTCCTATAACTGTTCTGTTCACGTCGCGACAGAATCACCCCCACGCCTTGGCCGACATGATACCGAGCTAGCACTGGACGCTGCGCTCACTCCCTTCAACCAGTACATCACCCACCTAGCGGAGGGGAAGTTAGATGCCTATTTCGACTTGACCCAACCCGAGAACTTGGATCCTGGGTTGACGTTCGCCCTGCAGCCAATGCTTCTCCTCCACAACCTGGGCAAGGCCGACATCGATGAGCGGATTGAACGCCTCTTTATTGCACAAACAGTGTTTGTCCTTTTTCATGCATAACTTTCATGGTAGATGACTGATACAAATTTCGCTTGGCTGCAGCCATCTATTTGCCGCCTCTGGTTCTGGCAAGACTCGCCTTTCGCTTGAGGGGCTCTGCCACAATTGGGGTCTCTATTTCTCATGCCAAGGCGGCCAAATCGACAACCAAGGCTCATTGACCCTTGGCTCCCGTGACTTTAAGAGCGCGACTACGGCGATGGAGGACATGAGTAACTGGGATCATGGGTGTGATATGGACAAGGCCGACAGCACCAAGAACGTCGAGGTGGCCAACCGTGCTTTCCAGATGCTTATTTGCGCCCGGATATTCGTTTTGAAGAAACTCTTGAAGAATCTGCCTCAGGACACGGACCCGATGGTTGCCCGAAGGCGATGGGTCCTTGTTCAAGTTTTGCCTCCCACCTCCCTCGGAGATGAGATCTTTGATGTTGTCGTCAGAAGCCTCCGTGCCGCAGATACCGAGATCATGCGTTCCCTTGTCGGCTCCATGTTAAGCGAGATGAATAGCCTAGTGGGAAACGCAATTTTTTCAAAGAAGCCTCTCTTCGCTGTGGTAGACGAAGCCCAAGTGGGTGCCCAATACCTGGAGAAATCTTTTCGTTCCTCCGCAGGGACGGATATGCGCCCCGTTCTGCACGCGTTCCACCGGTTTCTTTTGGAGAATAACTTCATTGGAGGGATCATACTTGCTGGAACTGGTTTGTCAAGGGAAATGGTGCGGACGGCAGCGTCTTCTAATAGTGCACGAGCCTCGCACCCACTTCCCTTTGTCGTCACTGAGGTTGGGCGATTCACAAAGGATGATCAAGCCCATGAGGATTACATCCGCCAATACCTCATTTTATCCCCCGACTCCCACTCCGATCAGCGCTTGATGGAGCGAATATTATACTGGTTTTCGGGACGGTGGGTACAGCTTTTGACCATTACGAGACATCACTGACATTTATTCACTAAAGTTACCGATTCACAGCGAGCCTCATTGAAATACTACTCTTTACCCAACGGTCCCAACCGGACTCACGGCACCGTATTCTTAGCGCTTGCGTTTGGACCATGACGGGTTTCACTCTTACTGATGCTTTGGATCTGGAGGAGGAAGAGCCACCCCTTACGTCCCAGACACTTGATAAGATCGCGTTTTATGACCGTGTCTCCACAGCGCACCGTCTCTTTCAGGAAAAAGATCGTACGTATAATGCTTTCTGATTACACAGACTTTCTGATATTCAATCCACTAGGAGAGAACTTGATAAAGTATCTGTTCCAGCTTCTCCAGCGCTGGAGAATGGCAAGCCAACTTACCCTTCCGGTTGAACATCACCTGCATGAGACAGTTGCGTTAGGTGTCGGTTTCTTAGATAAAATGGACCTCATCCATAAGTTGGACCCGGGCATCAACCTTCCTGTCTACCTTTCCGAGCCACTAGTCGTTCTACATCTAAGCACAGCCTTTGAAACGTACCAACGGACCCGGAAACAGGAATGGATTGCCGACTCATTCCGCACAGCCCGCAGCAGCTCGGCGCTTGGAGAGATCTTTGAGGAGGGCACAACTATGGTGCTCTTAGAAATGTTCGGAGGCGAACCTCGCGCTTTATCTGATGCTTTTCACTGCGACCAACCTTGGGGCTCGAGAAAGGTGAGCTTGGTGGCATTGACACGCACAGCCGACGATGGAGTGCAGTGCTCCCCAGTATCGTGGACCTCAGGCGGCTCTGATCGCTTGGGGTACAAGGCCACCTCTCCTGCCGACGTCCTCGAGTTCTTCAATAATCCTAACGGCAAAGCTTTCTTATTCCCTGATTCTCATATGGGTCCTGATGTCATGTGCTTCCTTCGGGATGAGGTCAGCGAGGAGTTGATTCTTGTTGGATTGCAAGCCAAAAGTGGGGCATCCATCGATGCACAGACCTGGATGTCTGCCTTAGATTCTGTTATGCCTCAATTCTTCTACACAGCCAATGTGTGTATCATGTCCGAGTTTGTGTTCTTCCACTCATCCTCTATTTTTCCATCATAAACAAAGGAGGGCAGGGTGCAATATGCCCCACTTAAGTATCCTGAGCTTGCCGAAGATCTCAGGACCATCATTGACTCAGAGCTCGGGCTTGATGAATACAAACCTGTGGTTGACGAACCTTATCATCTTCGCAGCTCTACATCCTCTAATCAGACCGAATCACGACGGCAAACAACCAGGTACCTGCACATTATTGCAACCCCTGATGATAAACAAAATTTACGTTTGAAAGCGGAGCGGAAGGGCGATCTGGGGATTTTGCGTTGGGAGTGTGTGGAACAGCTTGTTGGCTCAACGGCAGGTGTTGTGGGAAACACATCGCAGAGTGCCCAATTAATTACCAACCTTGTACAATAACTTTTCCAAATACTTTTCCAAATTTGGAACCACATGCTAGAATATATATTCTCGGCTGGCTCTCCCTCGAAAAATTCCTTGACAGAAGACACTCCAGGGTGGTATGAGTTGGGGAAGGACAAGGCCGAGAAAGCGGCAAATTAAATAGGATTTTATTGTAGTGGTGCTTCTTATAGGTTGTGATACCCCCTCCCTCATATTTCAAATGGGTACAGGTCTAGGAGTAGCCATTATATTGCATTCTCACATCCTCTCCAAAGGTCGTATACTCAACAACCGCATCGCAGTAGCCAACACCTTCCTCGCACACTCATACAAATACATCTTTGCCCTCGCCTTCTCCAGGTCTTCCTCCCCTTTCACAATAACCACGTCCCATGCGCTCGTAATCGCATGTGCGAGCCGGCCAAATGCGAATGTCACGACCTCGCTGGGCTCGTGCGGCTTCAGCGCGACCTTGACAACATCAGCGGCGTATGTGCCAAGAAGGAATGCAATGTCCTGCGCATGCGAGTATTGTGCGAGCGTGGATGTGTCGATTTCGGAGGCAGGCGGCAGGGGCATGGGGTGTGGGTTTTTCCGTCCAATGGAGGCGAGTCGGAGGTGTGCGTATTGGAGGTATGCCTTCGAAAGACTTCATTCGGTCCCAGTTGAATGTGTAGTTGTTGATGCTATTGAAAAAACTTGAATATAATGTCCGGAAGCAAGGAACTGAGGATAAACCCACCGTTTAGCGGCCATGTCCTGGATCTTCACGCCCGTGATTCCGATCTCCAGACTTGTCATATTGGGATCCTCGACAGCGGCGTACTTGTCCTCGTTCTTCTGCATCTGCTCGTGCATGACATTTTTTGCCTCTTTGATGACCTCGTTCAGGAAGACGACCGTTCCCTCATGCCTTACACGAG
>Ga0307517_10003685_pt1 | contig 23834 bp, 21 predicted proteins | sample 23_EM_MG_FD_194515 | JGI IMG/M metagenome (GOLD analysis project Ga0307517, IMG submission 194515) | Populus trichocarpa ectomycorrhiza microbial communities from riparian zone in the Pacific Northwest, United States - 23_EM | ecosystem: Host-associated > Plants > Roots > Unclassified | place...
CGAAGGGTCATCCGGAAGCGGTACCCTAGAATTCCTCGCTTGTCGTTTGGAGAACAGTCATGGGTTCATTCAGCATTTGGCACTGGTTGGTGGTGCTGCTGATCGTGGTGCTCGTATTCGGTACGAAAAAGCTCAAGAACATCGGCTCCGATCTCGGGGGCGCGGTGAAGGGCTTCAAGGACGGGGTGCGCGACGGCGGGACCGCCGGCGCCCCGGGGACGGAGGCCACACCTCCGCAGCAGGTCAACGCCAACAAGGCGAACGACGCGAACACCGTCGACGTGGAAGCGAAGACCAAGTCCTGATTCTGATGGCGCCCCCAAGCTCGCTCGCGCTCGCTGCCCCCCGAGGGGACGTGTCAGCACCTTCGGACGGCCGGGCGGAACTGACGTGATCGACTTCGGCTTCGACAAGATCGCGCTGATCGGCGCGGTCGCATTGATCGTGATCGGCCCCGAGAAGCTGCCGCGCGTCGCCCGCACGGTCGGCCACCTCGTCGGCAAGGCGCAGCGTTATGTTGCCGACGTCAAGGCCGAGGTCAACCGCTCGATCGAGCTCGAAGACCTGAAGAAGATGAAGACCGAGTTCGAGGACGCGGCGCGCAACGTGCACCAGACCGTATCGAACGAGATCCATCAGACCGGCGCCGAGCTCGAGAAGTCGTGGAGCGACGCGGCCGTCAGCCTGAGCCCCAACAGCGGTGAACACGAAGGCTGGACGCCGCCGCCGCCCGAGTACAAGCACCCGAAGAAGAAGTGGCGCCTGAAGCGCGGTGCCGTCCCGCAGTGGTACAAGCAGCGCAACGGCGTGCGCGTCAAGGCCCAATCGGGCGCGGCGCGGGTCGCGCGCTTCCGGCCGCCGCGTGCGGCGGCCTGATCGCATGAGCAGCGACGTGCGAGCCCGAGCGCCGGGCCGCCCCAAGCCGGGCGAGACTCCCTTGGGGGGTCGATGGCCGTACCCGGCAATCGGGGGGCACGATGCCTGAGCCCGACGAGTTGGCGGGCACCGAGCAGCCGTTTGTCTCGCACCTGATCGAGTTGCGCGACCGGCTGGTGCGTGCCTGCATCGCGGTCGGCGTGTGCTTCGGCGTGCTGATGGTCTGGCCCGGTTCGGCCGGCCTCTACGACCTGTTGGCGCTGCCGCTGGTCCAGCACCTGCCCAAGGGCGGCACGCTGATCGCGACCAGCGTGATCTCGCCGTTCCTGGTGCCGCTGAAGATCACGTTGATGGCGGCGTTCATGGTGGCGCTGCCGGTCGTGCTGTACCAGGTCTGGGCCTTCGTCGCGCCGGGCCTGTACACGCACGAAAAGAAGCTCGTGCTGCCGCTCGTGGTCTCGAGCACCTTGCTGTTCTTCCTGGGCGTGGCGTTTTGCTACTTCTTCGTGTTCGGCAAGGTCTTCACCTTCATCCAGAGCTTTGCGCCGAAGAGTGTTTCGGCGATGCCGGACATCGAGGCTTACCTGAGTTTCGTGCTGTCGATGTTCATCGCGTTCGGCGCCGCGTTCGAGGTGCCGATCGTCGTGGTCGTGCTGGCGCGCATGGGGCTGGTGAGCATCGAGAAGCTGAAGTCGTTCCGCTCGTATTTCATCGTGCTCGCCTTCATCATCGCGGCGGTGCTGACGCCGCCCGATGTGGTGTCGCAGCTCGCGCTGGCGATCCCGATGGTGCTGCTCTACGAAGTCGGAATCCTCGCCGCGGGCGTTTTCATCAAGCACACGCAGGCGCCCGACGAGGCGAAGGACACGCCGCCCGCCTAGTCCGGCCGGCGTTCCACTGCTTCAAGATGAGGCGCGCCGGGCGCCTTCAGTCGTCGTCACTCTTCGCGCGCTGCCGCGGCGCGGGTGCCGGTGGGCGTTGTCCGACTGTGACGCTGACTCCCAGCGCCTTGTCGCCGCGCTGCACCCCGAGCGCCGCGACCGCCTGCGGACGCAGGGCCGCGACGGCGTTCAGCAGCTGCCGGGTGTTGGTCACCGGCACGCTGCCGATGCTCGTCACCACATCGCCCGGGCGCAGGCCGCCGGCGCTCGCCGGGCCGCTCTGCAGCACGCCGGTGATCAGCACGCCCTGCTGGATCGGCAGCTTCAGGGTCTGCGCGATTTCGGGCGTCAGGTCGCGTTGCTCGACGCCGAGGAAGCCACGCGTGACGCGGCCCTCCTTGATCAGCGCCTCCATCACCTGGCGCGCCGTGCTCACCGGGATTGCGAAGCCGATCCCGAGGCTGCCGCCGCTGCGCGAATAGATCGCGGTGTTGATGCCCAGCAGGTTGCCCGCCGCATCGACCAGCGCGCCGCCGGAGTTGCCCGGGTTGATCGCGGCATCGGTCTGGATGAAGTTTTCAAACGTGTTGATGCCGAGCTGGTTGCGGCCGAGCGCGCTGACGATGCCCGAGGTCACCGTCTGGCCGACGCCGAACGGGTTGCCGATCGCCAGCACCACGTCGCCGACCTGCAACTTGTCGGCGTCGCCGAAGGTGATCGCCGGCAGCTTGTCGAGCTCGATCTTGAGCACCGCCACGTCGGTCTCGGGATCGGTGCCGACGAGCTTGGCGCGCGCCTGGCGACCGTCAGTCAGCATCACCTCGATGTCGTCGGCGCCGTCGATCACGTGGTTGTTGGTCAGCAGGTAGCCCTCGCCCGAGACGATCACGCCCGAGCCCAGCCCGATCTGCGGCTCGGACTGCAGGCGCTGCGAGCGCTCACCGAAGAAGAAGCGCGACACCGGATCGTCGTTGCGCAGGCTGCGCGGCGGGGCCTTGCTCGCGGTGATGCTGACGACGGCGGGCGAGGCCTGCTTGGCCGCGGCGCTGTAGCTCACGACGGCCACACCGACGGCGGACGACGCCGGCAGCGTCGGCGCGGTCGAGATCGTCACGACGCTGGGCAAGGCGACGACGTTGTTGCCGCGCCGGACCCACTCCGGCTTCAGCGTGGCGACGACGAACAGCAGCGCGACCGCCACGGTCACGGCTTGTGAAAAGAGGAGCCAAGTCTTGCGCATGGGGGTCAGATGGTGACATCCAATTATCGATCAAGCCTCGCCGCCTCGATTGGCGACAATGCCGTATGAACGCTGAACCGAGACCACTGCCCGTGGCCCTGACGATGGGCGATGCCTGCGGCATCGGCCCCGAGATCATCGCCAAGCTGTTTCGCGAACCGGCGAGCGCGGGCTGCGTTGTGCTCGGCGACGTGGCGGTGATGCGCCGCGCCGCGGCGGCGAACGGCGGGCTGCTCGCGGTGGCGCGGATCGAGCGTGTGGCGGATGCGCTCGAGGCGCCGCCGAACTGCATGCCGGTGCTGCAGGCCGACGGCCTGCCCGCCGATCTGCTCGATGCGCCGCTCGGCCGGGTCGATGCACGCGGCGGCGCCGCCGCGGCGGCGTGCATCACACGTGCCGTGCAGCTCGCGATCGCCGGCGAGATCGCCGCCATCGTGACCGCGCCGATCCACAAGGAGGCGCTGGCGGCCGCGGGGCTGCCGTACCCCGGCCACACCGAGATGCTCCAGGCGCTGTGCAGCCCCGGGCGCGTGCCGCCGCCGGTGCGCATGATGCTGGCCAACGACGAGCTGCGCACGGTGCTGGTGACGATCCACCTGGCGTTGCGCCGCGCGATCGACGCGGTCACGTTCGACGCGGTGCTGGAGACCCTGCGCATCGCGCACCGCAGCGCCTCCCGCTGGGGCTCGGCCGCGCCGCGCATCGCCGTCGCGGGGCTGAACCCGCACGCCGGCGAGGGCGGGCTGTTCGGCGACGAGGAGCTGCGCATCATCGGCCCGGCGATCGCGCAGGCGCGCGCCGAGGGCATCGATGCGCGAGGCCCGTTCGCGCCGGACACGGTCTTCATGCGCGCGCGCAACACGCCGGATCATCCGGGCGAGTTCGACATCGTGGTCGCGATGACCCACGACCACGGCCTGATCCCGGTGAAATACCTGGGCGTGGAGCACGGCGTGAACGTGACGCTCGGACTGCCGTTCGTGCGCACCAGCCCGGATCACGGCACCGCGTTCGATCTCGCCGGCACCGGCCGCGCCGACGCGAGCAGTCTGGCGGCGGCGCTGCGCATGGCGCGCCGGCTGAGCGCCTGATCGAAGAACTGTCAGTGCCGGGTCGGCGTGCCCAGCGCCGCGAGCTGCTTGCGGGCGCGCTGGGTCGCGCGCTCCATCAGGTAGGTGCTTTCGACGGCGCGCATCCGGCCGGTCTCGCACATGCGCGCGAGCATGCGCGCGGTCATCGAGATCGTCTCCTGGTGCTTCTTGCCGCGCGTGAAGACGAAGAAGCTGCGGCCCGCGCTGACGTGCGTGAGGCGCACCTTCTGCCATTCGTCCTTCAGGTGCATCTGGTAGGCGAAGCCGAGCTTGACGTGATCGAACAGCTGCGGCCCGCGCGACGGTTCGGCCGGGTCGGCGCTGTTCAGGTCGAGGTCGATGTCGATCGCCGCGAGGCGTGCCGCGACCGATGCGGACATCGGTTCGGTCATCGCGTCGGAGCGGGTCGTGTCGTCCTCGACGCTCAGGTCGATGTCGACCACGCCCGACCAGTCGACCGCACTCTCGGTGACGAGGCCGACGCGCTCGGCCTCCTCGACCGAGAAGCGGCGCGCCATGACGTCGGGCGCGACCTCGGGCACCGGGTCGGCCGACGAGAGCGTCTCGACGGTCGGCACCGGCGAGTTGAAGATCGCTTCGAGTTGCTTGACCATCATGTTGTGGTCGAGCTCGGACTGCGCCACGCCCTTCAGCGATTCGGCGTGGGCCGGCAGCAGCTTGGCGAAGAAGTCGCGCTGCGCCGCCTCCGGCCAGCCGATCAGCGCCAGGCCTTCGTGCAGATCCTTCATCAGCGGCGGCAGCGCCATCAGGAACTTCTTGCGCAACGCCGGCGAGCCCTTCGGCATGATGCTCATCACCAGATCGCGGCCGACGCGGCGATAGCGCTGGGCACGGTCGGACTGGGCCCCGTCGCGGCTGGCCGCGAGCACCATCGCCTGGCCCCAGACCTGCGGCAGGAACTCGTTCAGCCAGGCCGGCAGCGCCATCGGCCGCAGCGCCCCTTGCAGCTGCAGCATGTAGCGCTGCTGCAGGCGCAGCTCGCTTTCCTTGCTGCCCAGCGTGACGGCGGTGCCCTGGCTTTGCGCGTCATGGTGGGTCTGTTCGGCGATGAAGGCTTCGAGCGCCGCGAGCTTGCTGGTGTAGATGTCGACCTGGTCGAAATCGCCTTCGACGATTTCCTGCACGAGTGCGCGCACGCGCTCCAGAAACTGCTTGCCGGGCCCGTCGTCGAAGTCGTCGAACGCGCAGGCCAGCGAGGCGATGCGGTTCACGAAACGCCGCACCGGGTGGCGGCGCGACGAGAAGAAGCTCGAATCGCTCAGCGCGACGCGCAGCACCGGCAGCTGCAGCCGGGCGATCTGGCGCGCCATTTGCGGCGGCACGCGGGTGTCGGACAGGATCTGGTCGAACAGGCTGCCGACCACGTCGATCACCATGTGGTCGAGCTTGCCGTTCGAGGCCTGGAGCAACTCCTCGCGGTGGGCGCGGATCAGGTTCACGGCCATCAGGCCGGTGAGGCCGTCGCCGGCATAGGGTGCGCCGCCGCCCGCGCCGAGATCCCCGCCGCCGGTCGGGTGTGCGCCGGTGACGCCGTAGGCGCTCGCCGGACCGCGCGCGCCACCCAAGCCGCGCGCCGTCGCGTCGAACTCGCCCGAGCGGCTGGTCGAGACGGCCGTCAGATGGCGCAGCAGCGCCATCATCTGGGCGTCGGCCTGGCTCGGCGTCAGACCGGTGCGCGAGCTCGGCCCCGAACGTGACGAGCTGCGGCCGGCGCCCGAGGTTGTCGGCCCGAGCAGGCTGCTCGGAGCGGTGGCGCGCATCGGTCGACGGTCGTAGGTGCTTTGGCCGCTGTGACCACCGCCATGTGGTCCCTCACCGCCCGAACTGGTCGAGTGCTCGTCGAGTTCGCCGGTCTGGCTGCGTGTGCTGTTCAGCGTCGCATAGGCCGAGTTCAGGCCCGGCAGCTGGTTGCCCGGGCCCTCGACCTGGCGCACGGTCAGCGACACCGGCTGCACGCCGCTGGCCTGCAGACCGCGCAGCACCTGCGCATAACACTCGGGCATGGCCTTGGACATCGCCGCGCCGAGCTCGCGGGCGAGCAGCTTGCGGGCGTCGGCCTCCTTGGTGACGGCCTCGATCGCGCGGTACAGGGAGGCGCCGATGACCTCGGCCCGCAGCGGGTTGCGGTCCTGGTCGGCGCGGCCGGTCTTCAGCAGAGAGCCCATGTAGGCACTGAGCTCGCGCAGCTCGTTCTCGCAGGCGTGCGAGATCTGCTGGCTGATGCGGTCGGCGAACATGCGCTCTTCCATCTCGGAGTCGTCGACCAGGCTCAGCGTCTGCCAGTCGGGCTCAGCGAGCTTGCGCCGGCCTTCGTCGCGCGGCGCGAGCTCCTGGTTGACACGTGTGTTCATCTCGTTGGTGAACACGACCTGCAGCACGTTCATGTTGCGCCGCAATTCGAACTGGGTCGTGGCGAGCAGGTCGCGCTCGGCGATGCGCGTGCTCGACTGCCCCTGCGCCACGAGCACCTCCGACACGCGTGCAGCGACCGCGGCGAGGGTCGCGCGGATCGGGTGGGTCGCCGCGTCGAGCGTGGCTTGCAGGCGTGGGTCGGTCAGGGTCATCTCAGGCGGTGTGGCATGGCTACGCAGGCGTGAGCGCAAGAACGCCCAGCCTGCCACTACATCGACAAGTATGACCTCAAATATGAGGGGAAATGACGGCGCACTTGCGCGCGCCGGGGGCTCACTTCTTCAGGGAATCGCGAATTTCGCGCAGCAACAACACATCTTCGGGGGTCGCGGCGGGGGGCGGCGTGATCGGCGCGGCCAGCTTCAGGCGGTTGATCTGGCGGATCATCAGAAAGATGATGAAGGCCAGGATGATGAAGTTGATCGCCACGGTGATGAAGTTGCCGTACGCGAACAAGGGCACGCCCGCCTTGGTGAGGGCCTCGTAGGTCATCGGCCCGCTGTAGCTGGTGGGCGGATTGGACAGCATCACGAAGTAGTTGGAGAAGTCCAGGCCACCGAGGATTCGGCCGATGACCGGCATGATCAGATCCTTGACGATCGAGTCGACGATCTTGCCGAATGCCGCGCCGATGATCACGCCGACCGCGAGGTCGACGACGTTGCCCTTCAGCGCGAACTCCCGAAACTCGGATGCGAATGACATGCGCGGCTCTCCTCGTGTTTGTTGCGTTGGCGCGCCACTCGTGCGCGGGCGTTCCGTAGTATTCCGGAGGTCGCCGGGAAGTCAAGCGGCTTGACACGTCCGCTAGAATGCCGGGTTGACCCTGACCTGATGGACAAGTTCTGAGGAACCCTTATGACAGACCCGCGGAGTAGTGCACTGCAAGGTGCGCCGGATGACCAGCAAATCGACAACGGCAAGCGCACCTGGATCATCGCCTCCACCTGCCTCGGGGTGGTGGGCACGGGCGCCGCGGCGGTTCCATTCGTCGCCAGCTTTCAGCCCAGCGAGCGCGCGCGCGCCGCAGGCGCCGCGGTCGAGGCCGACATCAGCGGCCTGAAGCCGGGCGAGAAAATGACCGTCGAGTGGCGTGGCAAACCGGTGTGGATCGTGCGGCGTACGCCGGAACAGCTCGCCGAGCTGCCCAAGGTCGACAAGGAACTGGCCGACCCCGAATCCAAGCGCACGAACTTCGCGACCACGCCCGAGTACGCGCGCAACGACTGGCGTTCGATCAAGAAGGAATACCTCGTCGTCGTCGGCATCTGCAGCCACCTGGGTTGCTCGCCGAGCGACAAGTTCGTCCCCGGCGCCCAGCCTTCGCTGCCGGACGACTGGAAGGGCGGCTTCCTGTGCCCCTGCCACGGCTCGACGTTCGATATGTCAGGCCGCGTCTACAAGGACAAGCCGGCCCCAGACAACCTCGAAGTGCCGCCCTATATGTATCTGTCGGACTCCCGGCTGATCATCGGCGAAGACAAGAAGGCCTGAGCTCGCGTCATCACGACATGACCTCAAGCACCAAGACGGCACCCCAGGAGTACCACCCCCATGGCTGAATACCACGAAGCCCCCGCCAACGCCTCGGCGGGCCAGAAACTGCTGAACTGGGTCGACAACCGGTTCCCGTTGTCGAAGCTCTACAACGAGCACGTCGGCGAGTACTACGCGCCGAAGAACTTCAACTTCTGGTACATCTTCGGCTCGCTGGCGATGCTGGTGCTGGTGATCCAGATCGTCACCGGCATCTTCCTGGTGATGAACTACAAGCCCGATGCGGCGCTGGCCTTCGCGTCGGTCGAGTACATCATGCGCGACGTGCCGGGCGGCTGGATCATCCGCTACATGCACTCGACCGGCGCGAGCGCGTTCTTCATCGTCGTCTATTTGCACATGTTCCGCGGGCTGCTGTACGGCAGCTACCGCAAGCCGCGCGAGCTGGTGTGGCTGTTCGGCTGCGGCATCTTCCTGTGCCTGATGGCCGAGGCCTTCATGGGCTACCTGCTGCCGTGGGGCCAGATGAGCTACTGGGGCGCGCAGGTGATCGTGAACCTGTTCGCCGCCGTGCCCTTCGTCGGCAACGACCTGGCGCTGCTGATCCGCGGCGATTTCGTCGTCGGCGACGCGACCCTGAACCGCTTCTTCAGCTTCCACGTGATCGCGGTGCCGCTGGTGCTGCTCGGCCTGGTGGCCGCGCACATCATCGCGCTGCACGAGGTCGGCTCGAACAACCCGGACGGCGTCGAGATCAAGGCCAAGAAGAACGCCAAGGGCATCCCGCTCGACGGCATTCCGTTCCACCCGTACTACACGGTGCACGACCTGTTCGGCGTCAGCGTGTTCCTGATGATCTTCAGCGCGGTGCTGTTCTTCGCGCCCGAAGGCGGCGGCTACTTCCTCGAGTACAACAACTTCATCGAGGCGAATCCGCTGAAGACGCCGCCGCACATCGCGCCGGTCTGGTACTTCACGCCGTTCTATTCGATGCTGCGCGCCACCACCGACCTGATGGTCAACATCCTCGCCGGCCTGGTTGCGCTCGGCGCGGTGCTGGGCATCGTGCGCGGCGGGTTCGGCACGATGGGCAAGCTGGCGCTGGCGATCGTCGCGCTGGTCGCGGTGTTCCTGCTCAAGACCTTCGACGCCAAGTTCTGGGGCGTGTGCGTGATGGGCGGCGCGGTCATCATCCTGTTCTTCCTGCCCTGGCTGGACCGCAGCCTGGCCAAGTCGATCCGCTACCGCCCGAGCTGGCACAAGTACTTCTACGGCGTGTTCGTGTTCTTTTTCCTGATCCTGGGCTATCTCGGCTCGCAGCCGCCGTCGGCAGCCGGCAACGTCGTCTCGCAGATCGGCACGCTGGTGTACTTCGGCTTCTTCCTGCTGATGCCGTGGTGGAGCCGCGTCGGCACCTTCAAGCCGGTGCCCGAGCGCGTGACCTACGCCGCCCACTGACCAGCGCCCGACGGAGTACCCCGACAATGAAAAAATTCGTGCTTTCCCTGCTGGTCGCGTTCGGCTTCTCGTTCGGCGGCCTCACGGGCGCGTCGGCCAACGAAGGCGGCTACGCCTGGGACAAGTTCCCGGTCGAGAAGATGAACGACATCGCCGCGCTGCAAAACGGCGCGAAGCTGTTCGTCAACTACTGTCTCAACTGCCACTCGGCCACCTACATGCGCTACAACCGCATGAAGGACATCGGTTTGACCGACGAGCAGATCAAGCAGAACCTGCTGTTCGCGAACGACAAGGTCGGCGACACGATGAAGGTCGCGCTCGACCCGAAACAGGCCAAAGAGTGGCTCGCCGCGGCACCGCCTGATCTCTCGGTGATCACGCGTTCGCGCGCCGACATCGGCAAGGGCAGCGGCGCCGACTACCTCTACACCTACCTGCGCACCTACTATCGCGACGACACCAAGGCCACCGGCTGGAACAACCTCGCCTTCCCCGATGTGGCGATGCCCAACGTGCTGTGGGAGCTGCAAGGCCAGCGCGCGCCGAAGTTCGCCGACGAGAAGGACCACCACGATCCGAGCAAGACCGTGCACGTGTTCCAGGGCTTCGAGCAGCTCACGCCGGGCAAGCTCGACGAACAGGCCTACAACGAAGCCGTCGGCGATCTCGTGGCCTACCTGCAATGGATGGGCGAGCCCGCGCAGGGCCAGCGCATCCAGATCGGGGTATGGGTGCTGATCTTCCTGAGCGTGCTGACACTGTGCACCTGGCGGCTCAACGCGGCGTACTGGAAAGACGTCAAGTGATGTTGTTGTCATCGCCTGCGGCCTGAACCGGGCCTGCAGGCCGCCTGCGCAGTGGGATGCCTCACCGGCCGACCACTGCGTTCTCATTTTCTGACCCGCGAGCTCTCACACCGGTGAGACCGCAGACAAAGGACCCGCTGCCATGATGGTGCTCTACTCCGGAACGACCGACCCCTATTCGCACCGCTGCCGCTTCGTCCTGTTCGAAAAGGGCATGGACTTCGAGATCCGCGATGTCGACCTCTTTGCCAAGCCCGAAGACATCGCGCTGATGAACCCGTACAACGAGGTGCCGATCCTGGTCGAGCGCGACCTGATCCTGTACGAGTCGCACATCATCAACGAGTACATCGACGAGCGCTTCCCGCACCCGCAGCTGATGCCGGGCGACCCGGTGGCGCGTGCGCGCGTGCGGCTGTTCCTGTTCAACTTCGAGAAGGAGCTGTTCGCGCACGTCAACATGCTCGAATCGCGCGGCATGAAGGGCACCGACAAGCAGCTCGAAAAAGCCCGCTCGCAGATCCGTGACCGGCTGACCCAGCTCGCGCCGATCTTCCTGAAGAACAAGTACATGCTGGGCGACGACTTCTCGATGCTCGACGTCGCGATCGCGCCGCTGCTGTGGCGCCTCGACTATTACGGCATCGACATGTCGAAGAACGCCGTGCCGCTGCTGAAGTACGCCGAACGCATCTTCTCGCGCCCGGCCTACATCGAGGCGCTCACGCCGTCGGAAAAGGTCATGCGCAAGTAATTGCGCCGGTTCGCCTCGAACGCATGAGCTCTCCTCCGATTGCCCCGGCGACCGCGGGCACGTCCACGCGCCCGTACCTGATCCGTGCGCTGCACGACTGGTGCACCGACAACGGCTTCACGCCGTATGTCGCGGTGTTCGTCGATGCGCACGTGCAGGTGCCCAGCGAGTACGTCAAGAACAACGAGATCGTGCTCAACGTCGGCTTCGAGGCCACCAGTGCGCTCAAGCTCGGCAACGAGACGATCGAGTTCAGGGCACGCTTCGGCGGCAGCTCGCGCGAGATCGTCGTGCCGATCGACCATGTGATCGCGATCTACGCGCGCGAGAACGGGCAGGGCATGGCGTTCCCGATGCCCAGCGAGGGGCAGGCGCCGGTGTCGGACACAGAAACGCCTGCCACCATCACGCCCCCGCGCGGCGGCCCGCGGCTGACGCTCACCGATGCGAGCAAGAACGACGGCGCGGGCGACGAGCCTCCGCCCGAGCCCCCGGCGGGCGGACGCCCCTCGCTCAAGCGCGTCAAGTAGGCAGATCGCGGCGACCGTATACTTTTTCATGCGCCGGCTTAGCTCAGTTGGTAGAGCACCCGCCTTGTAAGCGGAAGGTCGTCAGTTCGATCCCGACAGCCGGCACCACCCATTCCCAGCAGCGACCTCTTCCTCGACCGAGATGGTCGGAAGGATGCCGTTGCCCGCCTCACAGCCTTCCAAGACCGCTCATTTCGGTGCTGGCGACCGGTGCTACGCTCTGATACAACCCTCGAGCGTCTGGTGAGGGTGTCCGCTGCCACGCGGATCTGGGAGGAGCCGATGAACGGGAGACTGGTCACCGCTTTGGAGAGGATAGCGAAGCTTCCTGGCATTCATCAATTGCGCGAGGCCCGGTTCGACGAGGCGTTCGTCAACGGGAAGGCCGTGGGATGCTGCCGAGGTATTTTCCAGTCCTACGCGGAGGCGGCAGCGGCCGCTCCCGAGACGCGCCCGCTCGGCTACGACCACGTCGACGCGGCCGCCATGTACCACGACCGGCTCGAGCGCGTGTACCCCAGCGACTATCCGATGATGCTGTGGCTGCAGAAGGCCTTCGCCGACGGCGTGCGCCAGGTGCTCGACCTGGGCGGCCACATCGGCGTCGCCTACTACGCGTATCAGCGCATGGTTCCGTTTCCCGACGACGTCGCATGGCGCGTGCACGACGTGCCGGCGGTGATGGCGGCGGGACGGCAAGAGGCCCTCTCGCGCGATCCGTCGCGGCGCCTGAGCTTCGCAGATCGTTTCGAATCAGGCCCGGACACCGGCCTGCTTTTCACCGCCGGCTGCCTCCAGTACCTGGAAGAAACCCTGGCCCAGCGCATCGCCGGCCTGGAGCGGCGGCCGCGCTGGTTGTTGATCAACCTGCTGCCCTTGCACCCACAGTATCACTACTGGACGGTCCAGAGCATTGGCACCGCCTTCTGCCCTTATCGGATCCAGCATTCGGAGACCTTCTTTTCCGACCTGGCGCGGCTGGGCTATCGCCTCGAGGACCGCTGGGAGAACCTCGAAAAAGAATGCTGGGTGGCCTTCGAGCCGGAGCACTCACTGGACCGCTACCACGGGGCCGCGCTGCGGCTGGTGGACTAGAAGCCCGCTCAGGCCGATTGAACCTTGATCCGGATTGCGCTAACCTCCCACCCCCGCTCCTTCAACTGGGCCTCGAGCCGCGGCTGAAGCTGGCGCAGCTTGGCGGCCACCGAGGCATTGGCCGCGAGCAGCGACCAGCCGAGCTCATCCACAGGCCCCGGCTTGACATGCGGCGCCAGGGCGGCGGGCAGGCAGGGGCGGATGGCATCGAAGCGGGCGGCTGAGTCCCGCAACAATTGACCGAGGCGCACGAGCGGCTCGCTGCGCTGCAGGGCTTGGGCAAGCCGCATCGCATCGGGCGTGACAGGTGGCGGTCGGGGGTTCACCCGAGGAAGTGTAGCGATGCAGATTCTGATCACCCATGGCAGCCTGGCGCGCACCCGTGTGCTGCGCATCAACCGCTGGCAGCTCGGCGCGGCGCTGTTCGGCCTGGTGCTCGTGCTGATGCTGCTGTCGGGCACGATCTACAACCTGGTGTTCCTGAAGGCCGCACGCGAGGGCTGGCCGGTCGTCAGCCAGCTCGTGCGCCTGGTGGTGCGCGACGAGTTCGCGCAGCGCGATCGTTTCATGCGCGAGAACCTCGATGCGATGGCGCAGCGCGTCGGCGAGGTGCAGGCCAAGCTGATCAAGCTCGAGGCGATGGGCGAGCGTGTGTCCGGCGCCGTCGGCGTGAAGCCCGAGGAGGTCAGGCCGCTGCTGAAGACGAGCGCGCAAGGCGGGCAGGGCGGCCCGTTCGTGCCGTTCGTGGCCGGGTCGAAGCTCTCGCTGGAGCAGCTCCAGGGCGCCGTCGACGCGCTCGACATCGAGGCCGATCAACACACCGATCTTTTCACCTTGCTTGAATCGCGGCTGCTCGAGTCGCGCTTGCAGGCCCTGATGGTGCCCAACAGCCGGCCGGTCGACGGGCCGGTGGGCTCGGGTTTCGGCTTTCGCGCCGACCCGTTCTCGGGCCGTGCCGCGCTGCACACCGGGCTGGATTTCCCGAGCGAGGTGGGCACGCCGGTTCATGCCGCTGCCGGCGGCGTGGTGCTGATGAGCGAGCTCCACCCCGAGTACGGCAGGATGGTCGAACTCGACCATGGCAACGGCCTGGTGACGCGCTACGCGCACAACTCCAAGGTGCTGGTCAAGGCCGGCGACCTCGTCAAACGCGGGCAGGTGATCTCCGAGGTCGGTACCTCCGGACGCTCGACCGGCGCGCACCTGCACTTCGAGGTCCTGGTCGACGGCGTGCCGCAGGATCCGGCCAAGTTCCTGGCCGGCGGCGGCGGGGCCACTGCTGCCGCGCTGGCGTCAGGCAAGGCCGGGCGCACCCGGTAGAGCAGCGCGCGAATGGTAAAATTCGCGGTTTTGGCGCCCGTCGCCAGTTCATGACGCCAACGACGTGACGCCTTGAATTGACGCGGCATCGCCCGCAGTTCAATGCACTCGTCCCCAGTCGCGTGACGAGGGATCCCCAAGCCCCGCTCCCAACCCAGACGCCGCATGTTGCCCAAGCTTCTCACTTCGATTTTCGGTAGCCGCAATGACCGCCTGCTGAAGCAGTACCGGCAGGTCGTGGCTCAGGTCAACGCGCTGGAGTCGCAGCTCGAGGCGCTGGACGACACGGCGCTGAAGGCCAAGACCGAGGAGTTCCGCCAACGCTTCAAGGCCGGCGAGACGCTGGATGCGCTGCTGCCCGAGGCCTTCGCCGCGGTGCGCGAAGGCAGCAAGCGGGTGCTGAAGATGCGCCACTTCGACGTGCAGCTGATCGGCGGCATGACCTTGCACAACGGCAAGATCGCCGAAATGCGCACCGGCGAAGGCAAGACGCTGATGGCGACCTTGCCGGTGTACCTGAACGCGATCACCGAAAAAGGTGTGCACGTGGTCACCGTCAACGACTACCTCGCGAAGCGCGATGCCGAGTGGATGGGGCGCCTGTACAACTTCCTCGGCCTGTCGGTGGGCGTGAACCTGCCCAACATGAGCCGCGAAGACAAGCAGGCGGCGTACAGGGCAGACGTGACCTACGGCACCAACAACGAGTTCGGGTTCGACTACCTGCGCGACAACATGGTGCAGGACACCGCCGATCGCGTCGCGCGCGGCCTGTCGTACGCGATCGTCGACGAGGTCGATTCGATCCTGATCGACGAGGCGCGCACCCCGCTGATCATCAGCGGCCAGGCCGAGGACCACACCGAGGTCTACGTGCGCATCAACCAGGTCGTGCCGCAGCTCAAGAAGCAGATCGGCGAGCTCGACCTGCGCACCGGCGAAGGCGTGATCGAGCCGGGCGACTTCACGGTCGACGAGAAGAGCCACCAGGTGTTCCTGACCGAAGACGGGCACGAGAACGCCGAGCGCATCCTCGGCGAGGCCGGCCTGTTGGCCGAGGGCGCGTCGCTCTACGACCCGGCCAACATCACGCTGATGCACCACGTGTACGCGGCGCTGCGCGCCAAGCACCTGTACAACCGCGACCAGCACTACGTGGTGCAGGACGGCGAAGTCATCATCGTCGACGAGTTCACCGGCCGCCTGATGACGGGCCGGCGCTGGAGCGATGGCCTGCACCAGGCCGTCGAGGCCAAAGAGGGCGTGCAGATCCAGAGCGAGAACCAGACGCTCGCATCGATCACGTTCCAGAACTACTTCCGCATGTACGGCAAGCTCTCGGGCATGACCGGCACGGCCGACACCGAGGCCTACGAGTTCCAGGAAATCTACGGCCTCGAGACCGTGGTGATCCCGCCGAACAAGCCGACGATCCGCAAGGACGAGCTCGACCTCGTCTACAAGACCAGCCGCGAGAAGTTCGAGGCCGTCATCAGGGACATCCGCGAGTGCCACGAGCGCGGCCAGCCGGTGCTGGTGGGCACGACCTCGATCGAGAACTCCGAGCTGATCTCGGGCCTGCTGCAACAGGCCAAGCTGCCGCACAACGTGCTCAACGCCAAACAGCACGCGCGCGAGGCCGAGATCGTCGCGCAGGCCGGCCGCCCGGGCGTGATCACGATCGCGACCAACATGGCCGGCCGCGGCACCGACATCGTGCTCGGCGGCAATGTCGAAAACCAGATCAAGGCCTTCGAGGCCGACCCGGCCGTCACCGAGGCCGACAGAGCGGCTTACGCGAAGAAGCTGGTTGATGAGTGGCAGGGCCTGCATGACCAGGTCAAGACCCAGGGCGGCCTGCGCATCATCGCGACCGAACGCCACGAGTCGCGCCGCATCGACAACCAGCTGCGCGGCCGCTCCGGCCGCCAGGGCGACCCGGGCTCGTCGCGCTTCTACCTGTCGCTCGACGACTCGCTGATGCGCATCTTTGCCGGCGACCGCGTGCGCGCGATCATGGAGCGGCTGAAGATGCCCGACGGCGAGGCGATCGAGGCCGGCATCGTCACGCGCAGCATCGAGAGCGCGCAGCGCAAGGTCGAGGCGCGCAATTTCGACGTGCGCAAGCAGCTGCTCGAATACGACGACGTCAGCAACGACCAGCGCAAGGTGATCTACCAGCAACGCAACGACATCCTCGAGGCCGCGAGCCTCAGCGAGCAGATCGCCAACCTGCGCGAGAGCACGATGAGCGACGTGGTGCGCACCTACGTGCCGGCCGACAGCGTCGAAGAGCAATGGGACCTGGCCGGTCTCGAGAAGGTGTTGCGCGACGAATGGCAGCTCGATGTGCCGCTCGCTTCCGAGGTGGAGAAGAGCGCCTCCATCACCGACGATGACATCGTCGAGAAGGTCGCGAAGGCGGCCGATGCCTCGTTCGACGCCAAGGTCGAACGCGTCGGGCTGGAGCAGTTCACGCCCTTCATGCGCATGATCCTGCTGCAGTCGATCGACTCGCATTGGCGCGAGCACTTGGCCGCGCTCGACTACCTGCGCCAGGGCATCCACCTGCGCGGCTACGCGCAGAAGAACCCGAAGCAGGAATACAAGCGCGAGGCCTTCGAGCTGTTCTCGCAGCTGCTCGACGTCGTCAAGATGGACGTGACGCGCGTGCTGATGACGGTGCGAATCCAGTCGCAGGAAGAAGTGGCGCAGGCCGCCGAGGCGATCGAGGAGCGCGCCGAGCGCATCAGCAACGTCACCTACACGCACCCGAACGAAGACGGCAGCGTCTCGGAAGAGAGCGACCTCGCCACGCTGGCCGCCGAAGTTCCCAAGGTCGGGCGCAACGACCCGTGCCCTTGCGGCAGCGGCAAGAAGTACAAGCAGTGTCACGGGCGGCTCGCCTGAGCGCCTGACCTCGGCTGGCCGGTAACGCGCGGCCCGGCGCTCATGCCAAATTCCGCGTGTGTCGCACGCGCAAGCGGTGTGCCGCGTTATGCTGACGCTTCATGTCCGATGATTCATCCACAGAAGCGGGAGTCAAGCGCGAGCTGCTTCAACTCGCGTTGCACAACTCGACGCGCAGCGTGCTGCTGCAGCTCGCCGCCGTCTCGATCATCGTGATCTTCGGTGTCACCGCCGGCCGCCTGCCGGCGGCGGTCGTCACCGGCACACTCGGCATGGCCGTCGCCGGCTGGCGTCTCTGGATCGGCCGCCGCTATCGCGAGCCGGCACGCCTGTCCGTCGAGCAGCTGCGCCGACTGGAGCTGGGGCTCGAAGGCAATGCGGCACTCGCGGGCCTGATGTGGGCCGTGGCCACGTTCGGCATCTACCCGGCGCTGCAGGGCACGACGGCCACGACCTACATCGGGATGGTGTTCGGCTCGATCACGGTCGCTGCCTTCTTCATGACCCTGGTCGCGCGTTCGTTCCCGATCCTGGCCGGCATTCAGCTGGGGGCCGTGATCGGCGTGAGCCTGGGCAACGACGCGGTGCGCTCATGGCCGCTGGCGGTGCTGGCGCTGATCTTCGGCGTGACGCTCTATCGCGCGGCGCGCGAGTTCCTGGCCACGACGACGCGCGCGATCGAACACGGCAACCAGGCCGATGCGGCGAACCTGTCGCTGCAGCGCGCGAAGGAACTGGCCGAGTCGGCGAACCTGGCGAAGTCGCAGTTCCTCGCGACGATGAGCCACGAGATCCGCACGCCGATGAATGGCGTGCTGGGCGCGCTCGAACTGCTGCGCAGCTCGCGGCTCGACACCCAGCAGCGCCGGCTCGTGAAGACGGCCGCGTCGTCGGGCGAGTCGCTGATGGCGATCCTGAACGACGTGCTCGATCACTCCAAGATCGAGGCCGGCAAGCTCAACCTGATCCGCGCGCCGCTGTCGCTGCACGCGACGGCGTCGTCGGTGGTCGCGCTGTTCCGCGCCAACGCGCAGGCCAAGGGCCTGACTTTGGTGCTCGATCTCGGGCCGGGTGTCATCGACCGCGTCATCGGCGATGCGCAGCGCATCAAGCAGGTGCTGCTGAACCTCGTCGGCAACGCGATCAAGTTCACCGAGCGTGGCAACGTGACCTTGCACCTGAGCGCGTTGAGCGGCCAGACCGCCCATGCGGCGCGGGTGCGCTTCAAGGTGATCGACACCGGCATCGGCGTTCCGCCGGAAGCCATGAACCGGCTGTTCCAGCCGTTCCAGCAGATCGAGACGGCGCGCGGCAAGCGCCTCGGCGGGACCGGGCTGGGGCTGGCGATCAGTCAGAAGATCGTCGAGGCGATGGGCGGGCGCATCGAGGTCAACAGCCGCAGCGGCGTCGGCTCGACGTTTCACTTCGACCTCGGATTCGAGATCGATCCGAATCCCCCGACCGGCGAATCGACCGATTCGACGATGTCGGCCTTCGACGCGCTGCTGCCGCACCGGCTGACCGGCACCGTGCTCGTCGTTGAGGACAACGCGGTGAACCGGATCATTGCCGAAGAGATGCTGCAATCGCTCGGGCTGGACATCGTCGAAGCCGAGGACGGCGTCGAGGCGCTCGACGTGCTGACGCGTCGCTCCGTCGATCTGGTGCTGATGGACTGCCAGATGCCGGTGATGGACGGCTACACCGCGACGCTGCACATCCGCGACCGCGAGCGGCGCCAGCGGCTGCCGCGCACGCCGATTATCGCGCTGACGGCCGATGCGTATGAAGAAGACGCGCAGCGCGCGATCGAAGTCGGCATGGATGCCCACCTCACCAAGCCTTACACGCGCGAGCAGCTGCGCGAGATCCTCTCGACCTGGCTGCACTGAGGACGTGCAGCGCGCCGGCCGGCGCGCCGAGTCAGCCGCCGAGCCCGCCCCAGACGGTGATGCCGGTGCCGCGCTCCTCGCCCCAGGCGGAGTCGAGCTCGATGCGCTTGATCTCGTCGACCGCCCCCTCCGCGGCACCGCCGGCCTTGCGCGCCTGGGCGCGCGCGAGGCGCTCCATCAGGCGCAGGTCGCGGTCGGTCAGCGTCATCGCCGAGTCGACCCACTGACCGACGATCTCCATCAGGCCTTCGTAGGTGATCGGCGCGGCGCGCCGGCGCGCCTCGAGCGCGGCCAGCGTGCCCCGGAGCCGGGGATGGACCGATCGCATGACCGATTCGACGGCGGCCTCGCCTTCGCCGTCGTCGACGACCAGGTCGACGAGCTGGCGCTGATACAACTGCTCGGCCGTGTACAGCTTGCCCGACAGAATCATCTCGTTGGCGACCGAGAAGCCGGCCTTGCGGATCGTGAAGTTCCACGCGCCCATGCCGGGGAACAGGTTGAACAGCACCTCGGGGAAACCGGCCTGCGCGCTGCGCTCGAACACGACCTTGTGGAAGGGCATCACCGATTCGAGGCCGCCCCCCAGCGTGTCACCCTGCACCAGCACGGTCGTGTGAATGCCCAGCGTCGACGCGTTTTCCATCCACCAGATCAGGTCGACGCAGCGCCGCCCGTACATGCGCAGCGACTCGACATCGCGCGCGCGGATCAGCAGCACGAACAGCGACAGATCGCCGCCGAAGTTGAAGACCCCCGGCACATCCGAGGTCATCACATAGTGCTTGACCAGCCCCGGGCTCTCGCTGAGGTCGGTGAACACGCGCTGCAGCTCCCCCATCGCCGCGAGGCTGTAGCACTGGATCGGCTTGACGCGGGTGCGCAGCCGCAAGGCTTTCAGTTCGTCGTTCCACTCCAGCGCGATGTACCGGTAGGGGCGGGTCATCAGCGTGACCAGCGCCTGCGAGGGCTCCGCGCTCATATGGCTTCGAACATGCGCGTGAAATGATGGAAGTTCACCAGCGTCGATTCGACGATGGCCTCGCGTGCCGCGTCGTCGTCGACGGTGTTGAGCACCTGGCGCAACTCGGCCATGTGCTCGGCGTCCATCGTCGCGTGCGAGCTGATGAAGGACACGCCGCGGTCGCCTTCGAGCAGCAGCGAGCTGCGGATCGCTTCGGCGAAGGTGCCGCCGTAGACCGAGGCGATGACCTCGAGCGTGTACATCATGCCCAGCACCGAGCACGGGTCGCGCCGATCGGCGGCCCAGTAGTTGTAGCCGGTGAGCGCCAGCGTGGTCAGCGCGGGCTGGTGCGCGAGCAGCGCGGCCTGGCGCACGCCCACCGCCTCGAGGTCGTTCATGACCCACTGCTCGTGACCAGACTCCTCGTGCATGTGCTCGTACAGGAAGTAGCGCACCTGGCGCAGCTTGTCGGGCACGCGGCTCGCGGCCGCGGCGCACACCGGGTTGAAATGCCAGACGAGGTGGTACAGCTCCAGCAGCAGCTTGCGGTAGCGCTCGATCGGCATGCCGTGGGCGACGGCGTCGAGCACCACCGGGTTGGTCTCGAACTCACGCCGCGCTTCGTCGGTGCGCGTGATCAGGTCAGCAAAAAAGGGCAGCATCGACAATCCCAACTTTTATGTTTCGAACGACTCTAGTTCAGACTGCAGACCCTGCACAGTGGCAGGGTATACAAGTTCATCGTTTTTCTGCTGTCATCCCGCCGTCTTCCCATGAATATCGATACCTTGCTCGGCGCGCCGGCGCAGTTCACGACCGCGCGCCTGCGCCTGGAACGCCCGCGGCCCGAACATGCGACTGTGGTGATGGAGAGCGTCAACGCGTCGCTCGCCGAACTGCGCTACATCGGCTGGGGCCAGGCCGCGTTCGATGCCGAGCGTGCGCTGCGCTTTTGCACCCACGATGCCGAACTCGTCGCCGCCGGCGAATGCCTGATCTACTTCGCGTTCGAGCAGGCCAGCGGCGCGTTCATCGGCAACCTCGATCTGCACAGCTTCGACTTCGATGTGCCGCGTGGCGAGATCGGCTACGTGGGCGACGTGCGCCGTGCCGGCTCGGGCCTGATGTTCGAGGCCGCGACCGCGCTGTTGCGGCTGGGCTTCGAGCTGGGCCTGGAGCGCATCGAGGCGGTCTGCGATGCGCGCAATCTGCGCTCGATCGCGTTCGCGGAGAGGCTCGGCATGACGCGCGAGGGCCTGCTGCGCGCGCACGACCGCGACCCGCAGGGCGGGCTGTGCGACGACGTCGTGCTCGCGATGCTGCGGGGCGATCCGTGGCCTTCCTACAATCCTCATCACCCATCGTCCTCCCGGTAACACCGCCATGCCCGTCAACCTGCAAGCCCCCGACCCCCAGCGCCTGTACCCCGTACCCGGCGTCGAGCTCGGCATCGCGATGGCCGGTGTGCGCAAAGCGAATCGACGCGACCTGACGGTCGTGACGATCGCTGCCGGCGCGACGGTCGCCGGCGTGTTCACCGCGAACCGCTTCTGTGCCGCGCCGGTGCAGCTGTGCCGCAGCCATCTGGCCGTCACAAGCAGCCCGCGTGCCATCGTCATCAATACCGGCAACGCGAATGCAGGGACCGGCGAGGACGGTCTGGCGCGGGCGCGTGCCACCTGTGTGGCGCTCGCGGGCCATCTGCAGGTCGCACCCGAGCAGGTGCTGCCGTTCTCGACCGGCGTGATCATGGAAAGCTTGCCAGTCGATCGCATCGTCGCCGGCCTGCCGGCCGCGCTCGCCGATCTGCGCGCCGACCACTGGGGCGACGCGGCCGAGGCGATCATGACGACCGACACGCTCCCGAAGGCCGCGTCGAGGCAGATCAGCCTCGGCGGCCGGACCGTCACGATCACCGGCATCAGCAAGGGAGCCGGCATGATCCGACCGAACATGGCGACGATGCTGGGCTTCGTCGCCACCGACGCGGTGATCGCGCCGGCCCTGGTGCAGGCGCTGGTGAAGGATGCTGCGGACCAGTCGTTCAACCGCATCACGATCGACGGCGACACCTCGACCAACGACTCGTTCTTGCTGGTCGCGACCCACCAGGCCGGCCATGCGCCGATCACCCAACTCGACAGCGGCGACGGCCGTTTGCTGCGCGACGCGATCGTCGCGGTCGCGCAGCAGCTCGCGCAGGCCATCGTGCGCGACGGCGAAGGGGCGACCAAGTTCATCACCGTGCAGGTCGACGGCGGCGCGAACGAAGGCGAATGCCGGCAGGTGGCGTACGCGATCGCGCATTCGCCGCTGGTGAAGACGGCGTTCTTCGCAAGCGACCCGAACCTCGGGCGCATCCTCGCGGCGGTCGGCTATGCCGGCATCGATGACCTCGACCAGACGATGATCGACCTGTTCCTCGACGACGTGCACGTCGCTCGCAACGGTGGACGCCACCCGGACTACCGCGAGGAAGACGGCCAGCGTGCGATGAAGCAGAGCGAGATCACGGTGCGCGTGCACCTGCACCGCGGCGCGGCGTGCACGACCGTCTGGACCTGCGACCTCAGCTACGACTACGTGAAGATCAACGCGGACTACCGCAGCTGATCCCCAAACGAGTGGACGCCGCGCAACGCGCGCGGGCCGCCACCGCTTGCCGACAGCGTGCCCACGCTGCTAGGATCATGCCTCAACTTCACCTCGACGACATGAGCTTCCACGCCCACCCCCGCAACGCCATCGCACCGCGCGATGCGTCGCCGGCTGCGCGTCGGAATACCGGCATCGCGCCCGTCGTCGTCGGCCACGGCCTGCTCAAGCAGTTCGGTGCCACGCACTAGCCCTCTCGGCATCCGCTTCTAACGCAGAAGCTTCCGCTGAGAGATCAGCGGAAGACTCGGATCGAACTCCTTCTTTCGCTGCCCCGTCAGGGCGTTCACAAGACGCCTGCGAAAGAGAACAAAGAGGGTTGAGGCCATGAACAAGGTCTTGAGGGAATGGACAGAGTCCTTGCAGCGCCGTTTTGCGCTGCCTGCCGACGACCTGCTGCGCCTGGTCACCTACCGGCGCCTGTGGACATCGATCCTGATCAGCTCGTTCGGCGGGCAGGTGACGATGCTCGCGCTGCCGCTGACCGCCGCGGTGCTGCTGCACGCGACGCCGACGCAAATGGGTTGGCTCACGGCGATGGAGATCCTGCCGTTCGTGCTGTTTTCGCTGCCCTGCGGCGTGTGGCTCGACCGGGTGCGCAAGCTGCCCGTCTACATCGCCGGCGAGACCATGCTGGCCTTCGTCGTCGCGAGCGTGCCGCTGGCGTGGTGGCTGGGCTGGCTGTCGATGCCGTGGATGTACGTCACCGGCTTTCTGCTCGGCACGATCTTCACGACCGCCGGCACCGCGGCGCAGATCGTGCTGACGCAGGTCGTGGCGCGCGAGCGCCTGGTCGAGGCGCACGCGAAGAACGCGCTCGCGACTTCGGGGTCGGAGGTCGCCGGGCCCGGACTGGCGGGGGCGCTGATCAAGCTCGTCGGCGCGCCGCTGGCCTTGCTGGTCGATGCGGTGCTGCTGCTGACGTCCGCGGCGATCCTGCGCGGCATCGTCATCAACGAGGAGCGTGCGGTGCGCGCCGATGCGCACTTCCTGCGCGACCTGAAGGCCGGCGTGCGCTTCGTCGCGCGGCACCGGCTGCTGATCGCGCTCGCTTGTGCCGTCGGTGTCTGGCAGATGTGCCACAACGCGGCGACGGTGGTGCAGATCCTGTTCGCAACCCGCACGCTGGGCCTGTCGGAGCAGGCGGTCGGCCTCAGCTACATGGGCATGGGCCTGGGCACGGTTGTCGCGAGCGTGTTCGGCAATCGCATCAGCCGGCGCATCGGCCCCGGGCCTTGCCTGGTGCTGGGGTTCGCGGTCTGCGCTGCAGGCTGGCTGCTGCTCGCGGTCGCGCCGGCGAATGCGTTCGGGGTCGCGGCATTCGCGCTGATGCTGATGCTGTTCTCGACCGGCGCGGTGCTGGTGTTCATCAACTTCCTCGCGCTGCGCCAGGCCGTCACGCCCGAGCCGCTGCTGGGCCGCATGACGA
>Ga0307517_10003686_pt1 | contig 23834 bp, 13 predicted proteins | sample 23_EM_MG_FD_194515 | JGI IMG/M metagenome (GOLD analysis project Ga0307517, IMG submission 194515) | Populus trichocarpa ectomycorrhiza microbial communities from riparian zone in the Pacific Northwest, United States - 23_EM | ecosystem: Host-associated > Plants > Roots > Unclassified | place...
ATAACTTTAACAAAAGAAAAAAAAAATCAAAATAATAAGGGCTAAATTAGAAAAAAAAAAAACAAAAAAAAAACTTTGATTGAAGGTTAAAATTGAAAGCAAAAAATACTTCAACAAAAGAGCAAAGAAAAAAAACTAAAATTTTAAAAAATAAGAATCAAAATGAAAAACAAAACATTTAAAAATTGTAATTGAAGGACTAAATTGAAAAAAAAATCTATAAAAAGCATATGAAGAGAAAGAAAAATTAAAAGAATGAGAACTAAAATTAAAAATAAAACAAATGATAAATTGTAATTGAAGGGATAAATTGAAAAACTAAAAACTTTAAAAATTGGTTGTGTGTATCTTTTTAATTTTTAGCATAGTAAAAATAAAAAAATAAAAGATAAAATAGTAATCTTATTATAACGCATGAAAACTACTATCCTACCTTCAAGCTAAGCCTCATGGATAAATAAATAAAAAAGGTAAAATAATTCCTTTACTATAACACAACACACATTTCACTGTGAATGAATTGAGCTACAGTTAATGACCAACGAGTTTTGAAGTATTTGTTAATTAATATCAAAAGTATTCAACGAAGAAAATTTAATTAGCTACAAAATCTCATAGAAATTAAATGTTCGAAGGATAATTATACAAGCAAGAAAAAGCCAGACAGAGACAAATAATTGAACCAGACGACACTAATTTTTCAGAAACGTCAACACAGATTATGCAAAGCTTTTGCAGTCTTGACGACGCAGCTGTGAAACTTATACCTCAAAGGCAGGAAAAAAAAATTGATGTATATAATCTCAAATCCAGCACTCGGAGAAGAAGGTGATTGAAATATAATTGGATAAAATATACATAATGAGGGTGGATTATCAATGTTTTCTCAAACATAAGAGGTCCCTCTAAGACAAATTTCAATGGCAATGATTCAAAACTAGATACATCATTGATAATTTCAAGTTACAACACAAGGAGATCCCTCTGGTTCCTCAAATGTACACAAATAACTCATCTCTATAAGACCCACGAAGGCTCAGCCGTGTAAGAAAAATCAGTCTGTTGCCTGCTATATACCAATTTGAGCCTAAAGGGACTTTCATTTAGAATCACAAGGCAGATCCATCAATCATCCCATCTGGAGAGGGCTGCCACTGATGAGCTTTTGACAATGGGACAGTGGCCAACGCCACAGCTATAAAGCCTTGTGTCTCACAGCCCAACCCATTTTACCCATCTGAAAATCCGGCCAACTCTGAAGGGCAATTCATAGTCTTTCGTAATGGCAGGCTCCCTTCTTGCTACCTCGGTTTCAGACCATACATAGACTCCGCGCTCTTGTTTACTGCCAGGCACAGTGTTGTCCAGGATAACAGCAACAAGGAACGCGATCACCATATTTAAGGATAGTACCGTGTTCAAAAAATAGTTCAACTGCAAGGAAAAAAAACATGATTATCAGAACTGTCAAGAGAATCTGCGATGATGTCACAAAGGTAATTTACTTTTATGAGAGACATGGTCTCGTAGGAAAGATCAGGTTTGAAGCACAAGCGTCACCAGAGACTTTCAATAAAACAGGAATTGAAACATGGGAAGTCGGGATCTCAGGCTTGCTTTCAGAATGGGTTGGTGAGCCCAACAATTTGTGGTTTTGAGATGAAAGGAAGTGCTAAATGAAAATGTACTAAATAAAAGATAACAATTACATAGAATAATGGATCTTTGAGATATCATGTATAAGCATCTATCCGAACAACCTTGACCTCTGAAGGTACTGGCCACCCTAGACACCGTCATGATGAGTGATTTGAGGATAGATGCAATAATGCTTCAACACATTTTAATTGGCCAGAAACACAGAAAGTAATTCTAATTTATGTTTCTAAGTTTTTAGTTTTGTGATTTTGCCACCAACCAATAACACGCCAAAATTTTAATAGAGAGTAAAGGCACAGCATCTGCTAGGAAATTGTCTAGATGAGTTTAACATGCAAACCAAAAAAATTAATAAAGAATAGAAGTTAACAAGATGCATACCCCTCCATATTTGCTGCGGAATGGTCCATGTGTGGCCACAATGTATGGCTGTAAATAACTTGGGACAGACAAGTTTGTATTTGGAGAGATGCCATATTGCTGAAAGTATGATGGTACTGAAAGGGAGAAAAACAATGATAAACCAACTATGATGATATTCCGGGAGCTTCCCGCCTCACTATAACGCAGGTTTGATAATCCCAATGCTGCAAGCATTGCCCACATGAAGCAAAGGAGAGCAGCAACCATGACTTCAGGAATTGAGGCAATAAATCCTCCAACTTTACCTGTTTGAATAGCAAAGTTATGATATATAAGTACTGGTACAAATGCTTTACCTGTTTGAATGGCAAAGTTATGATATACAAGTACTAGTACAGAACAATAATAAGAAGATTAGAAAAGAAACTGTGAGCCTCTGAACTGGATCAAGTGCCATAAGCTTCTAAATTCTAATGCTTTTACTAATCAATAATAAATAAATAAATAAAACAACCTTTTAGTTAAAGCAAAATGTGCCACATAGCTTGCCATAGGCACTCTATAACATGCATGCGGTGCAAGCAATTTGTCTTCTTCCTTTTCTTTCTTTTAAGAAGTTCCTCAAGATTGCAACAATTATCTGGCACAACTTTAACAGCCACTGCAATCGCAGAGGACATGGTGATGAACTAAATGACCTTTTGGTTTCATTACAAGGTAAATGCAGGCCAGAGATTGCAGCATGTTAAAACAACACAAGTAAGAATTGCAGAATGATAGACATAACCACAAACCACTCAAATACACATTTTGAGCTGACTGTTCCGCAAAACATCCTGGGCACACCAAATGGAAAAGGCCCACCATCATAGTTAATCAAACAATCCATACAAAACATACAATGAACATGTTATAAAGAAAACATTGCAATAGTTACAGGAAAAATCTGAACTAACGCATGCTTTGATTAATGAAGCTGTGAACTGTAAGCTTTAAGACTTACCTATAAGGGATAAGAGGATCAAAGCACAGGCACCTAATTCAACTGCTCTGCGGCTCCCCATTTTAGTCACAGCAATAGTGTGCACATTCTCAGTTATAGTAGTAGAACCAGTTCCAGTACCCCATAGACCAGCCAAGACACTACAAAGGCCTTCAAGACCAATCCCCCGACTAACAACCCCTGGGGTTGGAGGCCTAGAGGCCGCCAACAATGACGATGCATGATATGAGCCAACCTGGTTCAAACCCAAATCCAAATAAGGAATATAGTCATTTAATTCTTAATAGATCATATTAGCAGCTTTATACAACAATAAATGCTTATTTTTTTTCATGTATGTGGGCATTACTTCCAAATAAGGAATATAGTCATTTAATTCTTAATAGATCATATTAGCAGCTTTATAATAAATGCCTTTTTTTTTTCATGTATGTGGGCATTACTTCCAAAGGGATATATGTTTTTACTTTATAATCATGAGACCACATGTCAATGTCTCTAAACTTCCATAAGCACAACATATAAATTTCATGTTTTTCTAGACACAAGCACTCTCCCACAGAACTTCAAGAAAAAAAATCATTTATGAATGAATAAATTCAGAAACACTCACACCCCACAATACTTCTTGGAAGTAGAAATTTGCAATTGTAATAAATGCAACTTTTCTTTATAAAATCCAACTGCTGTTTTAACAAATATTAGCTAACATATAGCTAGACATGGATCTTTACGAGAACTAAATATAAATGAATCAAATATGGGTTAACTCTCTATTGACCAGTACCAGTCAAAATATATAAATATTAAAGAGAACACTCTATTAGCCAAAGTTGTTAGGGTCATTGTCATTAATATCTATTGATATGAAGTTTAGCAAATTCACAAAGTACTATTTAGACACCTACTAAATTACTTTTAGCGATTTCCACAACTTTAAAATGGATATCTTATGATCCTAATTTAGACAACCACGACCTCTTTAGTTGGATTGATGCTTAGAAAACAATCCAAGTGGATGTATAACATGATCAGTATTAGCTTCTCAAGCAAGCTTCAGACATTTCACCAATTCAACCAGCTTATTCAGAATTTTACTTCCTCTTTTCCCTTTTTTCCCCGGTAAATTAGGGCAAAATCCAACAATAATATTTCATTTATTTATTTAAACTAAAACATTTGGGTTTTTATGCGTGTGGAAAATCAAGGATCTTTTATAATAATGATCAATACATGAATGACTGCAACTTAAAAGTAAAACAAAAAAATGAATGACGTATAGGAAATTAGATTGTTAGAAAATCTTAATCTCCAAGAGAGGTGTCAATCATGACATTGAAGGGAAACTAACCGAATCTACAGATGAGATGATGGACACCGCGCACATAACGAGAGCCATTTTCCACTCAAAAACAGGAGTACCCCATTGTAATGGATAAGGAAACCTAAACCATGGGGAAGATTTCAGTGCATGGGAAGTATCAACTCGACAGTGCTTTATCCTGGAAACATGCTTTCTGCAGTGGTCAGATATAATGTTTGATGCTGGAACGTTTGCATCACAACCTTTGTAACTATAGACTCCTGCTTCAGTAAGAAGGAAAGCAGCCGCCCATGTGATTGCTAGACCCAATGGAACCTGGGATTGAAAAAGTGATAACCTCATTATCTCACAAACTGCACATAATTTTTAACAGTGTAATGGTCTAATAGTTTAAGTTGCTACAGCAGGGTGCAATGTTCAACTTAATACTCCCTCATGTGCACCTCAACCCCACCACCAATACTCAGACCAAGACCAGAAGGCCAGTGTGGTTTGAGCAATGAAATACTGTGTCAACAATATTAAAGCTTAGCATTGGTTTGAACTTATCCAACGCCCATTTTGTTTCTTCTATTTTGTCAGTGCTGTTGGATTGGGCCAAGAAGTGAGTGGTTTAGACTGAGAAGTCTATTGCTGCTTGTGGAAGAGGACCTCATCATAGTGGCTGATGAGTTGCACATGGTCTCACGCCAGAAATTTTGTAATTTGGGTAAGCTCTAACAAACCTTACATGATATACAATGGAAAATCAACAATAACAGAATGATGGGAAAAGTGAGGAAGGGCAAGGCAGCAGCAACTAAATATATTGATGGAAAGCTAACACAGCAGAAAACTTACCGCATAAATTAGAAATATGCGATGACCAAAAACAGATATCTTACGCAGGTACTGCAGAAAGTACAGAAAACATTATTTTAGTTGTTTTGGCACACAACTGAAAACAGATATCTTATGAAGGTTCTTTTAATTAAATTAAAGGAAATTGAAACTGAATAATAATTCAAGGCAAAATTTAACTTCACCAAACTTACAAGAGAAAACATAATAACCAGCAATATCTGCACCACACCAATCTCAAGACAGGTACCAACTCGTGGAAAACCATAACTATAAAAAGAAAGTCCAACAGCAGCAATAGTTGGGGCAACAACCACTGGATTGATCAACCTGAAAATTAAACAGAGACAAACAGAGGTTGAGTTACTGCACATCTTCTGCAAAAGCCTGACTTGGATACATTCTTAACATGCAAAATGAACTATCTCATTCTTGGAAAATACATATCATGTTTTCCTATAAGAAAAAAAAATTCTCAAACCTAAACAAAACAAAAATCAAAATATGATTTGAACAACCTGAAATAAATAATTTAATTGTGGCAGCTAATAAGGTGGTAACACCCCGAGTAGTCATTGACCCGACATAGCATGATGGATTGGGCCTTGTCCTCACAAGGTCCAAAAGCTTAAACTTCAAGTTATTAGTAGTGCACTACTCAGGTGCTCACATGCCCTCAATCCTATCCGATGTGGGATTGGAGCAAGGAAGTGATACTGACAAAAGTGGCATAAAGGTGTGTTGGTTAGAGACTTATTTGGAAGTTTTCAATTTAAAAGCTTGGATAAAACTATATTGCACTTCGTTGCAAATTAATGTGTATACTATTAGCCTGTTGGAAAGAAGAGGATTCACATGACTTGAACACCCATGCTTTTGGTTTCCATAACAGACATTAAGAAAAGTTAATGGATGGGCAATATTGAAACTGTACAAAAATTTAGGGTAGTATTGCAAGAATTTGACCCTTCAGAAAAAAATTGAAAATTGATGCATAGATAAAGAATGAATTTCTATTTTACTCACAAGGTAACAGGATGTAAAAGAAGGGTATACTTAATGAAACTCTAAATGACAGCCAATGTTTCCCAATGGTTTATCTGTCCTACATCAATTGCCAACAACAAATTGACTCCACTTCATATTTAAGCAATTATTATGATACAATTATTGAAACAATGTAATTCAATCCACTCAACCTAGAGTAGCTCTCTAGACGGAATACAAAGATGTGAAGGTGAAGTGACTAAGTTAAAAGGTGCAAAATAATAAAGATGCTGAAAATGTACCTCAAAAGGACTGACATCAGTCCACTATATCCAAGTATTGTTTGAAAAGCTGAAGCTATAATGATAGCTCCTTGTAGCTCCTTCATTATATGCTTGAAATTCTGCAAAGGAATATTTTTTTACAAGTCTTGTTAGGAACATGAATTTCTCAGTGGCCAAAATTACGATAAAATTATGCAGGTAGTCTGTTATTTCTTTGTTTACAACCATATGGAACTTAAATCTCAGAACAACATTTATCTTCCTATGTGTGTGTGTGTGTGTGTGTGTGTGTGTGTATGCCATAGAACTCTGCCATGCAACGATTCCTATATGATATCTAGATTCTAGTGTATGATTCCACCAAGCAAATTCATATTATCAGATTACTGTTTAATGCAGTTAACATAGAGTGTTGGAGGCTAGTTGGAAAACTGATTTGATAAGGCATCAGTCATCTGCATTCTACTGCTTTTTTCTCAAAATCGCAAGCTGATGAATACTCTAAATAACTAAAACCATTTTTGAGAATGATGGAAGATAAAATAAAAGTAAACGTGATGCATGGAATGGTAAAAGGCGAACGGGCTGCTTTCCACATCAAAGAGTCCTAATTATTCAAATTAATTAAAAGATGAAATTCGTAACAAACATCAGCCTAATGTAGAAGAGGCATGTGTTTGGGTATAAAAGCACAACACAGCAAACTCACTTTTTATCCCAGTTGCCTGGTGACAAACACAAAAAAGACAACCACTAACCTGTATATCTCAAGTAAACATAAAATGAACAGAGGAACATACATTTCCATTTAGTCCTTGAAACTCTGGGGAATTGATTATTGCCAGTGCTGGAGCAAGGTAAACAAATGATGGGCCTTGTATCAGAGGCAATCTTGACCCAAATGATGTATGCAAGAGCGTGGTGACTCCTGAAACAAAGAGCACTGTTGACACCACCGTTGAAGTATCCTCCTACACCAACTAGATCAAATCAGATAAAGCTAATCACAATATATTTTCTACCAGACTATGAGAATCATAACAAGTCTAAATAAATAATTCACTACTACTCACATAAGTGCCACCCATTGCAGGAACTACGACAAGTGGAATGAGAATCAATGAACCTAACATTGAAAGGTAATGCTGGAACCCATATAGACCAATGGGAACTGAAACATTACACAAAACCATAAGCCAATAAAACTAACCACAAAAACCGATTAAAAAACACATGTTAACCATTACAATCTATACTTTGAATCAATAAACAACAAAAACTTCAAATATCAAACCAAAAATCAAAACTCTTCTAAATTTCCAACAAATCCAACAACAAAAAGAGTTCTTCCATCATATCCAGTAAACAAAAAGAACCTGAAGCACTATACCAAAAACAAATCATGAATACATTAAAATGACAACTAAAATCAACAGAGAAGGTGACATTTTTTATTGCCCCATAGTATCTAACCGTCACCAATAAATAAACAAGCCCCATACATCATATATCCGTTCAAAGAATCACCCAATAATTTCAGACTACCAGCAAGCCAATACAATATTTTGTTTACTTGCAATTCCTAACGAAGTCAAACCTCCACGCTCAAAATCAGCACAACCCAATTTAAAAACATTGCTAAAAATGAATTAAAAGCACTTTGTTTTACTCGCAAAATCTAATAACCTACGAAAACTTAATCCAAACTAGCAAAAAATCCAAAAGGAACCATACAAACTATGAAACCAAATAAAACCCGGTTCAAATTACCAATTAAAAAACAACAAAAGCACACTACTTCCACTTCCCTCAAACATCATTGTTACCAATTAAGAAGCAACTAAAGTCAGTATGTAAACCAATCAGTCGGGGAAAAAAACACTCACCAAGACCGGGAGTGTCTCTTAACTCATACTTCATGTGTGTGTGTCTCCCTCCAGCAAAGCCATCATCCTCCACGTCAATCACTTCCTCGTTCCTCGCCGCTGCTCTTCTCGGTCCCGACGGTGGCCCATTAGTACCCGCCCCATTTACCCCGTGACCGGAACCATCCTTCTTTGCTCCCCCACTACCACCATCAGAGTCCCTCCTCCTCTTCACCACCGTCTGATCCTTATTCTCTGATGGTAAAGCCACCACCGTGTCAGCCCCGTTCACTGCAGGCGGTGGCGGCACTGGTAGTGGCTGTGGTGGTGTTGCCTTGACCCGACCCGCTTCAAGATCCGGTTGGGCATCCCGTTGCTCTTTTGGCCTCGGAGGGAGTGAAATCTGTCCAGAATCACTTGCATTGGTCTCACCAGAAAATTTGGGCCTGAAACCAGTTTTTTTAGCCCACGAAGACGGCGGCATTGCGGCAGATTCCGGAGCCGGTGGCCTTTTCCCTGGTATGGGTCGGGCTTTCGGGTCGGAGTTAGACATTTCTATCCTTAACACTTCAACTTCTTAATCTCTCGCGAAATCGCATAGCACAAGGATAAAATGTATTGTAGATCTGAAATGGGTTGCAAGGGTTTTGAGTGTTTAGTAGGGTTTTAGAGATAAAGGTTGTATCTCTTTTTAGAGAGAGAAACTGAAGCTTCTTTAGAGAGAGAAAGGAAGACAGCTAAAAAAGCAAGTAGTGGTGAAGAAGATAAAACCGCGTCAGCTATTTGTTGTTTGGTTTTGTTTATTTATTTGTTTATTTGAGTGTTTGGTTTCTTATGCGAGATTACAGGAAGTGATGTAATAAAAATGTTAGGGCTCGTGGAGGGCTTTTAATTAGCCGTTGTATGATTTTGTTTTAATTTAAATCATTGCGTGTGTTTCAGGCAATTTCAAGTTCTAATCAAAGTCATTTCCCAACAACTTTGTTGAATAATGAAGACTTCCTAGTTAAGTGGTAGTAACTGAAGTAACAGTAGTCACGTAGTCAAAGTCATGGGTACAAGACTTTGCCTCCGGGATTTGATTAAGGATATATTGTTTTTTTTAATATTTTTATTTAAAAAATATATTAAAATAATAATTTATAACTAAAACATTTTAAATTTTTTAAAAAAACTTAGTTGAACTACTACAGTATTAAATATATTAACTTATAAAATGACATTATTATGTAAATTCTTTAAAAAAAAAAACAATTTAAAATCAAATCCAACTTGGATTCTAAATAAGTTATATGATGCATATAACAATTATCAAAGATAATATTGACGGATTTGGGTATTATGAAGATATTAAGGGTAAGGATATCTGATTATGTGAAATATTGATAAACATGTATTAATTTTATTGTCAATACATAGAAGTATGATTGAATTAGTCTAATATTGTGGTATTAAAGTTGCCCCTTCAAAGCCTCAATTTACGAATCATGACGTGGAGTTTCATGAGTCAGAATTAAGCAAAGCATGCTGCATTTGCTAAAAGAGATATTGATTAACGTTAGATATGGATTGAATCAATGCATACTCTAATTAATTTCCATCAACTTTGACAAATAATTGAATTTCTTCCTTTCCACCGGTCTCTTTTAGCTGCAACGCTAAATTCTGCCAACCACACACAAGTAAATGATTGATAGTACAAATTAACCATACACTTATAAATAAATAAATAATAGCACATCATAAAATTTTAACCGGTGTCTTAAGATAAAAGAAACAAGTATAAAAAAAAAACATATTGATTGGGATAAAAAAAATAAATTTATTTATGGGATGATTTCATAATAATTTTATATTTTTTCAAAAGTAAAAATAAATTAAATTCATGTTTTTTTTATATATTATTTATCTCCTCTACTTAGAAATAATAAGTAAACAGTATCTAATTTTTAATCATAAAAAAGAGGGAGAAGATAACTAATTCCTTGCATGCCAGCATGAACTCTTTTTTCACCCGATTGGTAAGGGGAAAAGGACAGGTAGAAAATCCCTATAATTAATGAAGGAAGTGCCACCTCTTGTGGGTGGTGAAGTCCAGCATAGTTTTCCGGTGACAGAAGAAAAGGGTATCACGGAAATTGACATGGATTGAAATCTCAAAGCCAATAAGATTTGAGGCTTTTTATTTTGGTATTAAATACCAGTCGCGAGGGTGACATTGAATGTTCCTTGAAAAAGACAATTAAACATGGAGCAATCGAAGTTCTTCTCCCTAATCTGCTGCTTCCGAAAGAAAAGGCTCTTTTCCTCAGAGAGTCGTCAGTGGTGTGGCCTTGTGCGTGAAAAGTATAGTAAAAAAACTAAATTATTTTAAATTATTATGGATGACCCAGAAGAAGATTTGATTTCAATATCTGCCGAACCAAAAAAAGTAGAGGTAAAATCAGTTGTTTTTTTTAAAAAAAAATGTGTTATTGTGGGGGGGGATTTCGTCGTTTCACATGTTATTACCATACTCGAGAGTTTACGTGATAAAATAATTTTCATAAAAAATAATAATATAGAAAACAGATCCGTTTACCAAGTTGGAGCTTAAAAATCATCACACATGCCACCATGCAATTTATTGTATATATGTGTTTATCAACCTCATAATTATATGTCCACCCACAAATCCTCATCGAGTCAAACATCCACACACATGTTTAGTATCATTTTTTCATATATATTCTTACCTGTATTCTTCTAAAAAGCTTGATCATTGAATTATTTATCTGTGTAAAACTTGATCATTTACATAGAAAATAGCAATGGATCATGAATATGTGGCTTGAGATGTATATAAACTATATTCAGGAATAAGTTTTAGAAAGCAAATTAGCATAAATATTCTAACCAAAACGTGTATATATATATAGAGTAAATTCACACCAATCTTTTAATCTTGAGATGGATAACGTGGAACCTGAGAATACATCGAGACAAAAAAAACAGGCTGAGAATATGATAGCCCTTGATAACAAGATCGTCGATCTCTCACCACCATCCATAGCTTTATTTCTTCCACCAAACCACCAGAGCCTGATCACAATGATTCTTGGGGCAAGTTAAAGAAACAAGCTGGCAAAATGGATAGATGGTCCACAACTCAAAGAGCCATGTGCAACATGGACAGCAGATAATAATTAATAATTGACGATAGCCTTATTCCACAAGCAATTGACGAAACTACAACTAGAAACAGAAGGGCTGCTGCTGCTAGCTGGAATGTGATAGTGGAAGAAGAAGATATACCCCAAGAGGGAAGAAAGCAACGGCTCTTTTGTCTTCAGCCAGGAACCATAGGCCATGGTCAGAGAGCCAGATATGCAGCAGTGTTTTAGTATATGTTACCAAAGTACCAGCTAGCCGTTCGAGCTTGACAGAGACCCGTGTCAACTGGTCTGGAAATGAAATGGCCCTACCATATCTAAATGTGCGAAGCTCATTATTAGTTGTTGCCTTGTTGTGTTTGATGTGCCCTTTACCCAATTGCTTAACACTTGGTTGTGTTTATACTGGCTTTTGCATGGGTGCCACAGATTACTATTGCACATGTCTTTTTTTCATCAACAATCATCTCCTTTATTTTCTTGTCTGTCTTGAATCGTCGATGAATGGAAGTAGAGATGCAATCAAACAGTTTCTTTTTTGTCCTGTACAATGGCAATTGTTTCGAATAAACTTTATTCTTTTTTGTCTGTCTTGAATCCTTTATTCTCATGTCTAAATAAGGTTAGATCTTATACCTAATCTTATAATTATGAAAATAGGGATGATTTTTAATAAAAACAATTGATAAACTTGATTGAGGTAATTTTTTTTTAAAAAAAAAAAACCCTGTCCAAAATTGCCTTATTCGTGATATAAATGTTTTGCTTCTACTTACACTGTCACAAGGTAAGCTAAAACAGAGATTCAATGGGTTGAATTAAGGGAAGAAAAAACACTTCGGCCTTGCAGCCATGGAAAGCCCAGATACCTGGCATGGAATAATAGATCGTTAGCAAGAGGCCCGAAAGGATTAAATCCAATAGTATGAACTATCGAAATCAAAAAATGAAAAAGAATAAAACAAATGAATTGTTTAGCAAAAATAAATAAATGAAAACACACTTGTTTTTGTGAAAACTATTGTTCATATAGCAAATAATTGCTTTTTAAAAAATTCAGTCATGCTTAACAAGCATAACTAAACATATCATAGTAAAAAATAATACGTTTTAAATCGAGAAATATCATGGCTTCAAGCAAAAATAAACTATGAAAATAGGTATAAAAATAGGTAAATATTATCAAATTGAGTAAATTTTGACATGCAGAAATCAAATTAAACACCTAAGTGCAATTCGGTAATAAAAACAATTGGTCCAGTATTAAATTAAAAATAACAATATCATCTATTTTCATCATATTACCAGGATATTAATGTATAAAATGAAAAACAAAATTATAGGTGTTAAACCTAGTCCGGTCTAGCTTGATAAATTAAGCTAAGAAATTTGAGGCTCAAAACCTAATTCAGAAAGAGTTTCTAGTTGAATCTAATAAGATATCATATATTAACTTGATAAAAATTGATTGATCTAATTAGATTTCTACTCGCGCGATTCACTTGATCAAATCCAATCAAACCAACAAAAAAAAATGATATAATGCAATTTTAATAAAAATAATTGATTCTAATTATTTTAATGACTAATAAACTAATCCATTAGGTAAATTTATTTTTAGATTAGTGCTATTTAAGAGAGTGGTGTGAATTATTTTTTAAAGTGTTTTTTTTAATATATCAAAATAATATATATATATATATATTAAATTTATTTTTTATATTAGCATATATAAAAAAATTTAATTCAAAACTAAAAAAATTAAATTTGTTTAAAAAACGTAGACTACAATATCATAAAGTAACTTTGTCCGCAAGTTGTGGCCTGACATAACACAAACAAAATGTTATATACGGCGGTTAACAAATAAATTTTTTGAATGGGGTCAATTCGTAAATTTATAAACTAACCGGGACAATTATAAACAAGGAAAAAACTCCGTCTTAAACCCTAATTTGCAGGGTTTTCCTGCCCTCTCCTCCGCCCCTCTCCTCTTCCTCAACCCGAACAACGAATCAAGGCATCTCACCCAGTAATCCTGCAGGAAACAACAACAACAACAAACCGAAGTCTTAAAATCCGTAAGTCACCAATCTCTGCTCAAATACCTTAACTTTTGTCGATATCGATTTTTATTATTGTCACCTAATTTTCTTGCTGTAAGTAAATTGCAAAGAATTTGAGGTTCCGTGACAATTTCTCGTGGTTAACGGATTATTGGCAATTAGTTTATTCTTTATATGTTTTGTTTGCTACTTCAGAAATTGGATTTTGTTTTTTAAAGAAGAGACGCGATGAGGTTGGAGAAGTGTTGGTTCTGCTCCTCCACGGTATACCCAGGACACGGTATCCAGTTTGTCCGCAATGATGCTAAGGTAAAATATTGGTTTATGTCATTTGTTTTGCGGCTGTTAACCTAGGATGCAAATGGTATACGTTGGATCAATTCGAGAGTGAAGGGTTTATAGCTGTAAATTGTCGTTGGCTATGCTTAGGGGGGGGATGAGATTGTTACTTCCAAGTCAGTGAAGTCATGATGTTTCTCTTTGACCGTTGATTTGGTGAGCTCATCGTAGTTTAAGCAAGTTTCTTTTTATTAGTTGCGTCTGCGTCTGGAAGAGTTGGTATTGTTGTATCTGTTATTGTTCACATGTCAGATTGGCATGTAGTTTGTCTACATTTTGTTGACCTTTTAATCAGCGGTGATCTCAGGTTGTGTGTTTTTGTACCAGCTTAAGGCTTGGTTCACTAGCCTCAATAATTTAGGGGTTGGGGATTGAAAATAAAATTTGTGACACTGCAAAGGTTTTGAAGACTAATAGTAGTTGATTGAACTTGCAGCAATGGTATTAGATTTCCGTTCTTTAGTTTAAATCTGGCTATCACTTTGGAGGTTGTTTTTTGTTGTTATCAAGGGTACTCGAGGGCTTGGTTCGCTAGCCTCAGGAATTTAGGGGTCGGAGATTGAAAATAAAATATGTGATTATGCAAAGGTTTTGAAGATTAATAGTAATTGATTGAACTTGCAGCAATGGTATTAGATTTCTGTTCTTTAGTTTAAGTTTGGCTATCACTTTGGAGGTTGTTTTATGTTTTGTTATCAAGGGTACTAGTCAGTAATGCATTGTATTGTTTGTCCAGTGAAATTTTGCTTGACAGTTCATACAGTTGTGAGTTTCTGATTTATATTACTGATCTAACTTATGATATTGTCATTTAAAAAAGTTGGGCATCAAGTTTTCAACAGTCAAGCCTTTTTTGCAGATTTTTCGATTTTGCAGATCCAAGTGCCACAAGAACTTCAAAATGAAGAGGAACCCTCGCAAAGTAAAATGGACCAAGGCCTATAGAAGATTGCATGGAAAGGACATGACCCAGGTTAGGGGACACCTTTCACTTTCACTTTCACTTTCACTTGTGTCTTTAGCTGCTGTCATCTTTGGATTCAAAAATTAAATCCTTCAACTTCATCACCGTGCTTGTCCTGTTTCTCATTCTCTTCTTTTGAAAAGGATTCGACCTTCGAGTTTGAGAGAAAGCGAAATAGGCCTGAGAGATATGACCGGAATCTTGCTGAGAATACTCTGAAGGCCATTAAGAAAATTGATAAGGTCAGATCTGACCGGGCAGCAAACCACATAGAGAAGAGGTTCTACATCCATCTTATCATCACCTTTACGAGACAGCATTATTAGATGTACTTTTTTTTTAATCTATAGATATTAATTGAATTTTTTGGCAGGTTGAAGGTCAGGAAAGGCAAGGAGCGGAGGGAGGCACAAAAAGAATTGGAGCAGTCTATTCACCTGGTCAAGGCTCCTCAAGTGCTTCGACAAGATCAATCTCTCACGTTACCCAAGATCAAAGTCCAGGTTTCCCAACCAAAAAGCGAGCAAAATCAGGCAATGGAAGAGTGATTTTGTTAGCCAGTTATTTGGTTGTATTTTTGCACTATTCTCTGCATTTCTCTCTCCTTTTTTTTTTCCTTTTACTTCTCGAGAAATCCTGGTTAAGTCGTTCTTCAGCATTTCTGCTGATGCATTCATTTGTTGTTAAGGTCGCTTATGGAGGGGTAGAAATTGTGCTCAGTTTTCATTTCTTTTCTATGACAGTCAAGTATTACTGAAAATTGTACTCCAGCTATATCGAGTCTTTGCATGTTTTAGCTATTACTTTTTGTCTCCAATTACTGTTCATTTCCGTAACTTTTTCTTGCGTCCTGGCAAATGCATACCTATACAGAGTGAGCTGGTGTTTATTTTGGAGGGAAAATTTCAACTAAGAATCTGTTCGGCAATCACTTAACTTAACTTTTTCTTATTTTGATAGAACCTCTTGGCGTTTTTGAACTGGTATGATTTGAACTCAAAAAAATAGCTCGGTATTGTTTTTGTCTGTTGATAATTAATGGCAACATCAAAAAATCCTTATACCCACTAGTTCGGTCGGCCATGTAGAATTTTTTGTATCAAGATAATTTAAACTATTAATGGTGAGCAAATATTTTAACTGGAATAATAATCTTTTAGTTACCAATCAAGCTTGAAATTGCTATAAAGATTAAAATCAAATGCAAAGTCCATTAGGCAACAGGCTACAATTTTATCAGGTAAAGGGAATTTGTTAAAACAACGTTAAAAATTCATGTCTTTTCATTTTTTTCTCAAAAAAACAAAACAAAAACTTAGGTTTTGCCGTGACACGTTTCATTTGTCTGATGGGATACAGAAACAACGGTAATAACTGTCCACTCAACCAACAAAACGAACACAAATTAGTGCACGCTCACTAATCACAAAGAAAACCACACAAGAAACACTTGCAAATGATTGCATTATACTTGTTTGTTTAAGTGGTAGAGTTCACGTTTCGTGCGTTTCTAATTTGCAAGCTGTTTGGTTAACAGTTCACCACAATTTTAACCGCCTGAGTCTCACACAAATATGTGTTCCAAACGCAGGAGTAGCAAAAGCAACTCTGCCTGACTTTTGTCGTGGCTAATGTTCAGAAAACGTTGCAAACAATAATGTTCATTACCAAAAAAATTAATTAGCCCAATCTGTCCTCCTCCACTAGTGTCTCCTCCTCCATTGTGGCTTCCATTGTCTCTCCTCCTCCACTTATTCGCCTCCCAAACAAAGCTGCCATCGTCTCTCTTCCTTCACAGCTTCCCTCGTCTCATCGCGTTGTCCTCCTCCCCGCAGCTTCCTTGTCTCAACCTTGCACAGACCTCAAATCGTTTCCTTCCCGCTGCTTTTCCTCTCTACGATCTTCTCGTGCTCTCTCTACTGTGCTTCCCTCTGTCATGCCAAGCTAACACTAACCTCACACACTCACCTTGACTGGCCGATTCCCTGCTCGTGGATTTTTTGGGGAAAAAAAAGAAGAAGAGAAAAGGATGATGTTCAGTATTTAAATCCAATATCAAAATCGTACTTGTTTGCCATTAATAATAAGAGTATCCTGAATGACTTGATCAACAGCAGATGGATCTGAATAGGCCACAAAGCCATATCCACGAGGCTGCCCTATTTTTCGGTCCTTCATTATCACAGAATCTGTAATTTCACCATATTCTTTTTTTTGTCGGTTTTTATTCGGACTACATGTTTTGTTTCCTCTTAACACAAAGAACTATTTTATTTATGTCCTTTTAGTAATTTTATGTAGAACATCAACCGCAACCACAATTTTAATCAAACATGTTTTTACCATAATAAAGTTAAACCATACTTTTAACCAAACACAAAATATATGTACAAACCACAAAAAAAGTGCTTTTATTAAAATTATTTTTTTCCAACCACAACCACAACAACTACCATAATACCAAACACACTCAACTATGTTAGAAATAAAACTTGGCCGGAGTCAGATTGCAGCTCAACCCATTTGGCTAGATTAATAACTATGTCGAAAAGAGAGATTTGTTGTTTTAGTATTAGATTTTCAGTTGTGTTTGGATACGTTTTACAAAGTATATTTATTTTTAAAAAATATTAAATTAATATTTTTTTAATATTTTTTGGATATACTGATATAAAATATAAAATAAAAATTATTTTAATATATATTTTAAAAAATACTTTTAAAAAATATATCTATCACTAATTAGCAACTCTATACAAGCCCAGCAAAACGCAAAGGGTGGGACTTGTGGTTATTATGGGCCTTGTGAAATTGAGAGGGCCCATGGACCAGAATCCAACGCCATCATCAACAGAAAGAGGTGTTGACTGTTGAGGTTTTAAAGAGGTTTTAGGGTTGAAGGAGAGAAAGAAAAGGAGATTGGAAATGGCAAATTGGGCAAGTGCAGGGAGGTCTACCTCCAACATAATGCGAGCAGCACTAAGAGCAACAAAAAAATCAGCATCACCAACAGCTAGGGTTTCTGTTTCTCAATTTTCTTCTCCAATCCGTCTTCCCAATTTGACCCTCCATTGTCACTCCCGCATTTCGTCTTCGAGATTGGTGCGTCGAGAATTGAGCTCGCTTCTTCCTGTCCACAGCGCCATTGCTTCTGCTTGCCTTGTATCCAAACTCCCAAGCGAAGTCAGCACCTCCTCTGAAGGTCTTTCTTTTCAACCCCTTCTCTCGTTTATATCTTTGAAATGAAATGAGTGGCATTTTAATTATCCAAAATGATATTGAATACTATTCGTGATTTAAAAATGTAAAGGGAAGATTTGGGTTGAAGAATAAAGGAATTGGGAGTCGTATTTGCCATGAATCCGGCACTGTCAAGCAGTTTTGAGTACTTCTCTTAGGGCCCAACTGGTCAGAATTGGAAGATTTGTTGCCTTGAGCTTGTTCTTCTGCAATTTTGTTAACTTGTAGGGGGGATTGTAGCATTCTATGAAAGTGAAAATTTGAGCTTATTGTTCTACTGTGAAGAATGGTTAAAGAACAACTAAGTATCACCCACCAGTTGCTTTTCAAAGATGAATTTTCCTCTAGCGAATGAATGGAGAGGAAGGAGGCAAGGGGCTTGTGAGATTACTTTTGGGAAATGTGCAGTTGCGAAATCCTAAGTCAGCTTGGTATCATGAGAACGGTATAAAACAGATTTTACTGAAAGCTTTCTGTTCTAGTTAGTACTAAGGATTTTTAGATACTGGGAAGGTTCCATGATGCAAAGATCAAAGGCATATCCTGGAAACAAAGATGAATGTCTTAACCCTGATTTTGATGATCAAGGTCTGCCTTTTGCCTATCCTTTGGTTACTTCAATTGATTTAGAAAAAGTGCTGATGAAAATTTGAGGAACTTGTACTGGATTTAAGGAAGATCGGCAAGGATTATTCTTTAGTTTGTGGGTGTGAGTTGTCTGTGTTTATTGAATATCCAATGTTGCCCGCTGAAATGTACTTTCCATTTGTTTACCTTTTAAGTAGTAGAGATAAATCGTTATTAACAGAATTGAATGAAGGAAAAGCTAAGCAATTCCAACTAGTTTAGAACTTAATCAAGTTGAAAATAATGTTTTTCCTATTTGTGTATAGCAGCTTTTGCAATCCATATAAGGTAAAGCTATCACCAGTTTTTCTTTACATGCTAAAATATCTAATTGCATTTTGGATCACTTGAAGAATAGGGCTTTATGACAATTTATTTTTTTATACTTTGATTACAGGTAGATTTGCTAATTATATCAGTCCCATCTAGTGCTGGTGCTTGCAGCGGCAAAGAACGAATAGTTGAATGGCAATCAGTTTTTTCAAAACTGAAATTCAAGTTTCCTGAGGTCAACTGCTAAACATGCTTGTTTACCTGCCTTTAATTTAATAGTCAAAGTCTTGAGATATCTCATGAAATTCTTCTACTCTACCATGTGATGAATTGGTTTTGTGATAAGTGGCAGGATGATTTTATTCTCTATGTCCTTTGATCATTTGTGAATTTAAAATTTCCACTGAGGTGATAACAGTATCTGAATATGATTATGATACTGACTTTTGTATCCAGTTAGTGCATGAATAAAATGGTACACATGTGGAGACTGTGTAGTTAATTTCAGCACTAGAAATTTCCACAAAGATCAATAATTTTGGGAAATCCATATAGAGAAGAGATTCTTGTGGTGGTGGCATCCATATTGTATATTCCTGAGTTACGTAATTTTTATTCACCTGCTTGACATAAAATGCGAATGTTTTATACCTATCAATGGTTGGCCATTTGGTCAGAGGGTTTTCTCAGAAATGAGATGTTGGAGATTCATTTGATTTGTATGGTTTAATGTTCTTTTCTACTCGTTATCCTTGAAAATCTAGCAGAGATTTGGATCTGGGCCAAACATATTTTTAAAGGCTTGACTTAGAGGATGTCCAAAGACTAATTTGGATCTAGGAAAATTCTTATATAGTTTAATCTATGTACGAAAGCCAGTTTGATTGATTGATGTGGTAGAATCCATTGTTGTGATTGGCTAATTTTATGTGTTCAGATAATGGTGTTTGGCCAAGTCAATATATATGAACTGAGTTAACACTGTAATTTCTCTTCATTTAGTTGTTTTCAAATGATTGAAATGCCTTAAATTTGTTTCGCTGCTGTAAAGAGTTCTTAAGAATCAATCTTTGATATTCTACAGCTCACTGAAATTATTATGGTTGTTTTTTAAAAAGTTTTTTATTTGAAAATATATTAAAATAATTTTTTTTTATTTTTTTAAAAATTATTTTTGATATTACCACATCAAAATAATTTATAAAAATAAAAAAATATTAATTTGAAGTAAATAAAAAAATAAAAAAATTTATTTTTTTTAAAAAAACTTTGAAAATATAAAATAAAATAGACCGGCATATCACAAGCTAGAACGCCCATACTCAAGCCATTTTAACTTGTTTTTGCGGGTCCGGTGTTGCATTCCACTTTATGGTCAGTGCAATTTTCGTCATATTTGTTTTTGTCTTAAAATGATATACTTCATGGGCAATATATCCTAGTTTATTTTATTTTGTGCGCAAAAATTGGAGTTATATATTTCATCTGTCACTTATTGTCTTGGATTCATGGTCAATAATTTCAAGTCACCAACTTTCTGCTGCTACTCAAGTAAAGGTTATATTATGGTTCTTCGAACTCATGTATGGGTATGGTGGAAAGATACGGGTCTAGTTGTTAAATCAAAGTCGCATGACCTACCCTAAGGTATAGGTGATGAGTTAGTTGGCTCAACTTAGATTAATCCGGATCAATTTAAAATGGTATTGTTTTAATATATTTTTATTTTAAAAAAATTAAAATAATATAATTTTGATTTTTTAAAAAAAATAAATAAATTGTGTTTTGACTTCATCGATTGTTTAATTTGAAACCGTTCTAGTTAAATCCTAAGTTAGTAAGTCCCGGGGTTTGCGCAGTTAAAGAGAAATCAATAGTATCATTTTCTCTATCAATTTGGCTTGTAGTGTTCAAAGAGATAGTATTTCCTGCAAAGACTATCAAATGAATTATGACAAATGGTAAGATATTTATGCTGGAAAATCCGTGCCTCTATTATGGTCATACATGGAAGCTGGGATTAATAGAAAGGGTGAAAACTCAAGATATAATTTATTATTAAAAAATTTATTTATTTAAAATAAAATAATACTATATTATTCTATATATAAACACTAAATAATAAAAAAAATTAAAATATTTTGCAGAGGCCGCCCCTGATGTAAGCAACTTAGCGATGTAGATGTAATAACAACAGAGATGGCTAATCCAATACTGACGTTAAAAAAACAAAAACAGGTGCAAAAAATTAATACGGAATACGAAGTGTCATTTTCGTTGGTATTAGTTTCTGTAATTCTGTCGCCAGGGAAATAGAGCTTACAACTTCCCAGAAGCAGCAAAACTATCAGATCTCAGTTGCCACACAACACTACCAATATACAAATATCCATTCTTCACTCTACATTACTATAATTGATATTTTCAATGCTCTTTAGCTTGGAGAACTGAAATTGCACATGCAATTTAGTAGCCAAGATGTTTTTATTTTTATTTTTTATTTACCAGAAGGAAATAATAAATGAGAGGATACGCGCGGTGGCGTGAATAAGTTAATGAAGAGGGAAAGCGTGCAAGTTGCTGACACTCTTCTTGTTTATTTGCTGGGTGTTTTTGGGATCGATGGTCATCAATTTTTTTTTTATTTGCAGTAGCTTCTGGTGATGATGACCAAGAAGCAAATTGTGTAGAAGTCAGCCTTCAGTGTGCTTAGATTAAATACATCGCCCCTTTGTTTCAGGAAATTGTTTGCAGGTGAGTAGTACAGTCAAATGTGAGACAGCAACAACTCTATTAGTTATACAAAAATTATTGTATGCTGCTCTCTTCTGACTCCGTTTTCATTTTTTCCATGCCTGTTTTTGAACTGTTTTATGACAAAATGTTGAGCCTTGCTAATTACTTCCAACTGTATAGTCAATGACTACGCGCCTTTTGGTGATCGTTAGAAGTTAATTTGGCATATTTGGAAAGAAAAGAGGTAAGAAAGAAATCATTTTTAGGCCAGTGAGGTGTTTAACTTGAGGTTTAGAATTAATGGTTCGACCTTCAACGAGTTTAAATTGTAGCTAATTAGACATATATATATAGGTGTTCTGTCCCATGATGGGTTCAAGGGGTAAGGAGAGATTCATTCAACCTATTAACTATAAATTCGATTTTCATCGTTAACTTTTAAAATATGATATATATTCGATTAACTTTTAATAAATGAGAGAAATATTATACGAAAAAAGAGTGTTATATATATATATATATATATATATATGCAAATTGATGGCATCTGGTGATATCAGCAGGAATTTGACATAATCAAACCGTCGCATTTAAATTCCTCTCTATTCTGACACTTTCCTCGGTATTATGATCTCTTCAACTCTCCAGTCTTGTAGGGTTGCACGCTCCAATTGTTTCAGAAAACAGTTGGCTCTAACTGATTACTAGGTCCTCTATACTATCATCACTAGCAAGTTGCAGCATGCACGACATGATACTTGCTAGCTTTCCTGACAAGAATAGATTCATGTATTCTACCCTATAACCAAAAAGTTATTGCTGATAGGCAAAACCTAATCTGGCTACAAGCCAAGTGTTCTTTAAAAATTCCCTTCATTATTAATGTATAATTTCTGTGAAGTTTCATAAAGTGTAAGCCAATCTCAAAGCACTGATGAACATGTAAATAAAGAAAAGATCATGTGCTGTGGCCCCAAGTAAATCGTGGTTAAATTCTACTCATTGCTGAGAACGGCTGAGACAGATCAGTTACAAAAAATAAAAATAAAAACCCAATAAACCTTTCAATGAAAAAAAAAATATATTCAGGTGGGTACGTTTATACAAAATTCAATGCTGGTAATTTTGTTTTTGGTCAAGGAAGATGCCAAATGGTGATTAGGGTTGGTGAGAATTTCTTGGAATCATGTAAAGCCAAAGGAGAAGAATTTCTTCCCGATAGGATTCTGTTTTCTTTATGATTGTTGCTCTCACGTTTCCTGATGATCTTAGCTGCTTTCGACGGCTACCTAACACAGGGATTACCAGCATTTAAATACTGTATGAACAACAAAGAAATTTGGAATGCTTTTATTTTTCGGTAACCAAACCAAAGAATAAAGTTGTTCCCTTACCAAGAAATACAAAGCTTTAGCCACGCATGGATTATGAGTTAATGATGACAGATCAATCAGCTTTAATTAAGTACTAATTAACAAAACCTTTTTTTTTCTCAGGTGTTTAGGACCATAAAATAGAAACATTGTTAGGAATTACGATTATCTATGAATTACGGAATCCAGTAATTGTGCTTAGGGTGTTGCAGTACTCTTCACAGATTCGATTCCTTCTCTCATACTCCTGTTATGTCTTTTGTGGTCATGCTTTTGTTTCCCTTTGCATGTGGGAATTAATTTGTAAGAATATCAGGTTTATGATTCCTTGGATTGGAAATATTTTTTCTTTATATTTAAGATAGTTTTAGAGTGCCAAACCTTCATAAATCAATATTATTCTTGAAAAATAAAGAAATTATATCTATCTCGAGTTTTTTTATAAAAAATATCAGAAAATAATTGGAATGTGTAATCTATCAATTTGAATATCAATATAGAAAATTAAAAGAAAAAAAAATAAAATATGCTTCAATTCTTGGTTTTTTATTTTTTGAGAATATTTTTGTAATTTCAGTATGGATAAAATATAGTACACGTGCCATGAATGACAATTAAAAATAAGGATGTCTGATTACCTTGCTAAGCTATCATGTGTGCAATGAATTTATGAATAAAGAAAGGATGATTTACAACGCTACAACAACTTTGAATAATTAACAATGATGGTTGTTTTCTA
>Ga0307517_10003687_pt1 | contig 23827 bp, 33 predicted proteins | sample 23_EM_MG_FD_194515 | JGI IMG/M metagenome (GOLD analysis project Ga0307517, IMG submission 194515) | Populus trichocarpa ectomycorrhiza microbial communities from riparian zone in the Pacific Northwest, United States - 23_EM | ecosystem: Host-associated > Plants > Roots > Unclassified | place...
GTGGATCCCCCCCCCCCCCCCCCCTGATTGACACCGGTAGAGTCCTGACAGGAACCTTTTTTTTTTCCTTTTTCTTGCGGTTTAGCTCTTACGACCCGAGATCCATAACCGGGCTCATTGGTGGGCATACCTTGGAGCTGTTTGTGGTGCCGGTTTAGGTTTCATCATCGCGAATCTTCCTGGTCTCATGGTTGGAGCGTATGCTGGAAACCGGTTGGGCGCGGTTAGGGACGCAAAGGGCAAGGCTGTCGCTGCGGTCTTTGCTGAACTCGGGAACGAACAGAAGGCGGAGGTATGGATTAACCAATTGTGGATCCCCGTTTTGTGGTGTGTCATCACCATCACTGAACTGCCCCTTTGTAGATCATCAAAGCTTTGGCCATGAAGATTTTCGGTCCCAGTGGTGTTCTCTAGGGGTGCATACATCTGTTCGGTTCCCTTTGTCAACGATCGTTGTGGGGGTACCTGATTGAAACACACGATTTGTAGTAGTATCAGCGTGACGTAGTTTGTACCATTCCCTCTTATCTTGGGTCGGATTTGAACACGCATATTCTCTATTCGCCTCTCGAATCGATACGTGTTTCTCACTCGGAGGAGGTCAACTTCGACCGTCACTCTTTCCATTGCCTCCCGGAACATAAAGAGATAAGATCTCGGAAGCCGTCTTCGAACTCCATTCTGGTTCCCGTCGCCGGGACGACCTGTGCGATCAGTATAAGTTTCAATACGTCCAACGATCTCTTCCGACGGTTCCAATCCAAAACAGATGCGCGTAGGGGATTGAATTTCATCAAGGGTACGCACGTCCGATGTACCAGAGGGTGAGGTATTCACCGTTCCCGCCTCGAAAAAAAAAAAAAAACCCCCACAGTTTTTGATCATGGCCGCGATAGGCTCCGTGTTCTTTTCCGGTATGCCCGTCGATGGTATTGACAACGTTGCCGCGGTGGGTTTGGTTGATCGATCCGCCTGGCCGTTATGACCTGGTGCGTCCGGAGCGAGATTTCCGCTGTATAGAGGCGGAGGGGGTACGATCTGATAAACCTGACTGTAGGTTTGGGTGTGGTAAGGGTTTGATATTATATCGCTGGGGAATCAGATAATCTGGCTCCGGAGAGAGAGAGGGGGGGGAGGGGAGGTACTCAGACGGACCTCCTCACAGCCCTCTCTCAAAGCTGTTTTCTCGAGGGATTCACCCTTGTCCTTTTGTCCCTTTGGCAAATACCATCGTCCCTCTCCCCGATTTTCAACCACGACGATACCCGCGCCGAAGATGAACTCGGTAGTGTGGAAAAAAACTGTCTGGAACCGCGGGTTGGTAAACTTCCGGTTGCTGTGCGAGGAGGACGACCCACGGTACGGGCGCGTCGTCGGCTGTACGATTACAAGGTACACTGATTCGACTCCCTCCGCCCCGCCCCTGCTGATGACGCATCTGCGTGAGATGTAAGTGCCGATGGTCGACTCATTGGGTCACGGAGCCGGGAACGCCCTGCGGATTGAGCGGGACTCTACCCGAATCAACATCGAGGGTATACTGCCACGCCTTCCACGCGATATCAACAATATGTTTCTGAACCTCCCTCGGCTTCAACCTCTCCAACGCTTCCTCGATCGTACAAAGTCGAGCGACGAACGAGACCTCGCCCGGCGCCCCAGTCCCCTCCTCAGGTACCTGTTACATACACAATCACAATCCACATTTCAGCGGTCACAAATGAAGCAAACCCCCCCCCCCCTTTTTTTTTTGGCCAGAGGGAAAAAGAACCACACATACCGCGTCTTCAGCAATCTGACCTACATACCAAGACGCCAGATACTCCCCACTTCCAGATCTCCCCAAATGCGGATGACCTGCCGGCCAATTATGAGTGGTGATAGCGATCGGTTCGGTGTCCTTCGCCGGTAAAGCCTCCCTCGGCAACCTGGGGTCTGAAGCGAGAGTGCCTGTATACAGAGGCAGAAACTGGATCCGATACCCGGTCTATAATCATCCAAGTAGAACGTGTAAGCAAGACCCATGTAATCCAACACGCACACGATGCGATCAAAGGGGCGTTAATGATAAGAGGGTGTGGTCAGCTTCGACATCAAAACACGAGATGGGGGACAGACAAGTATAGAAAAAGAAAGAGGGAAGACAGAAGGAAGGGGGAGAGGGGGGTCACCAACCTCTTCGTAAGCTTCCCGCAACGCCGTTTGTTCAAGGGACTCTCCCTTATCTTTTCTCCCTTTGGGCAAGAACCACCGTCCGCGTTTGTCGGTCACGAGAACGATCTTGGACGTCGATGGTTGGATGATGACCACACCGGAACCCAGTATGAAGTCCGTCGCGTGGAAGATGCTGTCCGGTATCGCTGCAGTGGACCTCTCCGATAGCGGGTGGGTCGGAGATGCTTGGAGGGTGACCATTATCGAAAAGCGATTTAGAAATCTGCATACCAGCGTGAGAACGCCCCTTTTATCTACCACACCGGGCGCTCTGTGACCGGTGACCCTTCAATGCACTGAATGCTTTGACTGCGGGCGATATTAAATGCTGAGTCGCACTTGACGGAACCCAGATACGACTATAGGTCGTGGAGTCCGATGCGGAAATTGGCCACAAGTCAAAGGGGTGGAAGGAGAGATTTATAAAAACCGAATAAACACATGTGGGTAGACAAGACAGGGATTTGCGGAAATGAGCAACTTGGCTAGACTAGGAGGAACCCTCAACCAAGGGCAGTGACTACTACCCTTGCGAAATCAGGGTGGGAGGAGGGTCCATTGGGGTAATAGTACAAGGATAAGGATACCGAAAGGTATGAGACAGGAAGAGGAGAGCCGGCATGTATCTTTCACAGAAAGAGATGGAATGAGGAACAAGCGGGTAAATCAGGTGAGAGAGAGAGGAGAGTTCGGGCAGAAAATAAATTGTCCATGCCCGTTCAAGAGGATGTGCAATTCGTGAATTCGTCAAAGCGTAAGTCGTAGACGCGGTCGTGGTGAATGAGATGCCACAGGTCGCATCCGAGGATTTCTTCATCCCCAAGTCTGTTCTTGCAAACGAGACGAGCCACTGGAGATGTCCGTCAACCACGGTGCATACGGCCTGACGTCAGGGCCCGCGGTGTGGACGGAATCGCGGAGCGCGCTGCTCTTGGAAACACCCCAATTTCCGGCACTACCGGACCGAATGTGTCCACTAGCACGGGGAATCCCCAACGGAGGCGAATCGTTGCGGGCAGTGGCCGGAGAGTGAGTCATAAGGTCCATGCCACCGATGCTTCCGTCTACGGAGGGACGCGATTGATGTTTCCGCTAGAAGGCGGAGATTAATCAAGATTCGACTCGTACATAGGGGGTATGAGAACATACCTGGCCGACAATGTCAAGTCGAGCACTAGCGTGACGACCAAAATCAGGACCGGCCGTGACAGGGCCATGGGTCATGATTGGAGCGGGAACATTGGCTTGGATGAGCATGCCGTTCGCCAGGGTGGGGTAGGCGGACTTATTCTGCTTAGAGGCCAGGGGATCCAAGACGGAGGTATCAACCCTCAGAGAGCCCATTGGAGGTCTTCCCGTGGTAGCGGAGGCTGGAGGGGGAGTCGAGGTAACGCTTCCGGTGGAGTTGACATCCTGATTGCGCTTGGCGGAGATGCGAGCGAGGAGAGAACTTCCGGAAGTTTCGTTGGGGTCACTGTTGGTGCTCGACGAACGATCGCGTCCAGAAGGTTGAGTAGGCGGGGGAGTACCCTCAGAGCCTGGCCCTCCGCCAGCAGGGACTTCGGTGTGGATGAAGCAGCACCGTTTGCCGTAGGGGCAAGATCCAGACACCCAGAAAGTCTAGGAGAGTATTAGGCGGCAGTCACAAGCGAAACAAAGATCAGACGCACCCTGCAGATCTCTGTCTTGTATTTCGGGTGTCGTGGGACCTTCCGAAGCTCCTCCTCTCCATGAGCGAACTGGCACTTGCTCCCATACCTGCAAGTTCCCTTCTCTTCCCAGCTACGGCAAAGTTCCGTCTTATAGAGACCCAGCTTCCTGTTGTTGGCGCTCGGACCGTTGCCACTAGGGATGGAGTTCTGGGCGACAGTGGAGGCCGGAGAGGTCAGCCCGCTGTTGTTCGCAGGGGGACTAACATATGTGCCCGTGTATTGGTTTTGGATTTGCCTAGCCATCAACTGCGCGGCAGCGAGATCGTTCTGTGCGTAGGTCTCCGGTGGGTAGAATTGGTTGGCGAACATAGAGAGAGCGGGTCCACCAAGAGCGGTCGGAGGGTACATTCCAGGAGGGAACTGCTGCTGGAGGTTACTGTTAAGGAGTTGCTGCAACGCAGCGGCTTCACGGAGCGAAGCAGGATCAGAAGCAGAATGCTGATGAGTAGGACGGAAGGGCTGTCCCTGTACTCGGGCAATAGCAGGATCCTGTGGCATAATCATATCGTACAACTGTTGAGTGTTTCCGGTGGCGAGAGCTGGGATGGGGTATTGAAAATTGGCCTGGGTGGGCACGACATTTTGAAGCTGCTGATTGAAGCCACGTGTGGCCTGAGGCTGACGGAATGCCGCGTTCGCTGGTCCATTGTTCATGCGGGACTGACTGAAGGCGTTCCCTGGGAATTGTCTCTGTGGTGCACTGTAATCCACCTGGAAATCTTGCTGATCGCGGCCCGAGAGAGAGGGGAAGGTGGGCTGATCGCTATGGGACCAATTCTGGCAGTGGGGCGATGGGTTAGTTCGTTTCCACGTCATTGGTTGCGAATGCCGATACCGACCTGGTCGATGGAGCCATGAAGCGCCCTACCGTTTGATACGTCGGTGGAAGATCCGCGGGAGTGGGTCGGGAGAACGAGGTTCTGATCAGACGGGGAAGAGTCGAGACTGGTGTTGGAAGACGTCTCCAACGGGCTGCCCTCGTGGCCGGGAGTAGCGGAGTTGCGCATTTTGGGGAGCGAGTCTTCGCCGGCAATCCTGAGCTTGGACATGGTATCTGAGAGTTCCCAATCGGCGGTTTGGACCATGGAACCTGTTCCGGGGAAACGCCAAGGGTAGTCGTCAGCAGGTGCGATGAGCGTGATGTCGGAGGAGAGAGAGGGTAGCTCGGCTGGGCGTCCAATGAGCACCGCGGAGGTACCTTCTAGTGACGGGAATACGTACGTTTTTGATTGCTCGAAGGTGGGGTGCGACGAGGTGCGGTGGGGGCAGCAAGCATGACACTGCTTCGGGTGAGCGCCAAGTGAGATAAGCACGGAGAAAGCTACTGACGATAGTTTTGGGTTGATTTTGAGTGCGGGGTGGTCGGTGAGCAAGAGCGTGAGGCTGTATACTGAGCAGATGGGATCAACGGAGGACTCGCAGGTGGCGAAAACGGGGGGCGAACCAATTAAAGATAAGTGAAGTTGTCGAGTCCGAGGTCTGTCACCGGGTGAGGGGAATAACTGGGGCGTATATTGAGAGAATAATGAATTGGGGGGAGGAACGGGTGGGGAGCGTAGGTGGACTGCACTTGAGGGACAAGCACGGTATATAAAAAGGTCGTGAGTTCGTTCTGGGTTTATAACTGAAAAGTGTGAGTGAATGGGGAAGGGGGGAGATGAAGAGGGAGATGGGGGGGGGACGGGGACATACGTTACTCGGACGGTCGTTTTGAGGGTGCTGTCGAGGCGCGGGGACTTCCAGCCTAAAAGCGTCTGGTGGGGTCCTTGCCTGCAAGCAATCAATTACCCGAACACGCTGCTGGCTCGTGGATCTAATCCAAAATCTCCGCCTCAGTCTGGCCGGACAAATCCAAAACAAAGATCCTCACCTCTCGTCCGCCAACGACTCTCTCTTCGGGCGAATAATAATAGAGGGAAAAGAAGAAGAAAAAAGAAATCTTCGAATCCACCGTTCTCCGCAATGTCGTCGTCGCAGTCTCAGTCACAGTCCAAATCCGTCCACCTCTAACCGGCGCTTGCCTTCCACCGCCTCGTCACACGTGACATGACACGTGATCGACGCGCCACGCTTTTCCCTCGCGACCCAACATACGAGGGGCGGTTCTAAAACGCGTGTCCCGCTCGCAGAATGAAATCTTTCTCAATTCCAAAAGCTTAGTCCACCAGCCCGTCGTGCTGCTGGCAACACCGTAATCGGCTCGGCACCCACAATTAATCACCATACATTCCTCGGCAAAACACACCATTCACCGCAAGGATCCATCTTCTCCCACGCATTGCAGAAACAAACGTACCTCCCCCCGCTGCTGCCCCGGTTCCGTTCTCCTGCGGTCCCATCGATGTCCTCCATCGACGGTGGCCTCACTGCCTGATCTTCTCTGTCCGATTCGGCACCTCGTCTTTTTACGTGTAGAACGTTTTCCGAGCCGGTGTATATGCGATTGAATTATTACTCTTTTACAGGTGCAGCAGCCGAAGCGCTCATCGTTTCCCATTGTCCAATCAGCAGATCCCACATCTATGCGTCTATAACGTCAAGTCCAGTTAGAAAGATCGGCCCCGCGCAAACAGTGAGACTCCCAACGTACAATACGACGTCCCGACCAACATTGTGGACAGGTTCTGCAGCTGATCTTCATCAAACAGTAACTGATCCTTGACCCAGGTGTCCTGTTGACAATACAATCATCGATATTGATTAAGCGCACATATAGGTTTTTCTTTTACCTGATGGGTCTAGATAGACGGCGACAAAAGATCGATTAGCGTCATCCCGCCACAAAATTAAAAGATTCCCCTCACTTTCTTGAATTCAGATGCACACTTCTTGATAGTGGTCGATATCGGCGGAGGATCCGTAGTGTGTGCAGCGAGTACTACCGATGGTCAACGTCACCATTATCAGCGCAATCTGGGGTGGTCGTGATGAGAATGAAACTCACCATCAGTCAGCGGTGGCATCCATGGTTCAACGGAATACGGGAAGCTTTCGATCAGAGCACACAGACCGAGGATCCCAGAATGCAACAACCTCAGCTTCTCCCCATACCCAGCATCTTGGCGTGGTGGCAATCTTGCCTTCCTAACCAGGCCAATGAACCGATTCTGGTTTCGCACGAAGATCAAACCTTAGATGTGAAATCGCCCCCCCGAACGTGTTACACACCTTGAATGGGATGATGCTCTGCCTTTGCGAGCACCTGACAATCCCCGAGAGGACCTTGGATGCCATCTCTCTCACCTCCACATTCTCATCTCCAAGGCAATCCACCAATACCTCCATGACTTGTGTAACTCCGGAATTGGAAATGCTCAGCAGGTTGCGGTAGAAGAAAACCACAAGGGTAGGTAACGCATTCAGCCTGATTCTCCACGACTGTTCCGCGCGTCAGGGCGGCAAAGATATTGACATAAATGACCGAAACGCGTACCGTAGATGACTTAATCGCGTTCACAAAATGATCCAGAATATCCTCGACATACTCGTGAGGTGGTGTTACGGCAGACAGGACGTAAAGCACCGCCGACTGTATCACAGTAAAACCCTGCGTCATTCATAATGACAAACTACTCACAGCATAGGCTTGTAATTCTGAGCTGTCGTTTAGCTCAGCCATCTTGAGTACCTCCGGCCTGCAAAATGACCCCATTAGATCCCTGACAGCATGAAGACGGGAGGTTGTGATCTCACAGCATGGGCTTGATGTACTTGAACATCAACGGCGCCATTGGCCCATGCGACATCGTCCACATCCACAACAACACTGGCATAACCTCAGGTGGGGCATAATCCTCAATGTGTTACAATACTTACGAGTCAGTCCGACTTTGTCGTATTGAGACTGGTTCGTCCGTGGTGGGGGTAGTCGCTGTTCCTTCCACTCAGGTAATCTTTGGATCATAGCAACCGTGCTCTCCAAGTAACGGGGCGATCTAAACACGGGATCGAGAACGTAAGACATCGACCGTTCGCCACGAGGGAAGTGTCTTACCTGATTTGCAGGGGGTCCGGATCAGTCACACACGCGTCAAGGAGCTCCGCAGCGGAAGGGTACGTGGGACCCCACTGAGCGGAGATGATGATGTACAATGAAGAAGCAATGTGATTCCTCATCTGGGGTGGAGGGTGAATGATAGCCGACGATGACAAATGTTTTCGACAGACCTCGTTGAAACCAGTGTTTGCATTATCTAACAGGACCCTGAAGAACTGGTCGGCCAGCTGGGCCGATCGGGGTGCTATGTTATCGAGAACGATCCCAAACAGCGACAGCGTCTTGTTCACTTGAACAACTTCAACATCTCGCAAGAGTTCCTTTCTTCACTTTCACTCACTGGTAAACGCGGAGTCCCCTTGGAACTCGATCGGCAGGTTGAGAGTCCACTGGACGAGTGCGTTGCTCCTCCTTGGATCTCTGTCGTCCAGTTGGGACTAAAATATTGGTTATCAGGAACAAGCCGCGGGCCAAGGCAGTGTCAACACACTCACACTAAACACACTTTTCCAGAAGCTCAAAGTGTCCGGTTTGATCTGCACGAAAATCTGGTCGATCCTGTCCAGTGTCCACGTCCAGAGTTTATCCCATTTCTGCTTGGGCCAGTGTTTCGATCCTGGGTAGTGGTTCTCAGCATAGACCAAAAGCCAGACAGAGAAGGCCATACCACGTAGCAGTCCAACGAGAACCTCGGCACCGGCCCTCTGTTTGAAGCGATCCGGGTCAGTCAACAGAGGACTGATACTGTTGAGGATAGTGTCGAGGTGACGATCCTCAAATGTCTTGGCTGAATCGTGACTTAGCGCCTGCTCACAACAAAACTACAACAGGACAACACACCAAGCGATTTGATAAACTGAACGTGGTCATTTCTGAGATCTGGTCTTCCTTCGCTTTGCGACGACTCCTGAGCCCACAAGGTCACTAGCTGAGAATAAATCTCTCCGTTATCCAGAAGGCCCCCGAGCGTCTCGAGCACGGCTTGTGATGCTTGTTCCCAGGAGATCGGTGAGTCTCCCTCCGGTACTTTCACGTACGCCTTGAGTTCTGGCTGCCACAGGAGGAACCCTGATGTAACCTTGTCAACGTAAAGGTTCCTGCCAAACGGAAATGAGCAACGTTTAGGGTGTTCGACATCGTACTTACGAAGTCTGATCCACCAGTTCGTCACGGATTGCCGCGGGGCCCGAAACGGTGATTCTTCTCTCCATCGGACTGTGCCATTCATCCAACCACAGCTCTTCCGGACTGGCGGAATAAGTTCTCATCTTGATCTGTACCGTGATCTTGATAATACCCCTACAGACCACATCAAGCATGGGCTGCGTAGAGACAAACGAGCATACTCACCTGACTGCGATACCCCTGGTTGCAGTATGAGGGCTCGCGCATTGTTCTAGGAAGAAACGGGCGAGTTCAGGCGTTGGCACCGTATCTCGCTGCAGTAAGCTATACAAGATGCGGGTGGCAAACTGCCGATATCTCCACTGTTCCGACGTGGGTAAGTCTGCTAGACTCCAGAGTTGCAAGAGGACAAACGTGTGTGCTTGGTCTGGAGGCTACTGTGAGGACCGACTCGAGCTACAAGGCCATAGTCAATACGCGAGACATATCCCACACAAGCCCAGAACACACATTCTTCTCGTGTTTCTGGATTTCTGCCGTGAATCTCGCATCCGCCTTTTCAATGGTTTCCTTCAAAAGGGCTTTGTCGACAAGGGAATCGCTGAACGCTCCTTCAAGGTCATCCAGAGCTATGAGGACTCCAGGAATATCCTCCCGATACGCTTCAGAGTGGACCGCTTCGTCACTCAGATGCGCCAAACATTCAGAAGCACAGTTGGAGACCAGTTTTTGAATAGACGGCTGCGCGAGGAAATAGATACTAAGCATTCCGTAAAACACTGTACAGGGAATGGGAACGGGTCACCTTCTCTTCGTGTTGGCAGTCGAGCAATCTCGTCAAGTACTGGTTTGAGATGTGTACGTCTGCGAAGCTTTGGTGATCGGGCGAACCTCAAACGGGCAGGTCTACACACCTGCCAAAGCATAGTTCGCGAACGCATTATCCCAGAGCATATAAAGTGCGCCCTTCATGCGGTCTGGATCCGTACCTACAGTCAACGAATCACACAGAGCGGGGAGCAGTGTCCTCGTGGAACGAATGTAATGCTATGGGGCATAAATGAGGCTATTGCGCATCGGCAGCGGGGGAAACATACTTCTGAGATATATCGGACAACAGACTGACAATACCTTCGCAACCTGGTGTATGGAGAAAGAGAAAGTTCGACCATGCTGTGGATCAACTTGTCGTCGAGAGGAGATCGTTGGCGGTACATCGCGTTGAGGTACATTCTGCTGTAGTGGTACAGGTGCGCCCGTTTGAGGATTGTCATCCTGGACCTTTCCTTCTGCTTAGGAGACATTCGGTTCATGCTACCCCTGATCATTAGTTCTCTCGATTGAGGGTATCCCAAATGCCGTGACATACTCCCTGGCCTGAACGTAAACCTTCCTCTGCGCGCTGTACTGCGCCCTCGAGGTGCCATACTCCAACAGGAACACTTCAGCGGCCTTCGCAATGCTGATGATGGCATCCACATGGTCCTCGCCCTCCACGGTATTCCTCATAGCAATCGTCTTCGTGGCTCTGTGAATCACTTCCCCAAATCGCACTCGGTGTGCCTCGGCAGCCTTGTATCTTGGGTCCTCAGGGTCATCAAGTGCGAATCCCGACTTAACGGATAGGTTGGAGAGAAGCAGACCGTCCACCTCAAAATCGTACGAGAAGGTGCTGTCGGGTACTTTGGATCGTTCTCGCATGAAACAAGCAAGGCCACTCCATATTGACCGTATGGTACGCATATATCTGTGACACGGGTAAATGTTGAACGAACCAGCAAGGAGGTTTCCCTCACCGGCAGAAATCATTTCGAGCGACGCTGTCCCAGGTGTTACCACTATCAAGGAGCTGGTCAATCTTGTCGAGGACGGGATTCCCTACCCCGTCGAGGATCTCCAATACGAAGTCGATTTCCTCCCTGGAAGGGACTATGCGGAGTCAGCTAAGTCGATCGCATCCTTCAAAAATGGAACTCACCATGCCATTCGATCTTCACATCCTTGGTGTTGTACATTCTTCCCCAGTAAAGGTAGTGATTTGCGTCGAACCCTTTGGTTTGAATTAGAGAAAATTCTTTTCAGAGATCCGCGAGACTTATTCTGACCAGGGCTGTCCCATTCTTCCGAATTGACAAATCGAGTCTCGAGCGGATACGTTCCTGTGAGAGTGCTTAAAAGATGGGAAAGTATCCCACCGCTTGTGGAATAGCCGCGTTTGGACTTCGCCTTTTCGACAAGCAGGTTAAACAAGCCAAGCAGGGATTGCTTATGTGTCATCAGCTGGTTAATAGTCGTGGTTAGCGACAGGGCTCCCTATCAGCCGGTAGACCGCACCGAGTCACTCCCATACCCGAGGCAAGCACGAAGAATTGAAAGATCTTTGGAACTTGTCATCAGTGACTACATCAATCCTCGTCTGAGATACGCACTCCAGTGTAGCGTGGTGTCAGAAGGAACGGCTGAATGGTTCGAAGTCGTCCTCAAGCTTGAAGCCCCGTGCTTGAGCTCTTCCTGGATTTGTGCTGCGCAATGTGGCAAAAATTTGTCAATCGTCTTCCCAGGGTTTGCTCGAGCGAGACACGAAACGAGCTGCCCGACGGCCTACAGGTGTCGTCAAAGGCCATCGAGAGAGTATAGACAACACTCCGAGACTACCTACCCTGACCGAGTTGGACCTCGCGTTCGTCGTTGCGTAGTCAAACACGATCTTTAACACCAGGTCGAATAATTGGTCCGAAAGGTGGAGACATATTATATCCAGCATCGTCTTGACGGACTTGAGCACGAGCTCTTCCTGCTTCGGGACAGTATTCCGTTTTCCTCCTTCCTCGGGAAGGTTTTCAAACAACGAAAAGACCCTGCGGAAGAGCGAAACCACCCAGTCTGCGCAAAAAAATGTTCAAAGAAATTCAAACCCCCTTTGGAATACTATACCGGCAAATCCAGCGGTACTGTCTCGGACCAGCGCACGTTCCTCTTCTCTGCTAAGCCTGGGCCCTCCAGGCTCGGTACCCGCTGGAATCATAATGTCTTCCTCGTCAACAGCCATCATCTCATCTCCGGGAACATCGCTCGCCAGGGCAAGACCAACATGATGAGTTAGATCCCCGATCTTGATACCAGCCTGTACGATAGCCGTAATGAACATCGTGGCACACACAGTCTTAGTGGGGTCATTCTGGATACTGGAGTCAGAGAATATATGGAACACCGGCGGAGGGAGGAAACAAACCAGGTCGATGCCAGGGAGTGAAAGTTCAAGTAACGGCAGGACGTGCTTCTGCCCCCCGAGCCAGATCTTTTCTGAGATCAGCGGTACGGCAACAACAGATAAGGTGCTAAGGACCGCAGTAGTGCGGTGAGTCTCATTAACGACTTCGAGACCACCATATGCACGCTCGATGATATCTGGCATGACGAGATTCGGTTCAAGAAGTGCGATCGACCTGATTGCACCTTGAGCGAGGGTCATGGAGATGGGGTCCTTGGAGAACATCGACAACAGAGCAGGAGTTCGTACTGAGAGCACGAAAGCTCGCTTGATAATTGGCGTCAGACGATATATCTGAATTTCAAAGACGTCAGAGCCGGGGCGAGCTTGCGACGGGAATCCGTGGGTGACGAACCGGAGGCGTTTCACACCCAGGCAATTCTTCGTCTTTCCACCGTTTACAGAACTCAGAAGCAACGGCTTGTAAGAACGTTGTCAACTATGGAAGAGGGTGAGGTTGATCGTATAGTCCTAAAATTAGCCACTCACAAAAATGGACCAAGGTCCAGAGTTCGATGGATGGAAGAAAGATTCAGTGCTCGTGAGTAGTTTGTCGAGGGAATCCAGAGCCTTCGAACCGGCAAGGTATCCGGGTTGACTGGATCCTGGGGTGTCGGTCGCGTCTTTGCGTACGGGACCATCGACAGCCATCGAATAGACAAAGAGCCTTGCAAGCGAGCCTAAGGTCATTGTCAGCTACACGTGAGGGATGACGGAGGGTGTGGCATACGATAGCGGTTCACATTCTTCTTTATCCTCGAGGCGAGCTTCTCGCCAAGCAAATCAGCCTGAGAAGCTGTCGTGCTTGACCCCTACGAAAGTTTATACCACGGTAGTACAAATTACACACGACACGCACCTTTGTGGCGCCAACGGGAACGTCTGAAAGGTGTTCAATCATAGGATGGCGCGACCCGCGAAAATGACCTTACTCATGGATCCAAGAGCTTTCCCAACGAGGACAACCCACTCTGCATCGGTCCAGATCCCCACGTCTTTCCATTTCACGGTGCTTCCGGTTTTATGTTCCTCGGAGAGGTCTCCACACAACTCGATAAGGCGCGCGTTTACTACCTCAGAGTTAAAGGCTTCCCACAGTTTAAAAAGCACAGGGACGTAGCGGTGGATGTCGAATGGCGGAAGGAAAGAAGTCATGACGGGGATCATGATGAGGATGGACTAGAGGGGCCAAAATGTTGACATATGCAAGACAAGGAGAGTACTAGACGTACGGTCTGGGTAACAAGGGGCAGGAAGGCCTCAAGCATAGCTGGTATTTCGCTCGGCGGGAAGTACACTTTGGTCTGTTCGGCCAGGTACAACAAGATATTTACCGAATTTCTCCTACAAAATCGTTAGTAAATACCATTGAAGGCGGAAGTTGAGTATCGAACGTACGAGCTTTCATACGCTCTCTTCTTGGGCCACAGCTCCTTCTGTAGCGCACGCCACAATGGTCTCCAGTGTAATTGGAGGTCCTCGGGTTCGAGCTTCCGAGGTGCATCGCCTTTGTTCGCGAGCATCCGCGAGAGATCGTCGATCCACGAACGGACGAGGCGAGGCTCAATTCCAGGGAGGAGGGCTAGCTCATAGAACAGACGCACGAGCTTGGCTCGTGTGGCGACAGGGATCGGATATCTTAGCGACAACCAACTGTGGAGAGTTTAGATGAAAGTCCGTTACGGTGGTGCATAGTAGGGTGACACACCAATGAAGCAGGTGAGACCAGTTGGGCAGTAGCGACCAGTTCTTCGATCGGACGCATACATCGATCTTTCCGATAATGAACTCTAGCTTAGTCTGCATCTCCTCGGGGGATTCGCATTCGTACGGCAAGGCATCGAGGTACGTCTTCAGGGATTCCAGCTGCTTTTCCATTTGCCCCTGAGCAACCGAGGGCGAGTCGATCTCTGGTGGTGTCTCTAGTCCAGAGAAGTCATCGTCGTCCATCTTGCCCAGTTGTTGTGGGAAGAAGCCGAGAGAGACGAGGTGATCTAGGATGGGGTTAAAGTCGGGATACATGTCTTCCTAGGCCTAGTGCGCAGTTGCTCACGCGGACGCACCTCGTTCGTATTTATGGGTTCCGGGATGTATACGCGGCCTTTGCTGAGTCGTCTGACGCGTACCCCCACTCGATCGTTGCTGGCACGTGCCCCGCCTAACAATGTTCTCCGCATCATCCGCATCCGCCGTCCGACTGCTGGCGAGGACGTCAACCAGATCAACTTTGCACGCACCTAGCTCCAGAGGGCTCGCGAACCTACCTGTGGCCAGGAATGCACGCCCCAGAATTGCTGGAACAGGCAGGCTCGTCTTTGGCACCGTTCTGTTGGCCTCGTTTGCCCTTGGGACCGCCCACGTCTATGCCGATGCACAGGCCGAATCTTCCAATGCCGTCAGTATGTATGCCACTATCGATGACGTAGACTTCTCTGATGCTGGCTTCCTGGTAGTTGATCCGAGTACCTCCATAACCTTCCCAAAAACCATGCACATCCCCTCCAGGCCCATTCCGGACCTCAGTTTGATTGGGGTTGGCGTGAGAACAGTTTCATTCCTGGGGATTAAGGTGTACTCTGTCGCGTTCTATGCTGACTTGAACAACCCGGCACTGCAGGTTCGTACTTGCTCTCGTCTCGACTCGCCTCCATGCTGACCCAAGGATAGATACCCCAGGCTGCCACACCCGAAGGGAAGATCGACCACATTATCCAAAACACGACATGCGCTCTCAGGGTTATCCCCACGAGAAGCACATCATATAGCCACCTCCGCGATGGCTTCATGAGGGCATTACAAGCGCGGTTGGTCCTCGCCAAAAAGTCGGAGTTGCTGACACCACAAGATGAACTCGAAATCCAGTCTCCCCTGCGCAAATTTAAATCCATGTTCCCTAACTCCAAACCGCTTGAGAAACACCAACCGCTGGACCTCCTCTTCTTGGCACCCGTGGTCGGTGAACCTCGGAATGTGATCGTTCGTGATCTCGGTTCGGTCCAGAGCGACTGGCTCGCGCGAGAACTCTTACATGCTTATTTCCACGAGAAGGGAATTAGCCCAGCAGTGAGTTTAAACGTGGTACCGGCGCCCTGTTGTCCCTGACGTACTTGTACCTAGATGAAAGACAACGTTTGGAAAAACATAGAGAGTTTCAGCACGGATAACCGCAGGATCGCCTAAACCCTTTTATTTGTCGCAAATCTAGCAGTTAAATCACGTTGTCTCTCTTAGTTGGTTTCCGGGAATCACGACCCATAGGAACTTGGTAACCAAAGGGAATGAGCAAACGTGGGAAAAGTTGAATGTCCCCGTTGATCGAGTGAGGGAAGAAGTCAACCTCCTTCTGCACAGTCATGGTCGTCAGAATAGCCGTGTCCGCAACAAGACAGTGTCTTCTGCGTCCAACTTCAAGGATCGCATCGCAAATCGCTGTCCTTCGGTTCTCCGTGAATCGGTCTTATGCTACCCACCGGAGCAACACGTCGGACTTGCTCTCGCAAACACTGGATGTAAAGCGTGGATCCCGGAGAGAAGACACAGTGGGGCCGTTCATATTGGGAGTTTCCCCATCGAAACAAAGTGCAGAGGACGTGAAAAGGTGGTCTGAGCTGAGTACTGGCGGAAAAGGTGTGTGTCATGAACAAGCGCGGCCATGATGCTGACGGTTACGCGCACCCCCGTTCTTTCTTGTCGATAAGCCGTTCGGACTGCCTCAAGGACAGGGAATCTGGTCGTTATTCTCTTCGGAGCCGGATTCTCTGCCCTTCTTCTGTACGCTCTGACCTCAGAACTATTCTCGAAAAACTCGCCGACTGTCCTATACAAGGATGCTTGCAAGCTAATTGAAACATCACCCCGTGTGAGTGGCAACACTTCCCCCTGGCACGAATAATGCTCATGGTACATGAACAGGTTGCTCGGCATCTACACGGACCCCTCACTTTCCACAACAACCCACCAAGTGCCGTCCGTCCCAGACATCGAAACCGCCATGTCTCCTCCTACATCCGCTCTGATAAATCAGGAAGGGAACACATGTTCCTCCACTTTTATATTCAGGGCAGTCAACCTGGGACGAAGGCTACTGATACATCTGAGGGGTTCCTCGATTCTATGATTCACTGGACTGGTGACGGTTTCTCACGGTTGAGCGACGTGTCTTACGACGACATTGTCGATGGGGTCAGGGCTCGCGCTGCCGGTGCAGCGGAATCGTCGAAGGCGTTGTTTAGGTTCTTGAGTGGTGAACCTACGTCAACGCCTTCTGCCAGCCAGCCTCCGACCCGCGAACCTGCACCAGCGGAAAAGCAGCCAAACAATGTGTGGAGTTTTGCTGGTTTGTTCTCTGGAATCAAGGGGAGACGACGCGGAGACGGGTTGGATGCGGCTGATGGTAGGGTGTTCCTCGAGGGTGAAGCCCATGCAGAACTGGTTCGTAACGATCAGGGATACTTCGATTTTAAGGACCTTATCGTGGAGATACCAAGTGGGTTGCTTCCCCGCGCATGCGCGCCGTATCTTCGGCACTGACGACTCCTCAGATTCACATGCTCCAAATCGTATACAAGTCGCCGTAATTCTTTCTGGACAGGGAGACTAATCGTCGAACGGTTTGTTTGGGTATAAACCATTCTTGCATACATCGTTGTATTATAATATTGCGCGACCCGACTTAATGACACCCCGCTAGAACAACTCGGACGGTTAATCTCCGAACAGTTTCTGCACTCGCTTGAGAACGGAGTCCTTTGAGGGATCGTATGGGTGGTCCTTGGAGGGGATCTCCAGGAGGGCTGGGAACGCACTCTGGTACCGGTCGACCAGAGGTCTTATCTTCTCCGCTATCTGGACACGCGTGACCGACCGTAAACGATGCAAGTGGAGAAACTGCGCACATGTTGGTTGATGAGGAGGATGGCAATATCCTGACGTTCAGTGAAGGTCTCGAAAGCATTCTCAATCACCGAGATTTGCGTTTCTGAAGACCAGCTTTAATCAGAGAGCGAGACAATTGGACTGATGGACCTTACTGGAGTCGACGATGAGGAAATTCTTCTCGTGCTTCTCGTTAATGTGGCCAATCCCGGCCAATAGGAGACCAGTGATTGAGTCCTATGCAACAGGAAATGTCTCAGCTGCTCAGCATGGCCTGAAGAAGTCAACTAGAATTACCTCGTCGCCGATGACGGCCAAGAGGTTGCGATCCTTGAAGGAGGTGGCCATGGACGTCGGAGCGACAGAGGCACAACTTTCCTGATCCGTGACCACCACATGGATATCTTCAACCGGCCACCGGCAATATCTGAAGACACTGTCCAATACAGGCTCCACCCCGCACAAGAATCTGCGGACAAGGTCTCGGTGCTGGCACTCGCGGCGGTGCTCAGGAGTTATGCGGATGATTTGTTGTCTGGGTTCTTATGGCATAGAGATCCGTTCGAGCTCAAGGTCGTCTCGGATACGGACGGCTGGGTGTTGGAGGGCACCATGCGCGTCGGAGACTGCATAGACGACGAGTGGTGTGTCGTCTGGTTGCTCAGGGAGATTTCGAAAAAGTGGGACGTCGCAATAAGGTCCGTCCCTCTCTACCCCCCTCATTTATCGTATCCAAACTGTTCCACAGCGTGTCGGACTCAGACGGAGAGTTTCTTCTCATCGAAGCAGCTGAGGTCCTACCGTCCTGGGTGACACCCTCCAATTCCGAAAACAGAGTGCGCACCAGTCCCCGATAAAATCATGCGACCCGCGTGAGTGTTTTGATGCTTGTTCCTTCATAGATCTGGATCTGCAACTCTCAGTTGCACCTTGTGCCTCTCTCCTATATATCTCCGCCCTCCTCCAGACCTGCCAAGACACAAAGACCTGGACGGGACCAGAGCGATGATGAACGTAACGATCTCGTGAAGGAAGATGATTACTACGTTTCAGTCAGAGACGCGTTGAAGGCTGTTAGGGACGGCACCGTGCAGACCAGAGCCCTTAGTAAGGTGGAAACTGCCGTTTGGGATCGAATATCACGGTAAAAACGTTCCCATCATCGCTCACCGTTGGATTGAACCCGCTTTAGATATCCTGATTCCGCAAAGCAACACGCCCACGTAACGAGAGTTTGGCTACCGACCGACATTGCGAGAATCCTCTCCATTGATCCGACGCTCGTTCAAAAACCGGTGGAAACGTTCTACACCCGGGACGCGATCCAACTTCGTGTGAGTATATTCTTCCCAATCCCCCCGTGACCACCTAATTCCTCGTTGCAGGCTGCACACCGAATGTCAAGGTTTCCCCCACAACCGGTCGTCCTCACGGCCGTGAAAATGACAAGAGTGGCCTACGCACAATTGGTTGGACAGGAGTTTCACCCCCCCAGGATATGGGGTTATTGGAGTGAAGCAGAGGGCACCAAGGAGTGGCGGTGGAGGGATATTGGGATGAAATTGGTGAGAGTTGCCCCTTCGCCGTTATGACTTAACTCACGACTGGTCCATCAGGCGTGCGGATTTGAAATGCTGTATCAAGAGAGCAAAAATCGTTCGGACGCCACGAGTACCTCCTCTGAAGCCACCGTATGAAAAAAAACACCCGCTGCATTTGGTGGTAGCTGACGACTACTCAAGGATGAGACACGGAAAGATGCTCTGAGACGCGATCCAGAATACGTCGGCTATATCGAGCGTCTCAAGTCTGGAGGGTATTTTGGCTACGAAGTTCTTGAGTCCAATGTGTGGAAGACCTTGGAAAACAAGGCTGCCATTGCTTACACCGACTCTAGAAAGGAAGAGTATGTCAATGGGCCACCTTAAGTTTTCAAGGGTTTGACCTGACCAGCTGTTCAGTGACGTGACGCGACCTTCTTTTGCCTCAAAGATGAACGCTGCATTGAAAGTTGCCGGTGACATCGATTTCTCAAGATGCCCAGAGGAAGAACCAGACAGCTGGCTGGACATTGACGCAGAAAATTTCGACAGCATGTTGCAAAACATGGCGCCTGGGCAATCCAACGCAATGGATGTCGACCAGAAGGAGGAGCAATTGGCGCAGAATCAAGCCTCGAAACTCAAGTCACTCGCGCAAAAGGTCGAGGAATTCGTGGAGGGGGAAGGCGACCTGGAGGGTGCTCGGTTTGAAGAGTACGTGATCCGGAACGACTCTCCTCCCATTTGTTGACCGGATCGCTAGTGACGAAGCCTCCGAGTTCTCTGAAGGCATGCCTGATTCAGATGACGAATCGGATCCTGAGGCTGAGATCGACGACGATGCTGCAAAAAGTCGACTTGTTCCCAGTTTGGAACCTGGAGAATACGGGAAGATGCCGCCTCTCTTCTACGCAAACTCCCAAAAGGTTGCTCCAGACCCAGAACCGGAAGAGGAACAACCTAACAGACCGGCCGCGGGCGAAGACGGGAAACCACCACCCATCTTGAGACCGATCCGCCCGCCTATTCTTCCCAGGGATAAGTTTGACGGGGTTGATTCCGATGACGAGACTGACGAGGATGAATTCGTTGTTGGGAATGAGGACTCGGACGAGGATCATCCTGAACTTGTTGGCGAGGTCGAGCCGAATATGGATGAAGAGGAAGAGGAGTTCTTGGAGTTCTCGAGGAGGGCTCTTGGAATCTCGAACGAGCAATGGAATGACATTATCAACGAAAGGAAGAATCGCGGTGGTACGGGTGGGAAAATACCATGCTCAGTTTCGATGCTGACCACTGGTTTTAGCCTTCGTTCCTTCCACACGTACCCCACTCGAGTCGATGTTGCAGGCGAAACCTACCCCCGACCCTCCTCAGACTAACGGGGGGACTAGCATTTGGTCAAAGCCGGCTAACGATTCGGATACCGGTAACAATTCTGCGCTCAACTCTTTCGAGTCCGTGATGCAAGCCATGGACGCCGAGCTTGCACATTCGCGACCATCGAACGGAAAGCTGAAACCTCCCACGACGAGCAAAGCCAAGGGAAAAGGGAAGGCGACCGAGACGGTCACTCCCGTCGACGGTGATATCGATACTGCCATGGAAGCAGAACTTAAAGCGCTCCTGGACGGCGAAGGTCTCGGTGATGACTCAGATGGAGAGGATATGGATCCTGGGATAGACTACAACCTGATCAAGAACTTTTTGGAGAGTTTCAAGAGCCAAGCAGGGTTGTCTGGGCCGGTCAGCAACTTGGCGGGAAGGTTACAACCGGATTTCAAGCTCCCAAGAGACTTCAGCTAAGACCCGGTAGGAGATAAATAACGCGTGTATTTGACTGCTTTGAATTGCATCCCCCCACCTCCGCGTGGTGGAGGTTGAGCAACCCCGTGCTACCTTCGAGGGAAAAGAGAGAGTTGATTGGGGAGGGTTGAATGTGAGGGAGCACCTCCCGCGGGCAACCGCTAGTCGTCACATTCCTTGACTTTGGAGGGAAAGCTTGATTTTTCCTCTGACCGCCTAAACTCGCGGACCCGCTCCCTTATCTCCTCCCTGCGCTGTGTCCCGAACTCTCTGGCTTCTTGCCTCGCACGGGCTAGGTTTTCCGACGCCTGTTCGTGACGTCGCTCGTACTCTACGGGCGACCAAATGAACCCAGGGAGGAAACTCATTATACCGGACTGCGGAAAAAATAATGAATTGACCACATCCGGGGATTCACGGAATCATTTCGCGCGTACCAGAAACGCGACGCAGATAAGGATGTTGTCTCGCCGTCTATCTTCTGGTGTCATGGGACCGTTGCTCGGTGGTGCATATTGATGTGCGTAGTGAGATTGAGAGTAAGCGTGGGCTTGTGGTTCCCAAGGAGTCCTACGGTGTCGGCGACGTTCGAGTTCACTCCTCAGTTCCCAATCCCTGCCGCAATTGGGACTGTTCCACTGAGAAGCGTGTCCCGGTTTCTTCCCCGTGAGAATGTCATAGGCGTCCTTTATCGCGCTGAACCTCTCGTCCCGTACCCTTTTCGGAAGGTCCGAGGCTCTGCTGTGAAGGGAATCTGGGTGGTGCACCCGAACGAGTTCATAATCTTTCGAAAGACAGCGCTTGAGAGCGTAAGCACCCGAAAAGCGAGCGCGGTTTCGCTTGTAAAACTCACATCTATCTTTCACCTGTTTCTGATTCGCTCCCCTTACGAGGTGAAAGATCTGGTAGGGCGTTGGTCGCGGGTGTAGCGGGTACGGATATCGGTTCCGCGGAACAGCGGTGGCCAGGCGCCGTCGTGCGTTGCCCGCATTGTGAACGGGGAAGGGGACAGCGCTTGGAACTGCCGACGGTTTGAAGTGCGAGCAAGTCACGAGCATGGTCGAGAAACCATAGACTCGGTGAGGGAGTGCGATGTTCCGGAAACAGGCGGAGTGAACCATCAGGAAATGTGAAAATCGCTCATTTCTTGCTTATTCGATGGTTATGACTAATTATCCTCATTATATAATCCGGGTCCAAATGGCAGGGAGTTCGTAAAGATAAGATCAAATAAGTGGAACAAGTCCTAATGCGGGGGAGCTACCAGGGCCACAGCCATTGCGTGTGGCTCAAAGCAATACAAATCACAGCGACTAGTACCCACCATGAGTTCAGAAGATATTCTACCTAGGCCATGGAAAGTTGTTCACCGTCCGAGTGTTGCGACCACGTGTGCACGCGCATAAATGAATAGCTGAGGAGTTTTATTTACAGTAGTTCTGGAAAACCTTGTCCCACAAGCCCGGATCGGTGGAGTCTGATCCTCCTCACGAAGGGAGGTCCGACTCGTCTTCGTTCAGCCGGAGGGTAAGGTTGAGCTCCCTTATCTTTTCCGAGGGGAGGGTCTCGTTCCTTAAGGCCTTATGATCGATCGGCGCGTAATCAATAAACGCCAAGCGATTGCTTGGTTTGGCCACATCAGTAAATCGTGGAAAGTCTGATATTATACTGGTGATCGAAGTGCTTCCCCGGCAAGGGCTAACAACCAATCTCGTTGCCCACCGCTGTTCCACGGAACTGATCTCCGTACCCGTTGCGCCCGCAACCGACACCCTACCAGATCTTTCATCTCGCCAGGGGAGTGAATCGGAAACAGGTGAAAGATAGATGTGAGTTTTACAAGCTCGAGGGACAAAGTTTTCCGGAACCGCTGTATAGAAGTGTGCAGAGACTCCAACTGCTCCGCCGAGTCGCAGACAGCCACAAATCCCGACGGTATGAACAATGACGAACAATCCCGAATGCGATTTACTCAGCGCAACCGAGATCGTGTGGGTGCGTGGTGGCGACTCTTCGAAAGTCCAATGACTGAAATTGAAGGTGGAGGTCCGCCGGAACACCATTCATGCCGGGCCTCAAGCCTTATCGATTACCCTTTCCCTCTACGTTCGACCCGTCCAGAGAACCGCACAAGAAGCCCCGATATGCTGCACAATGGTTCCCCAGCGTTGAAATTTGAAATGTTGGGTCGTAAGTATAGTCAAAACCGTGCGAACGTGCGCAAGTCGTATCCGGACGTCCCCCAATCTCCGATGCAGCTCGGGCTATTTAAGCTCAAGATAGAGCAAGCAAGTTTCCTCAGCATTCCCTCCTCCACCCTTCCCATCCAACTCTCGCCAGTATGCGATTGTCAGTGTTCACAATCATGATCGCCTTGTTTGTCTCCACCGCGGTGAGTGTGAGCGCTCCGTTCTCAGGGGAAACCGGGACTGACCCGGGGGGTGATTCCTTCTGAAGCATTCTGCGCCAATTTGGGATGAAACCCGTCGTGGAGTTATCAACCCGCGGGTGGTGGTGAAACCCATAACCGGCGGAAATGATCTTCTATGACGCTAGGCGACACTAGCCGGGTCCTAGTTGGAACTATACGCCTAGAGTCTGTAGCTATGATATAGCAGTCCTCCTGCCCGGTCGCTATTTAATATTCAATAGCGAGTCCATAGCACTGCGACATCACGGTTAGCTAATTCCTAGGACGTTTGTGGTTCCGGTTAGACACCCACTGGGTGACTGAGTGATTTTTCATGGCCCTTTAGGCTTTCTGAGCGTCGAATATCCCCGTCGAGAAAGGGGACTGTCAGGACCCCGACCGTCGTCTGGGGCTCGAAACAATGCAATTCAAGGTGACTGGCACCCTGGAAAGTCGCTCAATCTGTTGGTGGGGATGTTGGTAATCCGGCAGTTACGGAGTCTAATGGCGAGTGACTCACTGTAGGCCTGGGATCTGTGGTTGCTGTCTGGAGAAAAAAATAGTACAATGGTGACCGGTTTCACCACATGCACGGGCAGGCAAGCACGTAGATGGCATTCGACTCGGCGGGAGTGATGCGTGGGTGAGCGTTTGGCATTTCCTCAGGTGAGGTTAGGCTTGTGGTTCCCAAGAAGTCGACGACGTTCGAGTTCACTCCTCAGTTCCCAATCCCTGCCGCAATTGGGACCGTTCCACTGGGAAGCGTGTCCCGGTTTCTCCTCCGTGAGAATGTCATAGGCGTCCTTTATCGCGCTGAACCTCTCGTCCCGTACCCTTTTCGGAAGGTCCGAGGCTCTGCTGTGAAGGGAATCTGGG
>Ga0307517_10003688_pt1 | contig 23819 bp, 6 predicted proteins | sample 23_EM_MG_FD_194515 | JGI IMG/M metagenome (GOLD analysis project Ga0307517, IMG submission 194515) | Populus trichocarpa ectomycorrhiza microbial communities from riparian zone in the Pacific Northwest, United States - 23_EM | ecosystem: Host-associated > Plants > Roots > Unclassified | place...
TTAAATAGTTTAAAATTTTATATATTAATAAAAATGATTAATAAATATATATATATATATATATATATATATATATATATATGCATCTTACAAATTTGCTCGTCTAGCGCGATGCAAGGATCCTTCAAGAGACAAACTATCTTGAGGTCCTAATTTTAGTGACTTGTTATTATGTAAATAGAAAAACCACATTTGTTATTAGTCAAGTTGGAGTGTTTTTGTACTTTAGCGCTTTAAAAATAAATAAATAAAATATATATAGAAAAATAGTATAGTTTAGAGAATTGCAAATGATATTTGTTACATATGAGTCTTATATATCACGTGCGACTCTCTTCAATTTTAAAAATAAGCCGACACAATTTACAATAAAAAGAGACGAGAGAAAAACAGGGAAAGAAAGAAAGAAAAAGATCCTAGAGACACATTGAAATTCTGATGATGACACCATCGATATAATTGAAAAGATATCGACGGGAAGAATCCAATAACACCAAGGAAGGTTATGAATGGTGATCAGAATGGGCCACATGAGTCGTCCACATACGTTGGGGTTCATTTGCCGACAGGTTGAGCGGTAACAAACTGCCCCACCATCGCTGACACATGCTGCTCAAGAATGAAGAGGACTTGGCGGCTCATTCAAAAACAAGACAAATAGGTTTTTTATTCCATTGGGAGGCGTCGTCCATGCCACCCAAAAAGCATGGATGTCTTCCATACATTGGCGTGTGCACTGGACGCGCCAGTAGCTTTTTAAAATTAAATAATATTTAAACGATGTTAAAAGATAAAAATACCCTTGATTACCCTTATAATTACAAAAACAAACTAAGAGAAAAGACCAGAAGGCCCCTAAACCTACTATTTAAGTTTTTTTTAATCCAAGGGTATACTTGTCAATTTACTATATATGAATAAATAAAAAGACAATTATGCTCCAATTCGTCAGTTTCACAAATTCTCAGTCTATTATTTGGTACTTCACTCTTGAAATGATGCCTCTCATTATTCATGATTTCCTTATTGTCTACTTGTTTCACTTTACTAAGGTTAAACCAAATTTCTATATATTATATCAATGTGATTTGAATTCTTGTATACTAATGGGACTATCATTTACACCCTAAACTACATGACCTATATCCTAGAACTCCATATAAGACTTGTTGGAGAACTATGTCTACAGTCACAATGAATTATGAAACTAACCCAAGCATCTAAGGCCTAAGTAAAGCTTATATCTATTCAAGTTTGTGCATATTATACAGCCCATTTCTTCACTAGAATTAGGATCATCAATTTGAGTCTTTGGAAAATCTAATAGCCTATAAGTCTATAATATCATCTATCAAATAGAACATTGTGTGGTCATTAAGCCCAATAAGACAACACCTCGAACAAAACATGTTGAGTTTCTATACAAGACGAACCCTAGACCAAGTGAATACACCTTGTAGCTAACTGCTACCTCCTAGACACATTATATTCTTGTGTTAAATTTGAACAAAACATAGATGTATTTAATAAAAGAGTACATGTCCCTCAAAGGTTAATTCTATTATCATCATTAATAGTATACAACATATAAAAATTATAATAAAGGCAGCTTTTACATAGGCCTATTGTCAACTTGGGCCTTTTTATTCAAGTTGTCTGAAATTATAGGTGTTAAACACATTGATTATCTTATTCGTGCATGGACATAACCATGTGGGTTCAAGGCTATATAAATAAGACAAGATCTTTTCTCTACAATCATCTTTTTCCTTTTTAAGCATCACTTTGCTCTCTACGAACACACACAACACATTCTTCAAAAGCTTTTTTCTTCTACCATTAGTACCAATATAAATATCAAAGTTTCCTTTAAACCTAACATGAAACTTATTTGCAAGCTTCTAGTTTTTCAAACCCAGTATCTTATGTCGTCCAGTCAATCATCTAATGATGATACATGAAAAACTACACAAGTGTTTTATTCAATTTATACACCTCTCTCTCTCTTTATATATATATATATATCCTAGATAGTTATAAGATATTTATTAAATCTCTCTCTTTATTCAATCTCTAGATTCTATCTTTTTAGACAACATATGTCTAAAAAAACATAAGTATGATACAAGATTTAAACAAGATTTAAGAAACATTTAAGCCTATAAAATATTTATTTTTCTCGTCACTTGAACAAACACTATATTGATTTAAGCTTCAGAGTGTTTTTCTTGTAGGTATTGTCGGGCCCACCAAATTCTCCAAGTCTAGTTTTATCGAGCCACAAAAAGCACCCTTAATCTTTATAATGAGGATTTTTACAGCCTCGTCATCCATATTTATAAAAGGCTTAATCTTTGTGAGATTTTCTACGATCTCATTGTTACCTTAAAAATTCCCTTACATTATAAAGTTGCCTACCATCTTTCTTTACTTGACATAAGAAACATTCGATGGTGGTGGAAAATAGCTATCAAAATAAATATTCTTTATTTTTGACATGATACAAAATCTCTTCATAAGAATCATTAAAACTTGCCTCAATTAATCTCTCTTTACTTGAGATAAGAAACATGCACACTTTGCCCTTTCAAGAGACAATCACCTTGCAAAATTCTCTCTTCAAAAAGTCAAACAAAGAAATTTCTTCAAAATTAGAAATGAGCAAAGGAACTTTATAGTGTCCTACATGCCTTGCATCCTTTAATTTGTATCATTGGAATAGTTGCTACCACTTTATCTATCAACAAGATTTATTAATTATAAAAAAAAACCCTTCAAACAAAAGAATCAAGAAGAGCTCCAGGGAAAAAGCCAAAGTCGTCAAATTTGTATTATTTCATTATCTTATTGACAAAAATGCTGATAGAAATTAATAAAGATTAATAATATTAAATATAAAGATAAAATAAAATAAAAATGCAATTTGAGATGTTAGTCATTTCCATTTAAACCACTTGTCTAATTAAATAAAGTATAAAATTCTAGAAATTCTTAAAAATTAAAGTAGAAATATATATTAAAAAAAATATGCCAAAATCATAAACTTCCGTCCCACTTCAACCAGGTGCCCAACTCGATCTATATTTTTTATATTGAATCAATTTTAAGAAAAAAAATATAAACTTAAGGTCCATTTTTCTCATAAAATATTTAACAAATAGAAAATATTTTACATGTAAAATATCTTTCCGTAAAATATTATTCATATAAAATATTTTTCAATGTTTGGCTTGAAAAATGCTTTTCTGAAAAATGTTTTTCAATGGTAATGGTGGTGAGATAGTGGTAGAAGTTATGGTGAGATGACAATAGTAAAGGAGGAGGTGGGGTGAGATGACGGTTGTGGTTTGATGGCGGTAGTGGTGAGATGATCATGGTGGTGAAGGAGATGGCGCTAGTAATGAGGTGATGGTAGTGGTGGTTGGAATAGTTGATCGATATTATAAGTGAATTACTATTTGTAAAATATTTTTACTGAACTTCATGAGTTGGAAATATTTTTCAGCAAATGAACTAAGTTTAAAAGTCGATTATAAAATATTTTTCATTGATCTATTTTACAGGAAACAAATACAAAAAAATATTTTTTAGGAACAAATATAGAAAAATCTAAAAAATACTTTTGTATGAAATATTTTATACAAAACAAACAGACTTTTAAACGACAAACTACATATCCATCAATGAATTATAAAACCACAAATTAAGATTTAAACTTCAAATCCATGCATAAAATCATAATAACAACTCCATTAAATAAAATAAAAGGTTTTAAAAAAATGGTGAGTGGTGGACTAAATGAACCCCATGTACACTTCTACATCTTACCCCAATCTAATCAAACTGGATTGTATTTTATCCATCTTGATTTGATTGCGCCCAAATAAAAATTGGATGAAATCAAATCGGATGATATATAATGCCAAACTAGATGTGTACCCATGCTAAGATGCAGGGTCAGACTTTTTTTTTTGTAAAAAAATAATATTAATGTGCTGCACACATGTTTTAAATTTGAAAGAAAAATCTTCAACTTGGATTATTGTTTTAATTGCATTAAATAAGTTGGTTTTATTTTAACTAGATGATAAAAAAAAAGTAACAATAACAAATAAATCAAATAAAAAAATGATCATGATAACTGTGAAAAAAAATGATATAACTCAATTCTTATCCTATTAACTACAAAAAGAACAAAATTGAGTAAAAAATTAACAAAAACAAACCAGTCCAAGTCAACCCGAGTTAGCATGACAAACCTGTAACCTGAGTAATAAGAGTCAAGCCAAACTGAGTTAATCCATCAAGCTCGCGACATAGATCATGAAATCAGGATAATCTGATAGAAAAAAAATAAAGAAAAACCACGAAGCCCATTAAAAAAAACATACAATGTTGAATGATGAAGTAAAAAAAAAAATACGTATAACATAAAAAGTAATGTTGACCCACATTAATTTTTCAAACATGTGACCCGAGTCATTAGGCCAGAAGCACCATATTTAAAAATAAATCATGAAACCCAATTTTCAACCAATCAAATGCTGAAGGATGAAATTGGAAAAAAAAATCAATTATGTAAAAGGATCCAAAACCAAATATAACAATTAAAAGAATGAAGATCAATGTTGAAATAAAAAATAAATTAGAAAACAACTACAAATTTTTTATTGAAGGGTTAAATTAAAAAGAAAAATCAATTTAACAAAAGTACAAAAAAAACAATCAAAAGAATGAGGATCAAATTGAAAAAAAAATAATATATCACAAATTGTGTTTGAATGGTGAAATTAAAAACAAATTAAATTTTACAAAAGAGTCAAGAACAAAAATTAAAAATCAAAAGAATAAAGATCGAAGTTGAAATGCCAATAAATAAAGGAATAAGTCGAAAATTTTGAATGGCTGCCACGAATTTCGATGGGAGGAGAGAGAATAGAGGGAGGAAACCTACCACCGACAAACCATCTCACCATCGCTGCCACACACCACCCTACTGGAAAAAAAAAACACCTTGAAGATTTCAATAATACAACAAAAGAGAGTTTTTGGTCGTTGAGAGACGCTGCACACGCAGCCATAAGAACATGTACGCCTCTCATGTACCAACTATTTTTTATTTAAATAATATTTTTTATTTATTAAAAATACTAAATTATTCTTATTCAAACTTGATAATAACAAAATAAAATATAATGAAAAGATAAAAAAAAAAAACCTAAATAAGAGTTTTAAAAAATTTGCTTTTAAAATAATTAAGCCATTTTAGTTTACTTAAAAAATAAAAGGATTAAAAAGACGTAGATGCCGGGTTTAAAATTTTTACTTTTTATTCATTTCACTTTACTCAAGAAAGGAAAAGACAATTTGAACCCCAAGCAATATAATAATAAAAAATAAACCTTGAAAAATAAAAATTATCTCGACCCCAGGAACATTGATTTTTTAAGAAGAGCAAATTGGTAATTACATGTTTAACTATACGATGAATCTTCTTTCTCTTTTAGTTTTATATATATATATTATTTTATACGTGGGATGAAATTATGATCAAAATCAGACGGCTAATACTCGTCCAATTAGAGTGAATTTTGTGCACATAAAGTCCAAGGTGGGGAAGCAAACAAAAAACAAGACAAGGAGAGAAAACACAGCAATACTGGCTAACTGACAGAGACATGAACGAAACAGAGTATCCAATGACAAAAGTGAACTAGTTGGCTTCATTTCCTTGGCTATCCTTTTCTCTTCTCTTCACCAAGGTCCCCATCATCCTCCCATCTCTCTATCTCTCTCTCTCCCTCACACGCACACATAGAGATTAGAGAGAAGAAGCATATGGTATTTTCTTTAATGGCCCTTACCTTTCACCTTTATATATATATATATATATGAACTTGTCATGAACTGAGAGTTGGTGGGCTGTTCTTTGTACTCGAAGCCGATTACAAATCTTCTATTATTAGTTTAACAAATCTCAGCAGCTACTACTACAACAATAAACGTAAGTTTTCTTTCTTTTATTATGCTATCCCACTTTGCCATGTTATATTCTTATCCTCCCTCTCTCTCTCTCTCTCTCTCTCTCTCTCTCTGTGTCTGCTATGTTAGCTTGGTTTCTGGTTTCTTGTTGTTGTGGTGGTGAGTGAGATTTTCTTTATTTTTTGTCCTTTCCCTTCTGTGGGTGTTATAGCTGGAGTGGAAGAAAGGGAAAGTGAACCCAATAGTGAGTAGCCTAAGGGAAAGGTTGAGGCTGAAACCCATGCCGTTGAATATGGTTCATGATGCTGATGGACTGCCAAGGATTCTTTTGACTGACCCTACTGGCTCTTCTGCTGAGGTAATTACCCTTTCTCCTTGAATTCTTGTTTATTCTTTACTTTTTCTTGGTTACTTGTAGGTGATGTTTCTGTAATCTAAGACAGAAATTGAAATTGGTGTAGGCATGATTATTAACAATTAATTATGGTAAGTAAGAGATACTTTGCAGTGAATTATGTTAAACCATTTTCAAAAAAATGAAAAAAAAAAGATCAGGATAAGCAGGAGTAAAATAATTGAGTAATTAAATTAATGAATTTCAGTTGAATAAGCAGCAATCTTCACTTTTCATATCCTTTAAAATATGCAATCTTGAAAGTGATATTAAAAAAAAAAATAGCAATCATAACTGGAATAACACAAAGAAATGGAAAAAAGTTTACTATTAGGGGTTGGCTTAGGATAGATTGGGCCGGGATAAACACCTTGTGCTGTGTTGAGTTCTAATTTCACATAGTGAAAGAATTCTTCTAGGGCTGTATGCGTGAACCTTACCCAGTACACATGAACAGATAGTTTGCACGGGTGTAGGATTTCGGTTAAGCCATCAAACATATTGAAGTTCCTCTTACCAACTTGCAAAAAATGAATTGAGTCAACTTCAGCACTAAAGAACTCTTCACTGAAAAATGGTTTCAGGTGCTTTTGTATGGCGGGCAGGTTGTTTCATGGAAGAATGAACGAAGAGAGGAACTACTTTTTATGAGCAGCAAGGTGAGCAGTTCTTCTTTTGCATGTTTAACTACTTCTGAGACTACCGATATATTTAAGCTTCATGTGAACCTTATTTAGATTCTAGGAATGACAAGTTGCTGATTTCTGGATATTACACTATCGATAATTCAATCTTTGATAGCTATGCTATTGATTTGGATGTTGGCCTTCACTTTGTTCTCGTACATGTCCAAGGTAGTTGAGCCTTGAGATTCTTTAGCAATTAATAAACCAGTTGATTCCAGCAGTTTTTGAATAATAGCTTAACTTTGATCTAGCAACCATGGCAACATGATGGTAAAAGAATTAGCTGGCTTATCTCAATCTATCACCGCAAGAAAGGACAAATACTAGATAGAAGCTTAATGTATTTTGAACTGTTTTGTTCTGTAGCTATCCGGTCGTCATTTTCCATTAGTTCTATTTCTCTTGGTACATATGCAATCCACACTTTTTTTTCATTACTCATTAGCCATTAGTGCTCTGCTGTTCTTATTAAAAATGGCAAACCTCGAGTTGCTCTCAAACTAGCATACCATTGTTTGAGTTATTAACTGTATAGAAGCTACATACAACTATAACTTCCATAATATCTTGTTTATGAGGCATTATTTTCTTAGCAGGCAATTTGGAAGCCACCAAAAGCCATCGGGGGAGGCATTCCTGTCTGCTTTCAACAGGTTTGAGATCTAAGGAACGAAGCAGAATCGTATCATTTTGTCCTTGTTGAGATTATATTTCTTAGTCCATGCTGCAATTTCAGTTAGGGAATCTTGGTTCATTGGAGCGACATGGGTTTGCAAGGAACAAATTGTGGTCATTGGACAATGACCCTTCACCTCTGCCTCCAACAAACAATCAGTCATCAGTGGATCTGATATTGAAGTCCACAGAAGAGGATCTGAAAACCTGGCCTAAAAGGTATGCTTGCAAATTTTTAACCCTTACAAAATAAGACTACATGTCCAAGGGTATCATCAATTGGATGAACTTATGAATCTCATGGTATTCTGCAGCTTTGAGCTGCGGCTTCGTATCACTCTCAGTGCTAGCAAGCTCACTTTGATATCTCGTGTGAGAAATACAGATAACAGGCCCTTCTCCTTCACTTTTGCACTGCGTAACTACTTATCTGTATCAGATATCAGGTTTGTCTCATGAATTCTAAAGTAATTGCTTCGTTTGCAATGACTTAGACTTAAAGTTTGTGACTGGTTTGTCTCATGAATTCTAAAGCAATTGCTTCGTTTGCAATGACTTAGACTTAAAGTTTGTGACTGGTGCCCCTTCCCTCATAATTCCAGTCCTATTCATTCTGAATTGTGCATATTTCTGTAATCTATATGTTTTTGCTATCAACATGCATGCTTTTTTTTCTCATTTTAAAGGGAGTTGGCAGAACATGAATTTGGTAGATATTACATTGCTATTCTTTTCAGAGGGTTGCATGATGCTGTTTCATTTGCAGCGAAGTGCGTGTCGAGGGATTGGAGACACTTGATTACTTAGATAATCTAATGCACAAAGAAAGGTTCACTGAGCAGGCAGATGCGATTACCTTTGATGGCGAGGTACTATGCTTTATTTTCTTCTACTGTCAATTTGAATTTGAATCTTTTGCGTAGACTAATAATTGAAATTTCTAGCCACCGAATGAATTGTGATTTCATGAGTTTCAACTTTGTTCTTTTATTTGAATTCCCATGTGTTGGAGCATGACCTTTTTCCTATGTTTTTCTACTAAAATTAAGTCATTTTTAGGTTGACAGGGTATATTTGAGCACCCCCTCAAAGATTGCCATCATAGATCATGAAAAAAAGAGAACCTTTGTACTGCGGAAAGATGGGATGCCAGATGCAGGTTCTAAAATGTTTTCTTGATGTTCTAACTGTGTGGCTGAACTTTCAAGTTGCCGCGGTCCTAACCACTCACTGTGTTACTTACATTTTTTACATGATTGACACGCAGTTATGTGGAATCCTTGGGACAGAAAGGCCAAGGCTCTCCCAGATATGGGGGATGAAGACTACAAAAGCATGTTGTGCGTGGATTCAGCTTCTATTGAAACCCCAATTGCCTTGAAACCTTTTGAGGAGTGGAAGGGCTACCAAGAACTCTCTACTGTGTCATCAAGTTATTGCAGTGGTCAATTGGATCCTCGAAGGGTTCTATATGGCTTTCACTGATCTCATTCATGGGCTAAGTGAAGGTTTCTTGTTAGCAATGTCAACTGTTTTATTTAATGTACAATATGGATGCTCTTGCTTTTCTGTATATTGCCCCTCGTGTCTTTTAGGATATATCTAGAGTGAGATTAAACAAACTGCTATGGTGGCTTATCATTTTGGGATCACACTGTCACATTATTGAGCAACAAGATATTTTTATGTTGCCTAAGTGTGATGAGGTGATGTGCCTTTCTAGTAATTTCCATGTAAGATATAGTTAAATTTAAGAGTGGGTGATGCCATGGTTGTGATACAGAAATTGTTATAAATTTCTTGAAATCTTAAAATTAGAAACATCAAATTCATGAAAAGTATATGCACTATCATCAAAGGGTGGGGATTGACTTGGATTTGATTATGGAATCAGCTACAATCTCACCAGATACTTGTTCTTATTGAACCAATGCTTAGTCGCTTGGTAGTGGACTCGAACCTTATTCCTGTATGTCCAGCAAAGTGTTCCACTGAGTGATTAGAACAGTGAAAGCAAGGACAGCCCAGATTTTTCTATGGCATCCTTGTCAAAGGGATCATCTCCCAGATACATGTGAATGAATGCCCTGCAGAGAAGTTCATTCCAACCTTGCTAACCACCTCATTCATCCATCACTGCACAGGAAAAAAAAACTGAAGCATCAGCATCTTAAATCTAGTGGACATATATAATATGTAGTTGAAAAATATTTCAGTATTTGCACCTTTTGTTTGAAGAATATATTCTGGAAGTCGAGAAATCTCAATCACAGAACCCGTAGTTAGCTTATGTCATCTGAAGCTGCACCCAGGACCCTATGACTTATGTTTTTCGACTCACATATATAGATATTTTGGACAGGCTACAAAATCTATATATGTGTGATTCACACACATCAAGAACTTATGTTTTTCGACAATGGTGGTGCTTGTCCGAAACTGAAAGGTATGTCTGATAGTCAATGCCATTGCACTGCAGGATAGAAAGAAACTTTGAATTGCTCAATTTCTCATCTTGGAGTGATCTTTCTTTGTAGAGTTCGGACAATTTACACGCTATGGCAATATATACTGCAGGTAATCTCTCTCTATCCTTCAGGCTCATAGAGTCAAAGATGGATAACTTTTTTTTTGCAAACATCAAATATACCATCAAACTATTAGGGTATTATCATCTTTGCACCTAAACTATTTTTTATATTAATTTTACTACAAAGCTATTTTGATTTCTTAATTAAGGACTTCGATTAGAATCACTTAGCAAAAATATACATCAAGTCCCTACAAAATGATGTGGTTTTCTTAAAAAAAAAATACAATTTAGAGAGAAATATATATAGAAAACCTTAAAATTGAATGAATTTTCTTAATGATAATTTCTGAAAGTTTGAGGGTAAAATTGATACAAAAAAATCTCATTGATTATTTATGAGCTAGTTTTTTTTATAAAACCTGTGTATATAAGTTTTATATATAACCATAAAAAAATAAAGTATTATATAAAAATATGGAATAATTGATTAATTTTCAAATATCATTGCAATTAATTATCTAATTATGGTTTTACTTTAATATGTAAAAAAACAAAAGAGAAGGGCTTAGAGAATCAACCCATGAAGCATTAAAGCTCATGCATGTTGGAGCTTGTATTGCAAGCCTGCTTAAGTGTGTAACGTAGGCCCACACATTTTGGCTTTAGAGTCCAAGTTAGTTTTTTTTTAAGATAGCAGATAACTCGTCATTTACTTATAACATTTTCTAGTCACTAGATGTGTCAGTTACTAAAAATCAGGATACAAGATTTTGGACCACAAAAAAAATCCTAATTTCAACCTTTTTTTCACCTAAGAACATTATATGGACCTCTAAAACCCTATTCTCAATTACAAAATACATTTTAATCAGCCTAAAACTTAAAATGAAATCAAAACTTTTTTAAAAAAATTAAGGATGATGTATTTTTTCTTGCATTATCAAAGTTTAAAACCACATTCTTTGAGTTCCTCTCTTAAAACAAAATCTATAAATAACAAAATCAAAATTATTGGTGGTCATAATTCAATCATCCAGTATTTTTCTATCTCTTTAACTTTGTCAATGATTTTTCTTTACTCTCTCAACCTTCATGGACTCAAACATTATAAAATAAAGTTTGGGGTCAAAACATAACAACCTACAAGAACAAGGATAAAATATGAAAAAAATAAAATTGAAACTTAAGGTATTAAAGGGAACTTTTGTGCCCTTGTTTTATGGAACAAGGCTTTGTTTCTTTTTTAATGTCAATTTTGGTTCTTCATATCTTAATTTTTTTAACAATAAGTTAAAATTCATTTTCATAAAATAAGGGTCATTCATTTAACATCAAAACATTTAATGACAAATCAAGTAAGGAATAGAAAAACATCAAAATGGATTTGATGTGATCCAAATATGCTTCCATAGTGTCCAATGAAAGTGCACATCAAACCAAAATTTCTTAGAGATTTGGTTTAGGTCAAGCTTCATAGTGACTCACGGGACTTCAACTTATTTATAAGGTTTTTGGTTCAGTTTGGATTGAGCATGGGTTGGTTTTGTTGTGGCTTATAGGCTAATGTTTTTCCATCTTGTTTAAATCAATTCAGAGTTAGTTTGGACGAGACCAAATTTGGTCTGGACAATTGCAGCTTAGGCAGTTTGATTGGGCTGATTTTAGGTTGATTGAGGCCATCAAATACAAGTAGAAATTTAGGCAGAAACTCTTGGGTTTCAACTAGGTTTTCTTTTCTATTTATGGGTTTGAATCCTTATTTTACAAGGATTAGGAAGTTCAAATATCCAAAGGATTTAGATCTAGTTATTTATGTATTTTATTTTTTGTTTGGTTTGTTTTAAGAAAAACCATAGACATGTATTTATTTTTAAGCAACTTATTAATAATTTGGGTTTTATTTGGGCCTTTGGTTTACAACCCAAAAGGTCTATTATGGTTGCTTTATGGGACTATTTAAGTTAAATTTGAGCTTAAATGTTTTGTAGTGGAGTGATTAATAAACCAGTGTGTTTTTATGAGCGAAACTCTTGATTTTGGTTCTTCCGTGAACTTTATCGAACTTATCAAAGAATTTTTACTTTGTGGCGCTTTTCCTATACTTCTTATTCTTAATTCTTATAATCAATAGGACAAAAATCCATCCAATACTTTTAGTTTTTTTATTCGGGTAATCTTTGAGTCAAAGTTTTTATTTGAAATATGATTTTAGCTTTTCAGGAATTGTTGTTAATTTTGATATGGCTTCAAGGGTTATTACCCTCCGGGTTCTCATCATTTGGTATCAAAGTAATGCTTTAAAATCAAGTGTTATCAATCTTTTGTGTTTAGTCTTAATTTCTTATAAATGTTTAGTGTCCATATTGTTTTAGTTCAATTGGTTTTTTGTCAAGTTGTTTGTTTAATTTTCTTTGTTGTTTGATTTATGTTTGGTTCTAATATATATATATATATATATATATATATATATATAAAAGAAAGGGTTATTTATGTTCAAATTTTTTTATTAAGAATTTTTTTTTAAAAAAATGAAAATCATAAAAGTAGGCTGTTAGAATTAGATTGTTAAGAAATTGTCTAAATTAGGTATTTAAGAATTTCTTATGGTAAATTTGGGTTGTTAGAAGAATTCTAAAACTAAATTAGGTTTGACATTAAATTTTTTATTTGGTTTTGGATTGTTAAGTATCTAAAAGTTTCGAGCAAATTAGATTAATTATATACACTCTTGGTTTGTTAGAAAATTTTGTTATTTTGGTAATAGTTTAATGAGTATTTATTTGAAACACATTTGAGAAAATTTGTATAGATTTGGTTCAATCAGTTTGGTATATATTCTAGTATTGATTTTGGGTCTAATTCTTGATTTCATAGTGTTTGTTTCATATGTTTTATTATTGATTTCATAATTTTATAACGTTATTACTTGTTTGTATCTTATTTTCCTTGATTGTTTTCATTGATTGAATACATTAGGTTGAACTTTTCAATCTGAATTTTATTGATTATTTTGTTTAGTTATTTAAAAAGTTAAATAGGGGAGTTCGAGAGGGAAAGGGTGAAAAAAAAGAGCATATTATCTTGAAAAGAAAGAATTTAAGATAAACTTGAGTAGATCGACATTTATTTAAATGTAAAAACATAAGGAAATGTGCAAGGAATTTTATTTTTCTTATTACTAACTTATTTTATAGATATGAATATGTTATCCAAAAGTTAATCACCATAAAAGGAGGGGAAGCTCGATAATTCTTTTGTGTTATAGGTCATGCAACTATAGTTAGAGTAAATACAGTTGATGTTTAGCGAGGTCACAAATTGGTTAGATCAATAAAAAACAAGGATTGATAATATGAAAAAGGGACCACCATTACAAGTTACTAATTACAAAATGTTGTTAAGACGGGTTTCCACATTTGTAAATGAGTATGTTAGCGAGAATGAGAATGGAGATGCAAATAAATTTGAGTAGGCTTCATTCAGCTAAGGTGGAAGATTTTAGCAATAAAAGGGTTTTTGATGATGAAAGGTTTTGGCCAAACATGTATAAGGGGTTAGGTGTGATTTTGGGATCTGTGATGGTTTGGATAGAAACCTAAAGAGCATCAAGATGAAAACTCCTGCTTTTTATAATAGAAATGATCCAGATGCATATTTAGAATGTGAGAAAAATGTGAAGTTGATTTTCTATTGTTACAAATATTCAGAGGTGGTGAATGTAAAACTTATTGTTTTTAGTTCATTAATTATACTATAATTTGGTGGGATTAGCTTGTTCTGAGTAAGAAGAGAAATCTATAGAGGCTTGTTGAAACATAGAAGGAAATAAAGGAAATCATGAAGAAGAGATTTGTCATTAGTCCATAGTCATTACGATTTGGATTGGGCATGGTTCAATTTCATTATGGCTTATGGGTTACTATTTCTTTAGCATGTTTAAATAAGTTCAAAGTTGGTTTGGACCATACCAAATTTGGTCTGGATAATAACACATTGGGCAATTCAGTTTGGGTTGATTTTAGGTTGTTTTTCAACCATTAAATGCAAGTGACGGCTTAGAAAGCAACTCTTGGGTTCCAACTGGGTTTTATTTCTTATTTATAGGTTTGAATCCTTATTTTACAAGGACTAAAAAGTCCAAATATTCAAAGAATCCAAATCTGGTTTTTTATGTATTTTATTTTTGGTTTGAGTTGTTTCAAGATAAACCATAAGCTTGTGTTTATTTTTCAGTAACTTATTGATTTGGGTTTTATTTAGGCCTTTGGTTTACAACCTAAAAGGTACATTAAGATTACTTTTTGAGACTATTTAAGTTAAATTTGAGCTGAAAGTTTCGGTAAGTAAGTGATTAATAAACCAGTGTGTTTTATGAACAAAACTCTTGCTTTTGGTTCTTCTATGAACTTTATCGAACTTATAAAAGAATTTTGACTTTGTGGCGTTCTTTCTATACTTATGTTTCTTGATTCTTATAATCAGCGGGTCAAAATTTGCTTCTCTAATTCAAATAATCTATGTCATAGTTTTTATTCGCTTTCTGATTAGCTTTTTAGAAATTTTTGTTAATCTTGTTGTCGGTTATAGAATTCTTACTCTCCGGTCTTGCATCAAGATTTCAGTGCATAAAACCATGAAAACTTAACTTCAAATGATTAAATTAAAAATAAATAAAGTTTAGCGACCAAAGTGTAAACCAATATAAATTTTAGGGATCTAAAAAATCACCTATGAATAATAGGTAAATAGGTTTTGTGAGAGGATGAACTCTTTGTGTTAAAAAAAATTGTCCTGAAAAAACAGAAAATTTCTACATGTGAAATGAAATCTTATAATAGCATAGACAAAGGGATTTTAAAAAAGTTCATTTTATTTTATGAATTTAGAGTTTTGTAGTTCTAACTTTGAATTTAAATTATAAGATTATATTATAATTTTATTAAGAAAATATGAATTTAATAAAATTTTGTGAATTCTTTTATAGAAAGTTAATTGAAGAATAGTTTATTTGATCAAATATTATAAAATATATAGCATATATATATATATATATATATATATATATGGAAAATTAAAAAGAGTAAATAGATATTTATCTTTTTGTATCACAACATGAGAAATTTTATAATTATTTGAAGATATTACAATTACAACAGTCTCTTCAAAGTAATGAATAATTAATTATTTTTATTTATTATATCGTAACGATTTATTTTATCACTCAATAACTTAACTAATTATTTTATAATTATACTAACAATTTGTATATAACAAAATCTAATAGGATTAATTAATTAATAAAAGTAATAATTTAAACATTCAAATAATAAAATTAAAAGTACGAACACTGAAATAATAATAGAAAAAATCGAAAGGTTCCATAAGACAACCTGGGCCTGGACAATCTAGTGGGCCGAAATTAATATCACTAGTGGAATCTATAATGGGCTTCTTACAGCCAGGTCAGGAGGACCCCTGTAGCTCTCCTTTCCCTTCTCTACCTCTGAGAAAGAAATAACAAGGTCCGTCTGAAGGTGTGAGCTTGAAAGGGTTTTAGAAGAAGACCAACAGCAAAGCAATGAAGGAAACAAGGAGCACAAAACGCAAGAGAGAAAAACATGGAAAACCTCAAAATATGGCTTCTGCCTCCTCGAAAATATCAAAGTCATCCTCTAATTTTCTCGACAAGGTCCCTCTCTTTCCCTCTTCTTCTTTCTTTATCTAAGTGTGTTGTATGGAAATCTCAATTCTGATAGAATGGATTTTGCTGTATAAAAGCAGATGCGAGCAAGATTATCAGGTGGCCACTTCAGGATGATTAATGAAAAGCTCTACACTTGCACGTAATTTTTTTTTTCATCTAGTAATTGGGGTTTTTCTTTTTATTTTAAACAATTTTTTGATGTTTGCTGATGGTTTCTTCTTCTTTTTTTTTTCACTTTTCTCAGTGGAGATGAAGCTCTCGACTATTTTAAAGAAGACCCATCGTTGTTTGATATGGTAGCCTTTGTTTGTTCCAAAATCAACCCTCCATCTATCTAGTTTCTGTTCTTGTTTGTTGGTTTCTCTTTTTCGTTGTCCAACTACTATATCTTATAGTTTTGGAGAAATTCACATTTATTAGTACATTAATTTTACCATATTCAATCATTTCAAGGTCTCAACTTTGATTTTTCAACTGAACGCATAACATGCATCTCCATTGAATAGGTTTAACTCTATGAATTTCTCTACATCAGAAGCGCATAATGAGTTTTTCCCCTTCCAACCTTGAGAGTAGAATTTAGTAGAAACTAGAGAGCACTGTAGGCTTTCTCTTCTGGGAAGCAAATTCAAGAAACATGAGATGGGATGAGAAGAGAAAGAAAATAGTATGACAAAAGCAAATATTTGAAAAACACTGCATGTCTTTTTTTTCTGTCTGAAGTTCAAATTGCTTGTTCTTGGATATTCATGATAATTCTTGACGCCGAAGTTATCGTGGAAGTCCTCTTGATTTGAATAAAACAGTGCTGAATGGTCTGTTGAATTGATCAAGATATGTTTATTGTTTTTATGAAAATCCTAAATATATATGTAGGAGGAAATAAATTCAAGAAAACTAAGACAGAAGGAAAAAATAAGAGAGAGAATGAAAATAGCATGATGAAAGCAAAAAATTTAAACAAACTCTACATGTCTGTTTTCTGTCAAAAATTCACAATGCTTGTTGCTGGCTATCTGTGACTATTCTCGATGCCAGTCACAATGAGTTATTATGGAAGTCCTTGTAATAACTCAATCTACTTTTGAACAAAACAGTGTAGAATGTCCATCTGATAGATGCCTGATAGTGTAACGTTGCAAATAGATCAAGCTTCATGGACATGTTAATCTCGAAGTTTGCAATTCATACATGGATAGTTTTTATATGCCTTATCTTTTCTGTCTTTTTAATATCACCATGCAAATGTCTTACATTTATGTACTTGCACTCATACATGCAAGTCTAGGGAAGTAAACGGAAGTGGAATCATAATTATTTGGATGTTCTAACTCTCATATCAGAAATTGTCTTGACTGTATTTTATGTTCTTGAGCAGTATCATACCGGATATCAAGAACAGATGTCACATTGGCCCGAGCAGCCAGTGAACATAATCATACAGTGGCTAAAAGCTCGCAGCTCTTCTTTAGTTGTTGCTGATTTTGGCTGCGGTGAGGTTTTACCCTGTCCACTTTCTATTGCTAGGTTACCATACTCATTTTGTCAACATATATCTGCGGTTCACTGATTTGTTTCTTTGGTTGGTTTGACAATGTAATGTTGCTCCATTTGTTGTAGGGGATGCACGCCTTGCAAAAAATGTGAAGAATAAAGTTTTCTCTTTCGATCTTGTGTCCAATGATCCTTCAGTAATTGCTTGTGATATGTCAAATGTATGTGTGGTATTTAAGTTGCCTTTGAATTTTGAAATTGGGTTCAAAATTATTCCATGGGATTAAACTCTTTTGTCTTAGAATATCTATTTGCAACAACCCTTATGATTGGTTTGTTTAATGTGCTTATTGGCAGACACCCCTTGATGCTTCATCCATAGACGTTGCTGTCTTTTGCCTCTCATTGATGGGGACTAACTTTCCAAGTTACCTTGAGGAAGCGCACAGAGTTCTGAAGCCCAGGTCTGCCCTCGATGCTTGTTTGAAGCTTCTGGATTATCGTCTGTTTGTCGTTTTCTTCTCTTATAAACTAATGGTGCAACTTACATCTGCTCTTTTAGTGGGTGGCTTTTGATAGCAGAAGTAAAAAGCAGATTGGATCCAAACACTGGAGGAGCAGACCCAAAAATGTTTTCAAAGTCCATATCTGATCTAGGATTTACCTCAACGTTAAAGGTCTTTATATGTTCCTCCATCTACTTTTATAAATGGATTTCTTTAGTAGAATGCTTACTGATGCAAATTATGTGCAGGATTTCTCAAACAAAATGTTTGTTTTGCTATATTTCCAGAAAAAGGTCAGTCGCAACCTGGATTGATTATGTCAGTCTGATTTTTGTGCACTTGACTTGTCTGCTTGAGAAGCAGTATAATAGTTCATTTGCATGACTAATCTGTTCACCATTGTTTATAGGAAAAAGAAACTTCGACAAGAAAAGGAATTGAATGGCCTGAGTTGAAACCTTGTTTGTACAAGCGTCGGTGATATCATCAGAGGTTGCCCTTATCAGGTTACTGGTGCATGAACTTAACACTGCATTATCAGCAGTATCGATTTTGATAAAGTTTGTAAAACTTTTATTTCTTTAGATTTCTAATCATGTGCTGTATTAGATGCCAAGATTCTGTGACTTGGAATACCTTTCTTGAGTTTATAGCATGGGAAAATGTATTTTTTATATTATTTTCCCATCGTCCTTCGAGTTGTTTTAATTACAAGGTGGTCGTGGCACACTAGCTCTGGCTCTGGTTTTTGTTGCCTCCTGAGTTAGAATGCTGTAATGTGTAATTTCGATGGCAAATTACAAAATACAAAAGCAATATATTTCAGGGAAATAAAGAAATGATTTTTTTTTTCAAATTACAGAAATTAATCAATCCATAAAAGGTGTTTTTCATTTTCATATTAATATGTTTTTTTGTTGTTACAAAAACTTGTCTTTTTTATTAGTAAGATGTCTTTTTGAATAAAAAAAAACAAAAGGCCAATAAAATGATAAAAATCTCAAATACTTGAATTAAGGAGAAAAAAAATATATCTCTTCAATCAAAATATCATTTCCTTTTTCATTTATTTCTTTTTTGTTTTGCCAAAAATTAAAAAAAATTATAAGAATTATTACTTTTTAAATAGAGAATTATCATGATCGGTTTAATAATAAAAGAAAAATAAAACATGCTTGATAATTTGTTAAAAAAAATACAAGATTAATTAATCTAAAATTATGTAAAAAAACTATATTAAAAAATAATAAAATACATGTTTTATTCTCTATTAATATTCGTAGGCATATTTGATTTATAAATTTTGCATATTAAAATCATATATGATAATTATAAAGCATTTGTTAATATTATTATAAAAACTATAATTTTAATAGCAAATTATGACAAAACTATAATTTTAAAGATCTTCTTTATTATTTTATTCATAATTAATTTTCTTCAAAATAAATATTGATATTAAAATTAATCTTTTTCATGGTCAAGACATGGCTAATCGTATATATATATATTTTTTTCTGATGATTTTCTCTTCCTTCCTGATACTTGGGAGTCAAATAATAGGATTCAAATATATATAAAAAATTAAAACTTTAGGGATCAAGCTAAAGTTTTTTGCAAATACCTATTTTTTTATATATATAAAAAATTAATCCTTGTTCTTGTTTTTATAGGTTTTTTCCCAACAACAAATTAAAACTATTTTTCATGAAATTGAAGTTTAACTAACTGGCATAACACTCATAGAGACCTTGCACATACAATAGAACACTAATAAAAGCGAATCCTGCAAATAAATCCATGCAAATATAAAGTGCAAGGAAAAAATAGCAAAATAATAAAGTTCAATATGTTTGACTTTTTTTATTTTTTACATAATTTGTTTCCTCATGTTTTTCTATGATTTTTTTAAAATAAAATATGAAAATACCCAGAAAAAAAATTCCAAAAAAAAAGTTAGTGTATATAAAAAATTAAGAAAAAATAATAATCCTTATTTTGACTTTTAAAAATAAACTAAAATAATTTTTCAACATAAAAAAATCAAAAAATAATAATAATAGTTCAAGTGATAAATAAATAAATTGTTTTAATTATTTTTTTGAATTTTTAAATTATATATATGTATATATATATGTATATATATTGCTCTTTATTTCAAAAAACTTATTTCCCTTTAACATTCATCATTAGTAATTTCATTATTTTATCTCCTTTTCCAGTAACAATTAATCTTTCAATTTATCAATATGCCAAACATTGTAAAAAAAAAAAAAACACTAAATCTTATACCCTTGAAAACTTATTCTTGTATACTTTCTTCTTCTTCTTCTTTTTAACTTGGTACTAAAAAGGTTATCTTTATAGTAACTAGTTAAATATTGCAAAGCTGGCTCAAGAACTTTTTTTTGAATTTTCATGTTAAAATATTGAGTTCAACATTTAGGAGATTTAATAATAAAAAATTAAATACATTAGGATGATGTGGGAGATGCATCAAGTTTATCCAATGAGAAAAATAATCTTAATTGTTATGCAATCTTGCTTGAGAATTATATATAAAAAAATTATTATGTATCATTGTTGTGTTTTTCTGAAATAATATTCAAACTAAATTCTAAGAGTTGCAATTGTGCTAGACCTAACACCATAATCGCTTACTAATATCAAGTTCATAAACAATTTTGTAAGTTTAGTGGTGAAAATGGTCTTACTAAGGACCAAAATATATAAATGATGAGGTCCCAAGAAATTCAAGTAGTTTAAAAATAAGGCTTATATGTTGGATAATCAATTAATCTTTTGGTTCTTGCAATTTGATATATTCTTTCTAACTAATGTGATTGAGCTTGTACATAGTGTCTGATAAGCCAAGACAGTTGATGACTAGTATCTGTAAAAAGTTTTCTTTGGTAGATATGAAAACTCTCTGATGCTCAAATACCTTTTTAGAAAGAGAAACTGTAATGATATTTTAGAGATATAGACTTTGAAAATATGTATGCTAAAAATATTGAGAATGAAGAAATTGTAAGCCTAAAGCTTGAAAGATTCATGAGGTATTTATAGCCTATGAGTCTTGTCTTTTTGTGGTGAGGAGGGGCTGAAGAGCTATTTCATCCATGTGATGTTTTGAATTGTACTCCATTCAAAATAATATATATTAGATCAATATAAAATATTGAGGAACTCATATAGATGTCTAAAAAATTCACCAAGAGAGTGTTAAGCTTATGCAAGTTGTCTAAGCCCTTTAAAGGCGAAGAATGGGCCCAAGTTTATTGCCCAAGGCCCATGGATGTTAGGTCTAGGCATCGCCTGGACCCATTCTTTGATCTGATACAAAAAAATTTAAGTGACTATAAGAACCCAAAGAGAGTGAACTTATACTTATAAATTTTTTCTAAGAGATTGAGGGGAATCCAAAGAAGGTAAGCCTATACTTAGAAAATTTTTCTAAAAGATTGAGGAGAACTCATGAAAAATAGAGCTCATACTTAGAAAATTTTTAAGTAGTTAGGAGGAACCTAAGGAGGGTGAGCTTATAATTAAAACATTTCTAAGTCCCTCCATGAAGGAACCCATATTTTAAAAAAAAATCAGGAAGGTACGGTGAAACCATAGAGAAAAATCCATACTTAGAGAATTTTTCTAATAAGTGAAGAAATCTACGAAGGAAGAGTCTGTACATAGAAAAATTTCTAAGTGGTTAGAGGAACCCATAGAGAGTGAATATATACTTAGAATTTTTTTTAAAGAGGCTGAGGATGAGCCTACACTTTAAAAAAAAATCTAAAAGATTGAGGGGGGAACCCATGGAAGGTGGAGCTCGTACTTAGAAAAATTTTAAGTGGTTAGGGGAAACCCAAAGAAGGTGAGCCTATGCTTAGAAAATTTCTAAGTTGTTAGGAGGAACCCAAAAAAGAAACTCAATGGAGAAACCCATTAAGGGTAGAGCCCATACTTAGAAAATTTTTAAGTGGCTAGGGAGAATCCAATTAAGAAACTCATAGGTGGAACCTAAATGAGGAACTCATTAATGGTGGAACCCGTACTTAGAAAATTTCCAAATAGCTAAGAGAACCCAATAACAGAACCTATTGGAGGAATCCAGGGGAGATACTCCCATTAGAGGAACTCTTATCTCCAAACTCATTAGATGAATTTTCATTGGAGAAACTCTCATCTCCAAACTCATTAGAGGAACTCTCATATCCAAACTCATTGAAGGAACTCAACTCTTATTATAGAAACTCACATTAAAGGAACTTCCATTGAAGGAACTCTCATCTCCACACTCATTGGAGGAACTTAACTTCCATTAGACAAACGTATTAGGAGTGGAGCTTGTATTTAGAAAATTTCTAAGTGGCTAGAGGGAACCTATGGAAGGATAAGCCCATACTTAGAAAATTTATAAGTGGCTGAGGGAAACTCAAAGATGATGGTGGTATTGTACTAGGAAAATCTTATATCAATCTCTTTGAAGAGTGATGTTATTACACTAGGAAGACCTAATACTAATCCCTTGGAGAGTAGTGTTATTGCACTAAGGAGACCTCATATCAATCCTTTAGAGAGTGATGTTATTGCACTAAAAAGACCTTGTATCAATCCCTCAGAAAGTTTTCAGTAGATAGAGCTCGCGTGGTAGGTGGAATTCACATTTTATATATCATTAGAGCCCCTCAAGTCCCGATGAAATGTTTTGATGTGTACAACCACTATAAATATTATAGGCGTAACCTTGGGGCATAGTTGTGAAGCGTGGTCGTGGGTGTAGTCATAAGCACAACTATTGCTATGTTAGGGCTTCATCAACCATAAAAAGAGTTTTTAAGAAACAAGAATGAAGTGGATTTTTGTTTAGTTTTTCATGGACGACGTCAATGATGAAGTTCTAAAAAATCCAAGTAATGTAGGAGCAAGACTTATGTATTAGATAATCAATTAATCTTTTGATTCTGACAATTTGATCTATTTTTCCTAGCCAAAGTTGTTGGTAGCTTGTACTTGGTATCTAGTAAAGGTCAATATAGCTAGTAGCTAATACCTGTAAAAGATCCTCTTTATTATATGTAGGGACTCTCATATGCTCAAGTAAATATAATTTTAGAGATAGAAAGTGTAATGATATTTTAGAGATATAGACTTTGAAAATATATATACTAAAAACATTGAGAATAGAGAGATTGTGAGCTTAGAACTTGAATGAGTCTTGTCCTTTTATGAAGAGGAGGGGATGAAGAGTCATTTTATCCATGTGATATTTTGAATTGTACTCCACTTTGGCTAAAAAAATATCGAGAGATTCGTGTGGATGTCTCGAAAAATTACCGAGAAAGTGTTGGGCATAGACGAGTTGCCTAAGTCTGTTAATGGTGGAAAATGGATCGAGGTAATGCCTAGACCCTTTTTTTTTGGATCGTTAGGAGTTTTAAGTCAGTTAAATTTAGGTTTATTAGTGATTTTTGTAAAAAATAAATAAAAAAATAAATAAAAAAAGAAGAAGAAGATTGAGATTAATAATTGTAGTTGATAAAGTCATCGTCTGTTCTTAACATATACCAAAGTCTCTTTTTGACCTCCCAATGTGAAATTCCAAGGCTTTGTTGTGATCAAGCCTTCCATTAATAACCTGTAACTTTGTTCTTGACTCGAGACTTTTCATAATTCAAACTTCCAGTTAATTATTATTTTTTTCATAATTCAAACTTCAAGTTAATTATTTTTAAATGTACGTAAAGACTACTGCTAAACCTCTGCATATTTTTATCATAAAAAAACAAAATAAAAAAACCTTTTTACATAGTTTTCCACATAACAATACAATTTTTCCACAAGT
>Ga0307517_10003689_pt1 | contig 23814 bp, 30 predicted proteins | sample 23_EM_MG_FD_194515 | JGI IMG/M metagenome (GOLD analysis project Ga0307517, IMG submission 194515) | Populus trichocarpa ectomycorrhiza microbial communities from riparian zone in the Pacific Northwest, United States - 23_EM | ecosystem: Host-associated > Plants > Roots > Unclassified | place...
ATCGGAAATGCTGAAGGACCTTGATAATCGTTATGGAAGAACTAAAATTATTCCACGGCGGGGTCCAGGGCGACCTGCACAAAACAAGGCCGAGCGGTAGCGATTTCGAAGAGAATGGACTTTCACATGCCCCACCCGACTTCTTAGTGTCCTTCAAGCTTTTCGAAGCTTCATCCCTTGAGTAGAAAGGGAGACAGATCACACGAAGTAGATCGTTAGTACATGTACTGTAAGAGCCAAGGATCGGTCACACCCGGCGCTTATCTCCTTTTCCAGAAACTTACAGCCTTCTGTTGGCCTTGATAACCTTCTAATTTAGCTTGGCTCCGAATAAAGCGACGATGTGGACGGTATAATTGGGCTCAATCTAGTCTTGGAGTTTTAAATAGCTAAGGAGACTAACCCAGATTTGCCGTGTGTTAGTTTATAAGCACCGCTACAGTAGAGGCCAACGCAGTCAGACTGGCGGCTACTTGATGCATGCTTCTTTATCGTTAGGATTAACATTTCTTGCGAAATAGCCTTAATCACCGTTCTTTTTCATTGGATCGTTTCTAGGGTACTGACCATTTTGAACCTTCGAAACGAAGTACTTAGATGCATTTGTGCCCGAGTCACATAGAACATGCCAAGAATGACTAACGAATCGGCTTGGGTATATCCAGGTATGTGGTTGGAGAAGTCAAGGCCTGCTGCGGAGGTTATCCGCACAGGGCGAAGACAATTACGATTTCATCCTTTATCACCCAAGTCCTCCCATGGTTTGATATGCGTTAAGCTTAATTTTACTCCGTTCCCAAACCTTAGCGCAGAGCAATGACCGAGACTGTGAACGCGCCATATATATATCTCCTCAAAGGATAGGTTGCGGTGACTCGAGGTCGAGTTGGACCACTTCCGAACCCACCGGAGCTAGGCTTTGTAAGTACAAAGATAATTTTGGCACTTTCTAAACCCTTCAGTAGAACCTCTACAACAGAGTTAAACAGACTGGGATTTACACGAACCTTCGTTGAATGGGAGGAAATTAAAGATTGATCAATTAAGCATCTTGGAGAGCATATTTGAATATCAGGAAAAAAGTTCCCGAAAGCAATAAATGTCGTGCTAAAACGGTGAACAGTTGAATTGGAGGTAGATCCAGGCGCGAGTTCATATGATATGTGAACTCGAATTCAAACGGCGACAGATGGCAGCAGGCATATGACCTTCTTGGTCATTGTTTTATCATGAAATACATGCGTGCATGAAAGCGAAACATAGAACCAGCCCCGAACCAAGACGCGTCTATTTGCGTGCAGATGCGGTCTTTTGTTGCGACTTGATCACCTTCTTCACAATCTTCGCCTCCTCAACCAAGAACGCCCGCAAAATGCTGGTCACAACGAGTTAAAAATAATACTCATAGGAGATCAGAAGGGGACTCACCGTGACTTCACACAGTCACCGCATCGTGAACCACCATATGCCCGTCGCACAGTCTTCTGACGCTTAGAAATGAGGGCGTATTGGCGGGGGCGAAGGGCGGGGATCTAAGCGAGATTTCAGCTCGTACACTTCAGCGAGAATAACGAAGAACATACTCCAGGGAGTGCGATACCGCAATCGCCGCACTTAGGAGCTGAGGCGGGCTTTTTAAGATGGTGATAAACGAGCTTGCCACCGGGGGTCTTCACTACGCGTCTGCGGTTGGAGGTGGTGTTATAGGGCTGGCGTTTGCGGAGAGTGACACGTTGGGCCATTGCTGGAACTAAAAGGGAAGGAAATGTTATTAGCGACCATAGTTCACCTTGACGGAGCAGAATTCCGAGGGGTTTGGCATTCTCCATCTTTCATTCCCACCGCCTAGTATCAACCTCGCTCAGAAAAGATCGAGCTCTCCTCAACACCGTGCATTTGTGCCCAAATCGTCCAAACCCGCCACTGAAATAGTCCACAAAAGCAGGGCTTTCACTCACATTGACCGACTTGAGGATAGGTCTACACAGGACTCGTTAATACACCCTAGAATGACCGGAGAGCAATAATTTCCTTACCTTGTCTTGAGGATGTCGATGGCGATGGCGGTGCCTACCAATTGATCGTGTGGCTGTAAAACTGACTAGCACCACCGGAAATTGCCGAGTGGCTGGGTCACGTGAAACCGAGGCGCCTATCCAAACCAAATAAACCGCAACAAAATCTCTCAGGCTTCAATTGCACTCCTCCGCCTATTAACTACTCCCTCTTTATTGAAGTCTCACAACTTTATTGGGGTCCCATAAAAATAAAAGACCCACAATAACAAGGTGAACTGTTCTCTAGCCTTATCAGCCAAATACTCGGGTCTATCTTTACTTTCACGTTCTCATCCTTCATTGGACCATTTTTGGGTCCAATTACCGGCTAATTCATCGGCGAGTTTCAAACCTAATCTTGTCAAAATTAAGAGGCGTCTGTCCCGCAACAAATAAATACATTGTGATTATTGGGCGCTTGGCGCAGTCGATGTGTATTCAATCCTTAGCTTCTGATAAGTGCCACAATGGGTCCCTCTAATACAGGGTCAACGAAGTGTCAAAGCCTAACAGAACGGTCCGACCACGGATGGCGTGTCGTTCTCCACCGACGAACCGCAAACTAACCCTGCATTTGTATTACCTCCGACATCTCGGAGTTTCTCTTGATGCGTCAAGAAGCGCCCTCTAAAACAAAAATTGCGGAGATACCGTAGTACCTGTTTTTTTTTTCGGGAGCATGATGAATAACTACATACAGTGATATATTTCTACACTTTTGAAGGTTCTTTGCGGGGATGTCTGGCCCGCACTTGATTAGGTATAGACGGATTGAGCTAGCGTATGATCCCGAGGACAACGGTTGTGGATTTAAGTCAGGAGCATGGGAGCGACATGAGCTCAATCTTGACAAGTATTAACGAACGTGTGCTCCACATGGTTAGTGCGAGGTTTTGGAAATGTGGAACTAGGGTTTGTCACTTCATACCAAGTCATCTTTTTAACCTGCTATTCATATAATTCTAGGTGATCACGTTCAATTCAATACAATACAAGTGATGGGCGGAAATGAAAGGTTCGGGAAACGGTCCGAACAGGAATGTCAAAACTCTATTTGCCACCCCCCTTTGTCTAGTTGTTCAGCATTGTCTACTATCTACAGTGATTTTGGCGCGCTGTCTGACTATCCCGAGTTCAAGTTGATACCCCTGGTCAATGATCATGATGGCCGCCGTTTTGCTGGTCTATTGAGGAGGGAATGAATGGGGCGCTCAGGGGCCTGAACTCCACTTACCCAACTTGTGGGACCAAATATAGATAATAGGAATAGATAATAGGATACCCCTGTTTTCCAATAATCCATCTGTGCCCTCGTTTTTGGACTATCCCGCATTGTCATCCAGGCGGGGCGTACATGTATCTGTTCCAGATATCAACTGACCGTGTTTTAATTCTCGCCTGATTTTCTTTGCGGTACGCTGGCGTTTATCAGCTGATGACTGAAATTCGGCCTTTGGGAATGCGAACTAGGTGCATATCTATAGGCATCCATCCTGACGGGAATTCCCGCTCGTGTGCCATTAAAATAGATTTCTCTGAGATCGCCTATCATCCTATCAGGTGCTTGGAAACTGGGAAGTTCAATCATCTCTCAATTCCGGATTCCGGGTTAGATCTACATGACAAGAAGTGTACCTGGGTGTTTTTGGGTGCGGGAACATACTTTATAACCCCACCGCCTTTCGAGGGAGAGAAGAAGTGTTCACCACCCTCGTTACTATTTTAAGCCCACCCACCGCACGATGCCAGTTGCACCCCGAGATTCAAATCTGGCTCGAATTAGTTTTGTGCGATGGCGTCAGTGGGGTACATGCTTGGCGCCTTGGTTCGAGTGTACTGCAATCGTTATCTAGACGGGCACTCCGGTGTTGGGGGACTTAGAATAACTGCATCTTTTGGTGATCTCGATAGAGGGTTTTCGCTAATAGTAATAAACCGATGTCTGATCATGAAGTACAGTACTCTATATGATAGATATGGATTGCTAAGCGCTAAACCTCCATTTTCATGCAATATTTGTATAGGCAGAGTTCCTGTCGTCTCGTCGGTTTGGAGGGGCCAGAGACACCGTGTCTTTATCTTGACCAAGGGAAGAACTAGATACGTCATTGGGGGAAATGCTCTTTTGAAAACATCGAGGGTATCCTTGGGCGAGTCGGCGCATCAAGAATACACTCTCACCTTCACTACTGTCTCGACTCTTCAAATATCCAGTCGGTGCTGAGTCCAGATGCTTCTTGGCTATCCTGCATTCGGTTAGGCTGTAATTCAAGTTCCCCTGTTTTTATTTTTGGAGCTTCGCAATACGACTGGTCCCTCGCAGAAATGATTCATTGTGGGCGGTCAAGAAATAAACTCTCTGTTTGACTAGACAATACTAATAGGGTCTACCTTGATTAATCCAATTTCACTTGACTCGGAGGGCAATCGAAGAGGGCCGATTTTCAAAAATAATTCGATATCAGTCGAATCTCGATATCACGAGTGACCTTGGAGCTTGCTTGGAGCAAACTAATTTGGGATTGTTGTGACTACCGTCCTCCTTTGAACCCGCGAAGGATCTCTGAGAAGTGGCGAGCACAGGCGCTAACTAAGTATTCTTTGAATATTCTTCAAAAGGCAATCAAAAGGACAACCTATAGGAACAGTGATTACGTAAATATGAAATGTTCGGCATTGAGTGTCGGGAACTCGAGCACTCCTGCCATGACGAAGCGGGACAGAAACAAGACAAAAGCACGAAGTACAACGCCAAATGTATCGAACGTACCAGCGAACGCAAAGCCTATGGGCATAGGTCCAAACCACGCCGCGCCGTGGCCTAGTTCTTACATCTCCACCGTTTGTGTTCATGCGACTCTTTGGGTCTTCGTTGCCCTTTATCTCCCTCGTTCGATATCTCTAATTAATCTAGAGAAACCAGAGTGGGACCGCATACAGGTCTCCTCTCGGGATCGTCCGCAACATCCTTTTCTTGAGGCCCTGACTGCGCACCCGACCTGGACTTTGTTTTCCATTTGTCTAGGTGGGACTATCCTTCAGACCTGGTGGGCGGCTTGGACACGGGATTGGTGGCTCAGGCTAGGAATTCAAGGCACCTCTGATGAAAAGAGAATGGAGAGAGCTTTCCATGACGGTCAGAAATTCAGTGTGCGTGACTCCGTATATCGGTGTTATTGAACATTGAACATCTTCGACAGGCATTTCTAAATTCTTGTGGAGCGACCTTCGCTTCATCTTTCCTTATTCACCTTACTCTGATACTATTTGGGGCTCCCATAACGAGGTTTTTTTTGGTATTTTTATTAATGATATATGGATACTGACCCACGGAGACTTCCAGCCTCATCTTGAAAACGTATCTCCTGGCGCTCCTAATCTCCATAATGACAGTTTATTCCCCTTCCTACACGATTGGAGTCCCGACTTTAGGTAATACCTCCGTGTCTGTCCTCAAAAGGTGGACTTGGGTTAGAATGTTCACCGAACTTTCGTGCGTGCTTCGATTCTCCCTTCTATTTTTGTGCTTGACATTTGACGAAGTACTCGGAATCCCGTGGAACGCGCCCTTGTCTATCCTGCGGTTGGAACTCTGTTCGGTTGCTGGCTCGGCATCGTACCTATCGCTCTCGACTGGGACCGTCCATGGCAGGTAATGGCCCCGACCCCTGTTGTTTTCATTAAACTGAAATCCACCAGGCATGGCCTCTAACCCCCGCTTTTGGTGCTATCGGGGGATATATATTATCCTCCATGTCCGCTCTAACTGTCAACGTTCTTGACCAACTCGCACAAGAGCAATCTCGGCTGCGCCTAGACGCCACAAAACAAAAACTCCAATAAGATCTATTCTGACTGAGATAGTTCCAGTACGTTCTATAATCTCCGCCCCGCAGATGCTCTATGATGACTTATCAACTATTCGGAAGTCTCCCAATGCCTGCGTAATAAAGTCCGGAACGATGGGAGATGGGTTTGGTCCTGTGATTTCCTCCTCAGAGGTGATGCCTAATCGAAGACTGTTAGACCTCAGATCGTTTACTTTTGGGTAGGACGAACCGGTGAAAACAAGCAACGTCGTTAATCCGCCATTCTGCCCAAATAGAATATCCGTATTCAATCTATCGCCAACCATGATCGTGCGTTCGGGGTCAAAGTGCACCCTATCGACGATGAGAACTGAGCTCAAGGTATAATCACACGCATAGTGGATTTGGAGACGCACTTTGCCTTAACGCAATCTAACATGGTACTCGCTGGCTTTCCAGTGCAAACGGGGCTTTTTCCGAGAGCATATCGCAAAGGAGCGCTGATAGCTCCCGCCCCGGGCAGCAAGCCGGCCGAGCTAGGGAATGTGCTGTCTTCGTTCGTCGCGATGAAATGACAACCCGGGTTCCGTGTCAAATATTGGAAGGCCTTTGATAGCTTCGTGTAGTTGATCTGGGTATCCAAGCCACAGACGACTGCGGCGACGTCGGGGTCAATGGTGAAGTTGCTGAGGTTGAAAGGTTCAAGGGTGTTATCTGCGGGGTCCTGCGGGTACGGCCATGATGGTGAGGGTGCGAAAGTTCGGTACCGTCAACTGAGGTGACATTACCGTTCCACCGATGTATTGGATACCCTCTTCTCGAAGCTCTTCTTCCAATCCATTCTGTCCGATCACATATACCTTTTTGTTTTTGGGTATCTTGATGATTGACGACAAGTAGACTGCGGCTGCGTATGCGGATCCGTATATCTCATCCTGATATGCTTCATTCATGCTCAGTTGTATTTGGCGCATCCTGACAACTCACCACATGTGCCTCGACTCCTAGTTGGTCAAATTTCGTCTTGTAACTCTTCCTCGATTTCGTAGCGTTGTTGGTAACAAATACCACCTTCTTATCTTGTCCGAAAGGTGATAATAAATCTCCAGAGATGAATTGGACTCGGGAGTTGACGTACTTCGACGCCTCAGAATGTCCAGCACCTCAATGACTCCGTCTATTAGATGATCACCGCGCCACAACACACCATCGCAGTCGAATAACCAAGTATCGTAGCTATCCAGTAGCTTCTTGTAATCCTCCTGCGAGGAAAGCCTAGTGCTCATCGCAAATGTCAGAGCTGGGATCAACGGTTACTCAAAGGATGGATTGCGTATCTCATTCGAACTCCGAATAGGTCTTATCGGCACATTGCGTGAAAATAGTCATGCTAACGCCCACTTAAATATACTAAGCGGGGAAAAAGTGGCGAGAAATTTGGGAACCAATTCCTTTCCTTATTCTTTCTCCAGGTTCTCGCCACGGCCCCCGAGTTATCATTGCTGGTAATTGTAATGAGTTTTTTTACAGAAGGAACTCTCGAGCCTGAAAAATGCCAATGCCATGTCGGGTAATTTGTAAATATTTTCTAGCCGAAAACCGAAAACTTCCAAAGGCTGACATATTATTAAACAGTCGACCGATCATATATTCGCCTCGGGCGATTTTTTTTTTTTCAAAAAAATCGTGAATGATCGGTCGAAATATTACATTATGTTTTCGTTTTGCCACATCATCCCTCAACGTGCCCGGCTCTAATGCAGATCTCATGGTTCGCGGCTTTTTCTCGGGATGACTCTCCTCACATCGCCTTCAGTAATGTGGGGTCGTGAGAAAAAAAACTCTCCATCACTTCTCATGGTCCTTGCTTTTAAGCTTTACATGGATACAAATGCTCAGATCTACTATCTAGATGTTCTCATGGATCCACTCTTGAAAACTTTCGGTAGCTATTTAGCTACCAACGTCACCACGGGCGACAAGCCCTCACGTTCACAAATAGCTAAGTAAACGGATTTCGTTATTCAAGAATACCGGAATCGGCCCGACAATGTGTGAGTTTGAGGGGAGCCTCAGTCTGTCCCACACACTTTATTTTTCGAACTGATTTCGTTTCATTCCAGGTTTGCTGTTGGACTCAGGGCAACAGTTGGTCTTTGAGGACCTGCCCTTCGTGCTAAGCCTCCACGATGAGCGGTAGTGTTCACACTGTCTTACTTTTAGGTCTAGAACGCCTCTATGATCACAAGACTTCGTGTCTTGGGCAAATTTTTTTTTTTCCCTCCCGAAACCTGCTTCTTCCTGTGGCGATCGGGATATCAGTGCAACCTACTAGTGCTCTTCTACGTCCAACGACGCGACCACCGGTCAGGATAATCTTTTGTGGCTTTCCATTAGCTGTCCTTAAATGGTTTCGCAGGCGTTCAAACTGCTGTCAAACTAGTGAAAACCGTCCGCTAGCTTTCCTCTGCTGGTGTTCTGATCGTGTTCAATTTGCTTCAGTACCCACGGAATGACAGCGAACGACATGGAAAATGCACTGGAGACCGTTACATTGCTTTAAGGAGAACAGAGCCACCGAATATAATCAAAAAACCTCGTCCATCTCCTGGTCAACCTTTAGGTTCGTCACTGGCTTGAATAACGCGTCTAAACCGAGCCCGGCTTTCTTGCACTTGGTCCCCTTCACTGAATTTGCCTCTAGCTCTGAATTTCTGTAAAGATCTTTTAGTTTTATCGTTCCTTGCTCGTAGCGGCGTTTGGTTTCTATTTCCACGGCTTGTTCGATTACTGCCATTTGGGACTCCATCTCCTGAAGCATTTCATTGAGTAGTTCGCACGTCATGTTCCGTGACTCGGGAGAAAGCCAACTCGAAAAGCCCCCGGCTCCCTTGGCATTTTTTAACAGATCCATTGGGTATTTTGCCTGTCGAGCGCGAAATACCGCAGGATGCTCGGGGCCATAATTATCCAAAGAAGTGGTGGAAACACGACTCCATTTCAATTTTTCGGCGTGCTCCGCTGAAACACAAACCGCGTCGCAATCGCTTAAGAGCCCAATTTCTGCCAGCTGAATTAAATCCGTATGTCAGTTTGCTTCCCCGGCTAAAGGTGCTCCTGCACGTGATAGGCTTTCCCACTCACTGTTCGGAATCTCGTTCCAATGACTTTTGTCCTGATACCATTCAGTTTAAAATAAGCCAAGATCGATTGTATTGTTTCAATTCCGGGGTGCTTGCTAGGATTTGGATAGACGGTTTTCCTTTTCCGCTCGTACATCTCAAGCAACTTGGTCCCAGGATTTAACGATGCATTTACAATAGTTCGAGGTGTACTCACCGGTCCGACCGCAACTGATATAGCTGTCGCCTTCGCCTCCACGCATGCTACCGCGTGTATCAGGCCCGTCACGTAGCACAGATTGATATTGATCCCATCCTTCTGCAGCTGTTGCGTGGCGTAAATACCCGCCTCCGTTGCTGGAATCTGTCGAGCCAGAAGCACATGCAGTTGAGATTTACTTTGAGCAAACGATTACTCACACTTATGATAATGTCATTTCTTGGTATGCCTTGGTGTTGCAGTAGTCCATACATGCTATGCGCGTTTTCCATCAAGTAACTCGTGTCCGCATGTTTTCGAGGGTCCGCGAGCCCAAAGTACGGTCCGGGTATACGGTCGGAAATCGCATTCGCGAGCTCGAGGATCTGGGTGGGTTTTAAGGCAAAAAGACTAAGCGGCAGCGTATATGTATTCGGTCCGCTGTGCCACTCACGAGTTGATGCAGTGCCCTTGTCAGACATTCCTTTCGCGCGATAGCCCATCCATCCCTGAGCCACCTTCAGTAGGATAGTAAATAAGCAGGGCAAAGGTACATACTTTTTCCAGTTATCGGAGACCTTCTTGACTGCCACCCAGATGTAATAATCTAGTTGCTTTGCTGCGAGTGCTTCATAAACCACTCCATAATTTAAAATTGCACCTGCGAAGTCGTGAAGTGAGAGTGCTATATTTAGACCTGATAAGATTGCGTGTTGCGAACAGGACTGGCAACCTCACTCTCGAAATGTAGCGTGTCTGCTAGAATCGCCGTGTTATTCTTGTTAAGTTTCTGATCGAGGCCCTCAATCTTGGCGATGCCTTGAGGTCGAGTGTTGGCTAACATGTTAAGTTTGAATCTGTGCAGTGGAAATCCGAGTGTACTGAGGAGATATAAAATTAGTTTGGGTTCGAGCAAATGGTTATATATACTGTTAATGTGGCCCATGGCCCACTTGAAGGCCCAACGAACAATGAGCTGAGTTGTGTGGCATGTACGCAATTCGAACGGGCCTCCATTCTGCTTTGGCCCATCTTCTTCAAGCAAGCTGAACCGGGCACCGAAACGCATAGCTGTAACTGAAAGTATCGTGCTTATTTCTACTGGAAAGCACATTTTTACATTTCCCCTATCTACTAAGCTGTCTGGATCATCAAGAAACCAAGTGCCTGCAACGTGCTTCTGATCTTCTGTCCCACGATCACTTAGAGTTTACTTCGGTAAATGAAATTACGAGACATCGATCGTCATCATATCAGAGAAGCAGATCATGAAAGGTGCCAAGGTGCCAAAATACAACAATGAAAAACTACTAGGCTATTTTACTGGAAAACAATTGCGAGAGCGTATCAGAATATTCTATGGACAGAGTCTCTTGGGTGTTGAACGTGTCACCGATGTAGGTGGGCACGCTCAGACGAGTAACCGTGCCAATCCATATTGGCATGACTTTGGCTGTGGGCATTGGAATAGGGATATTGTACTGAAGAGTGCTGACTCTGAGCACCCGACTAGGAGTGAGTATCAGCAAAAAACATTTTGCATGGATCCGAATACTGACATGGTAATGGTCGTCCTCCACCTTCACCGAGTTGTAATGGCTGGCGGACTGCGAATAATTAGACAAGTGATGGGAATCGCCAGATATATGTTGACGCTGGTCCAACGGGAGTTGCGTGGATGTTTGCATTTGAGTGGGCTGTAAGAAAAATAGGGGACGTTACTAGGATCCAAGCCCCACTTCGCGCAACAATTCTCAAGAGCAGGTAAGATGAATTAAAAGGGAAAAATACTCGCCGAGAATGGAGGGCTTGACGTAGCGCTCGACCCCGACGGTGTATTGGGCATCTGAAATGGGTACAGCGGTCCCCCTTGGTTGGAGCTATGCCCGTTGGAGTTCGAACTGAGATAGTTATGTGGTATTTGTTGAGGGATATTGGGAATCGTCAATGCAGGTGGCGCTCGAGAGCTGGATTCTGGGCCATGAGGTGGGGTCTCGCTCGGGCTCTGCAATGTCCTCAATCACGGAAAGCTGTAATAAGGTATTGGAGAGGACGTACGAGATAGACTCCCTCCTGGTGGCCTGATTTGCGTCGCTTGAGAAGATAGTCCTCCCGGTCACAGTTTCGGGTATCCTGGTGAGCACTCCCAAGACGACGAGATGACTCGTAGGGAAGATTTCTGGAGTTGGGGTCGGTAAGCAGTCGACGAAGCTCATCATTCTCCTTCTGCAAACGCGAGTTTTCTTGCTCGAGTTCCCGAATCTTTAATAGTGGTGGGGGCAGGGCCGAGACATGTTCATTGGTGTAGCCGCCTGCAATCTGGAGCTTGGTCACGGTTTGTTCCAGCTGTGGAGCGGTGATGTGAGGTCCAACAATAATGGGATAGTGGTAAGACGAAGATAACGACCTGCTCAATGTATGCCTTTCGTTTCGCCCGGTGTCGTGCTTGGGCCTTTGCATTACGGCTGCGCTCAGGGCGTTCTGCATGTGCCGTATAGCTGCCTACCGAAGACATCAAGAGTGTAATCGTGTAACGTAAGACTGTGTACCGGGGGAATGGGGATCGGGGTTGGAAAAGAGATATGAGGAAAGACTCGACCTTATATTGCGGCCTGCCCTTTGTTGGCTTTTATGAATTCATTCTGAATGGGTTTCGAGGGGCAGCTTCCCAAGTTACTCGCCTTCCTCGATCTGGTTGCAAGGCTCTGGATTAACGTGACCCTGCACACCGTACCAAACCCTTGGTTTCCGGGTGAATATTGGAGGTGACCTTGTTGCAAAGCCCTTCAATCCATTTTCGGTCTTCTTTTAGCTGCCTATCTCCCTAAGCCGGAATTATTAACATAGAAATAATATATATGCTCGCTAGACCTCTGTAAGCCACTTGTCTTTTGTTACTTTACTGGCACATAAGGTATGCCATCGGGAGCGGCAACTTGCGGCAGTTTGGGTCGTTTGAACCACGAGCGTCGTGCGACTCGTGCCTGAGAATTGTTTTGACTCTCCTGTTGATCGGGGATCAACACAAATGCTTCCAGATGCTTCCGCAACATCGACAAAAATGTTTGGAGATTCAAACCCCGCGAGCACACCAAAACCCCCCCTTTTCCCATCAAGAACGATCATCCAAATGGTTTAGTGGCGCTCAGCCTTTCCATAAGTAGCTTATAATCGCCCGCAAAATCGATGCGCCTGTTCTCAGTGGTGCTTCTACACGCCCACGGAAACCATGGGAGAACAAATCCACCAATCGCACATTTCCGAGTGTTTCTTGTCAGCTGAGCTTACTTGGTGGTTCCATACTTATCCATTAACTATTCACCATCGCCCGGGCCTTGCGGTACTATAGAGGTTATGCTAAGTCAAAATACCCTCTATATTGGAAGGTATTCCTCCTCACCTTCCACCTCGCTCGTTTAGGATATTCAGTTCCAATTGAATTCGCCTTGATTGAGAATGGGTGCGTTAACATGCCTAAAATATGAGTTCAATTACTAGTTATACAATGGGCCTTCGGCAATGGTCATCTGAGTCAACCTCCCGTCTATCTAGCCATGGAAACAAGGTCCCGCTCGCAGTCAGTGGGATTGAACGTGGAAAAGCTAACTGGTAGGTCAGTCGAGTTAATATTCTCTGTGGGTTCCCGGGCCCCATCCTCTCCGGTGTTCACGGCCATTCGACAAACCAAGGTTGGGAAATTGGGCCGTTCTATACGAATTTCGGGCCTAAAAGTTCTTCGTTTCGATGTTCAGAAGCGCCCGCCACGGCACTTACCGGAGGGGGGTCACCGAACAAGCGTCGATTGGGATCTGATAAAGATGTTCTGAATTACTTATTTATTAAAGTTTAAAGTTATGACAAATAATTGGAATAATATGCTCGTTGACTGATGAACAAGGTCAAAATCGCTGGGCTTTGAACTTCAAGGCCTTTCCCTGTCGTTCGAACTTCGGAGCCAAGACAGCGCAGTGACATCCCGGGAGGTTTAACCGGTGTGCAAATAATCGGAGCACGGGGCGGTATGATATTGTGGTTGACAGACTTGCATTGTCTCCAGTGTTCCGGTTCAGTAAATGGTTGTGGTAAGGGATCCCAACAACAAGTTGGTCAATTGATGTACGAAAGCCCACCATCCAGAGACATGAGTTGAGCCACAAACGCAAAGGACATCGAGCTTATCTTGTTCGACAAGAACTCAGGGTCGCATGCTGCAACAGCCTTGGCGCTCCTTTTTGGTCAAAAACACTAATTTGCTTCCGTTAGGACCCCCGACACTCAAAATGACTGGTCAAAATCTTTATCTGGAACGAGGCATTAAAATGGTTTAAAATCGATTTGTATTATATACAAGTATATATGTGCCAAAATTGGCGATCTCGATTCTCTGGCTTGCAAACGTCCCAAACAAGCCAAGTTTTGCCCCTAGTATTTTGGACTTTGGTGGACGAGGTGTACAGTAAGTACTAGGATGGCGTCTGACATTGTGTCGTTCAACAATTAATTAAACATTCTGGGAACGACTATTCTAGGAAAAGAACAAGGACTTTATTGACATGCGGCGTTTGCTTGTCACCTTCCCTGATAGTTTTATTTCACCCCACAACACGCTAGCATACATGGAATAGGGTAGTTCCTTAACACGCGTCTCATTTCGATGTGATGCTGGCTGTATTATTTTACCCCGCATGAGAATAGGATGAGTGTGGTGCTTTTGATGAGCATCGGTGACGTCGTTGGGCATAAAGAACCCTTGATACCGCTTTGTATTATCTTTTTACCTCTTCACGCCCCGATTTTAGAGTAATACAATCGGAAGGGTGAAACGTCATGACACCGGTGCCACCACCGCTGATCAGAAGGGAGAAAAGAAAGTAGTGCTTTTCAGCAAAAATACATTCCAAAAAAACGATTTGAGAGCTCTGTTGCCGTTCAAATATCCGAAGGAAGAGCAACACAAGCCTTACGCGAATCACAGGAAACAGAAAAATTAGTCCTCGTCGTCAGAAAGTATCAAGCGTCTCCGTCGGTGAGGATGCGAGGACGATGATGTTCCTTCGGGTTCGGGGCTCACATGTCGTGACAAAGGGGAGCTAGAACAGGTTTCAGGACCGGAAGATGGCGTCGGTGAAGAAGGAGGGGGTTTTGTTGGGACAGATCCTTTCGGTCGAGGACGCGGACGAGGACGCGGACGGGGTTGTTGTTTCGAAGGTTGGTCCAAAATAATACCATTAGCGGGTATGTGAGAATCCTCCACGATCTCCACATCACCGTCGCTATCGTGCATCCTTTCCACATCTACATCAGAAATTTGGTCTCCTAACGTAGCTGGGGCCGTGGACGACTTTTGTTTTTTGGACTTCAACCCTTTCTCTCCATTTTTTTTGCGGCGCTTTTTGGTACCCGTCGCTTTCATGGTTGGCAGTCGGCTTGCTCCTGCAGTAGCAACCGCGGTGTTGGCCTTTTCTCGCTGTATCTTCTCTTTCTCAAGGAAGGCATCCATATCGCCATACTCTTCGTCGCTATCCTGGATGAACTGGGCCGATTTGTAGATTTCCTTTTCTTTTTTCTTCTTCTCCGTCCTCTTCATGCGTGCTTGATCACCTGACAACGCAGCGTCGTTGTCAGAATCGGGAGATAGAGATCGCCTCCTCCTCCTCCTCCTCCGTTTCTTACTCAGGAGCTCTATCACCTTCTTTCCATCAAGCTCGAAGGGCGTTTCGAGGAATTGGTTGATAACGTTGAGCGTTCTTTGCAGTTCTGCAACGGCGATACCGGAAGGGACATACCATTCCAATTCATCGGCATCTTTGTTTCAAGGGGTGCATTAGCAGCGGTTAATCGGACCTAATCACCTCCCTCACCTTCGTCAAGAATGTAAAACTTGGACAATCGGAACAGAAGCTTTAGATTGGGATTTTGCGTGGCGGCATCAGCTTGGTCTTCGCTGATATATGGAATTACTGAACGTGATTTAGCTAGTAGATGAGAAACGAGCGGGTATGAAATTGCTCACAATGGTCGGTGAACTTAGCCGCCGCTTCTGCTGAGGGCTCGTTCAAACGTAGGGCGCCTGCAGCCTCATCTTCGCCCGGTTCAGGAGAGCCCTCATCGCCTTTCCTGTCTGTCTCTTCAATGATGCGGGAACGCTGACCAATGACCAGAGCCAGAATCTGCGAGAACCAATCAGGTTCGTAAATGGGTAGTAGGGTAACTCAATGGAGTGGTTCGCACCTCTTTCGTCCACTTGATGAGGTCCTCTTGATTGGCGTCGACCAGACTAGCGACAGCAATTCCAAGTTGGTCACTCCATGAAAAACCTTTCTTGACTTCGACATCTTGTGGGAACCGAGTGTCTTCAACGGTTTTGTTCTCCCTTTTAGATTTCGCCTCCGGTTCCCAGCTGGAGTACTGCTTCCAGTGCCCGCGGTTCTTGGGGAAGAACGCCTATCGGGTTTGTATAAGTGAAACCCCACTAGTCTGACAGGTAAAAGACATGTCACACCTCGACGGCCAAGAACGGCTCCTTTTCCAGAGCCTTGAAGAACTGGCGCAATATGAAATTGATAAGATTTATGAGGTCTTTGTATGGCTGCTCTCGGGGTAGAGCCTTCTGATCTGCTAAAATCATCTTGAAGAGGTCCAAAGTGGATACCTAAAGCGTACGTAAAGGACGCAGCGCCGAGAAGAACAATGTATATCAGACGCGAGAAAGGAAACGCCACAAGTCAAACAATCGTGCACTACTCACTTTAAAGAAAAGGCCCTCTGCTTTGGCTTTGACAGCTTGCCGATGAAGCAAGCTCACGACTCGTCGCATGTTCTCTGACGATGCGAATTCACGGAAACGAGCCAGGTATGTCAAGAGGGTCTGCGTAATTTCGGCCGAAGCAAATTTCTGGATACTTTGGTCAGGGGTTAATCCGAATATGAAAGAGCGGTCTTACAGCCTCGAAGGCCTCGAAGGTGAACATTGTTTCGTTGATGACACCTTCATCCTCATCCTCTACATCCTCTACGTCCGGAATACCATCCTCCTCCGACACACCTAAGTGGAATTTCAGCAGGGAACCGACGAATGGTATAGAAGATTTCTTACCTTTTCTTCTGCGTTTCTTCTTCGACAACTTTTGCCTCACATAGGTTTCGTTACCTTTCTCCTTGCCCCACTTCTCTAACATGCGCAGCAAAGCATACGCCAAATAGACACTTGAATCGAGGTAGGCCAACGACTGAGTACCAGGCTTGTACGCTCGCAAACTGTCGAGGGCAATATCGAGGACCTCACCATTGTAAATTAACTGTTGTTGGAGCACATCCGCGGATTCCTTCAGCGTGGGATCAGTTATCTCCGAGCTCGACATTGTATCAATGAAGAGGAGGAGTTGCGTCAGACACTCTATTCCCGCCTGAAGCTCGGTCCATAGTTTGGGCTAAACGTTGATTGTCAGTATCACCTTTCTCGATTGAATATGAATATCCCCAAGCGAGATGTAATTAAAATAAAAATCACAAAATCGACAGCGTACCTTTTCTTCGACGGCCTCTCGCATGCGCTTTAAGACCCATATGATCCACGATCGCTCCGTGACCTCGGCCACGAGGCCAAAATTCCATTTATCCTGCCCAACGTTCGACTTTTGCTCTTTGGACCGCATGGCGAGGAAAAACTCTAGGAACCACTTGGTCACGAAAAGCAAGCGAAGGTTATCTTTCTCCGCAATCTTCGGGCGTTCGGATCTAATGTCTTTCAACAAAGCCGAGAGGAAAGCTTTCTGATATCTCAGCACCATATCATGCACAAAGGATGAATGACTGACGATTGAAACACCCTTCGACGAATTCACTCGCAAAATTTTGCAGAACTACCCTAGCCTCCATAGAGAGATTGTCAGCGACACCCAGATCGTCGAGTTTATTCGCTTTCTTGGTCGTTTTCCGCTTAGTAATGTCCATGATGCTTCCCGAGTCTGTGTTAATCGCTTGTTGGCGATGAAGGACGAATGCCCGTGATGACGAAGCCACTGGCTGGGAATCAGCCGCACTGATTTCGCCCGTAGGTGCTGGAGGTCGCTTGTCGGGGTTGAGTTTGACCGAAATGGTGGTCCCAAACCGTGAATGGCGAGAGGTAGCTTTTCTAGCGTGGTCGCGACGTGTCCGTTCCTCAAGGGCTAGAAGTCGTTGCAAGTTCTCCGCCGGTTGCTATTGAAATGAAATGAATGGGGAATTCTTAATTTGAAGCGAGGAACTAGAATTACCTTTGCTTGATCGACGGCTAAGGTACTCGGTTTTAGGCCTCGGAAAAGAAGATAGAGTATTTCAAGAACGAGGGTATTCCATCCATTGAAGAGAGGGTCCTTGTCTGAATTCGCCGCGATGGTGAGGAGGAGATCGAGGGTGTTGGTTTCGGAGAGGGCACGAATCAACTTCGACTGTAGGTTCGATAATTCTGCCTGGTCTGAGCTTAGATGCGAATTCGAGGGCAGGTCCTTGATGAAAGCGAGATTGCGAATAAGGTGAAGCACAACGTTTATGACCTGTCCATCACGTTCCACCCTTTCTTTCGGAGGTTTGGCAAGCGGGGGCAGGATGATACCAAACATCGCCTGTATAACGCCGGGTTTCAACAGTGCAACTTTGTAGTGCAGGTGGCTCTGCAGCAACTGTGTATAATCGGTGCCTTTGTCCAGCTCGTCGTCCAACTCCTTCAGCTCCTCCGCCAGATCAATAGGCCAAGTCATTGCCGTCATAAGGTCTACTGCCGATATCGCTCGCTTGTCCTCCACCAGCCCCTTCCCCGCCGTCTCCAGCAAGATTGGAACTAGGTCGTTCGGAAGGACCCCCATTTCCCAAAACAAACGTGCGACGGTGCGTTCGTCATCGGTGTCGTCCTTCCGCCAGAGCTTCTTCAAATCTTTCAGGCATCCATTCGCCTCGTCTCCAATCACGTATTTTTCCCCTTCGACACCACCTAGTGCATCGACAACGCGTCCGACCACAGGTTCTAAAATGGCTCTACGATCAAAGTATGCCCCGCCCTCTCCGTCAGATTCCCCAGATGAAATCTCAATAACTTCGCCGGCCATAGTAAAGGTGTCGTTCAATGTTGGATGAGGTAGCTCGTCGACAGCATGCAAAGTATCCAAGGCGCGTAAAGTTGTAAAGTATCCAAGAAAGCTTAATGTGATGACTGCGTCACACGCCTGGTGATGTCGTGACATATCGTGCGCGTGACGCTGACATCCCACAATCTTATCTTATCTCCTTCCTGATCGTGTGCAAAAATAGATCAGCAATTGCAAATTCTGGTTCTCGAAATAGCCTTCTCGTAAAAGTGTGGGGATTCTCGAGGGGGTGTAGCAACGAGAATTTACCCTTGACATAATCTGTGGTGGAGCTGACACCTCACATGGCTATCTGTGGCTTCCAGTCCTTTGTACGGATTGAGTATGTCCAAAGGATGCCCACTTCACGATCGCCCGTACAGAGCTCTCTTCTAGTAAAAAAAATGAAATAATCGACCCTCAGAGTGTATGCATCCCAATCTCCATATTTTTCAGATTGCTCGAACGGCGGGAACTCAGTTTAACGATGTGCAAACCCCTGAGAGGACAGATGCGAATTGAGGATACACACCCACATTGTAGGATTAGATGACTTGGGTGGCACATTTATTCGACGTTCAATGTCGATCTAGGCCATGCCAAGGGGATTTCCACAAATTGCGCCACAGAACCCTGGTGCCCTCGCACGGGAACAACCAGGGGGAACATGCACATGTACAGATGTACCTAGCCGAAAATGCCGTATGTCTGTATACCCGCCTCCATATTTAAATAATCCTTTACATGATCTTCATTCCTGGCCAGCGAGCCTGAGCATTCCACACTCTCAACTCGTGCTTCATTCAATTGTTTTCCGAACATCGAACCCCTAGACTCAGCGGAGCATCCGGCAGGGTTAATGCATCATCTATCGCAGATGGGCCTATGTACGTAAACGTACAGTCATGTATTGGGGAATCAGGCGATAGAGTAACTATGTTACATACAATGATATCTTGGCCTGCGGAAGAGTGTGAAGGTCATGGACCTTGGATTCAATTGATGATTGATCCAAAAAATACAACGAGAACTTTGAGGATAGCTTCATAATGTACCTTGTGTCGGTCCTCCATTTTTCCAGCACCCAGAATGAGGATGCCTTGATGCGTATGTGTTGGGATCTCCATCGATTCTTTTGATCCGTTTCAATGCACATATGCAATGGAAGTTTCTAAATAGATTCCAGTAGTAGGTCCTGCAATGTGGTGGAATGGTTCCTATACAGATTGATCAATGATAAGATTTGATCCAGCAAACATATTTAAGCGAAACTCAGGGTAGCGATAACAATTCTCGGTTGCGGGATCCGGGAAATGAAATCGGCGTGGCAGCCAAATCCAGCAGCCTTGGTGCATCATGATCAAGCTCCGGGCCGTTCTCCTTCAATGACTTTGATTGATGTTTCCAGAGAGAGAAATTCCAGACCGACAAGCTAGATAACCGACGGTGACATTCACACATCAGCACGCTCGAACGGCGGGGATAATCGACCGAGGGTGAGAGAGGACTTCCGAATAGCGGATAGCGTGGTCTCAGCTGAAATTTATTGTACCCCGAAATTCAACATGGAATACATGATCCTGAAACCAGCATCTTCGAAATTCGAATGCAGACCCTTCGCTGGGAGATTGCCGGTGACGCGACCCCCTGCTACACCTTTAAGAACTCGTTGATATCGATGACCCAAAGATATTGGTCATTAAAATTATATATATTTGTGCTACCTCCGGAATCCCAGGGATGATCGAGCGCTAAAGTCGTTCGAACTGCGAGCTGATCAGTGGAACGGAAACAGACTACAGTAAATCATTGTATATCGAAAGCTACATTGCATCAAAATTGCAGCGCTGCACGGGCTGTGCTCCGGTTACACTCAACGCTTAGGCTTACTGCGCGCTAAATTTAAGCGCAAAAGTCTCCGCATGCTGATCAGATTGCTTCGGCGTCAGAGTGGGACATCGTTCCTTTCTCGGAATCGTTGTTGGCCTATTTTCAAAACTTCAAAGTCTACAGGCTCTTTCCCCATTAACGTCTGAGCGGAATTTAAAACTCGAATCTGCCCAACTTCAATACTGGCGTCGTCAAGCACAAAAATACCGACCTTATAAAAAAATCAATATACAAGGGCAAAAAGATTGTGTGGTGGAAGATGCCATGGTTCGTGGTATGTTGACGTTAGGATTTTCCTGTGTAAAAGGGGGGAGTTAAGCGTACGCCAAGACATGCTATCTATCGATATCGCCGTCAAATCGCACCAATGCCGTCATATGCAGGCTTTCGAAAGCCAAGGCACTCCGGCTCCGCAGTGCTTGCCATTGGAAGAGGAGATGGGTAGAAGAGAGGACAGAAGGAGAAGATAAGGTATTTTTGGCGTTTCGAATGGGTACATCTCGATCTTCGAGTCGGCGCCCGCCGCGCGCTGAGGCCGGCGGCTGAGAGAGGTGCAGAACTTTGGAAGAGAAAACGACCCAGGACAACTTCTTCCAGCTAACCCTTCTCTTCCAGTTCGTAAGCGATTTTCATAAGCGTGGCTGGGTCAATTGTCTGGAGTAGTTAGTCAAAGTGCCAAATGAGTCAGTGTGAGTTCCAGGACTGGGGCTAGTTCCTGGCGTAAGTATGGCTCAGCAAATGCACGAGCATTTTTAAATCGCCCAAGATAATAGGGAGATGATAGGGCAATTATTGAACTCCAAAGTCACATACGTATGATGAATGATGCCTTACATTTTCAATTGCGGGCTCCCCTCTGGTACTCCGAGCGCAAAATCACCGAGTTGTGGGCTGTTGTAGGGCCGACATTCGTGTATTCCAAATTATACTCCTAAATAGCGTCTGATGTACAGCGATAGACAATCTGTTGCACAGAGAAGACATACAGTGTTATAGGAAGAAGCAACGACTCATGATATCCCTTGACGCCGGCATTTTTTGCTGCCAGTTCGAACTCATCAATCCTCCCACCACGGTAATCTTGGAACTTCCCTACCCAAATCTCATCTATCACTCATTCTTGAAGAAAATAGATTTGAGACAGTGACTCCGAAATTCGGAGGGGGGACAGACAACTCGGATTGTGAATTTATCTCAAACTTGTTTGTGGCAGATATTCAAATCCAGGGTAAACAAAACATAGACCTCGTCGGAATACTTATGAATAAATTCTAAAATCGGTGGCGTACTCCAGCCTTAAAGAAGCGGACTTACCTAAGGACAGAAAAAAAAATTGAGTGGATTGGCATGATTCCCTTCTTTGCCTCTCTCCTTTCTCTGCAAGGCAGCGCCACCGTGCACCGCCAGTGATCCAACAATTCAAGGCAAAATCACTTCCGAATGCGAATACGCTAGCCGCAATTCGGATTACTGGAAGGCAAATTTTCCATTCTACCTAAATGCTTTACCGCTCACAATAGTGCTTGCTATTATCTGTATCTGTCGGGAGCATTTGCGTCGCTTACGAATAATTACCCGGCGTACATTCAGAACTCGACATCAAATTTGCTTACTACATAGCGTTGTCAAGCATTAGGATTTTCCTGTGTGAGAAGGATAGGAAGGGGCGAGCCAAGCAAGCCAAGAGACACAGTATATCTATCCCCGTCAGGTCGCGCCCATGCCGTCACCAGGTTTCGAAAACCAGGCCGCCCATGCCCCCTTGGTTGGTGGGGACAGAAGGAGAAAGATCGAGAACGAAGTACTAAGACGGATATCTCGGCGTTCGAACCGGCGCCCGACGGCCCCGGCGGTTAAGAGAGGTGCAGACCTTTGGGAGAAACTTGGGATGAGTTCTCCCACCAGGCAACTCTTATCTTGTTCACAGTTCGTGAACAAAATTAATAAAACATTGCGGGTCTGTGCAGTGTGCAAAACGTCAATCAAATTTCCAAATTAGTACATGCATGACTCAACGAAGAAACCACGGTGTTTTTTTTAATTCGCTAAAGGGACGACACGCAGTCCCCGCGTTATCTAGTATGGGAACCACAAACGTGTGATGCTCAGATGCTGCCAAGATGCACCTTTTCAATTGCCGACTTCCTCTTCTAATTAAAAGCTCACGCCGGCGGATGCCGTAAAAACCACCGACTTGTAGGCTGTTGTAGGGCCGATGCTCGCGTTATCATATCCCGAAATCGTACTCCCTCGTCATATATCTTCTGAAGCGCAGTGATAAGCGCTCCGCCGCAGGAAAATTATGAAAGGAAGTGGCGACCCCTGTGCACGGCATTTTTTTACTGCCATTTCGAGCTTATCACTTATCAGTTCCTCCCACCGCGGTATCATGGACCCTCCCCCGGCCAAATCTCATCAATCACTCACTCCGGGAGAAAGTGCATTTTGGGACAATTCCGAAATTCCGAGGAGAGATAAACCACTCGGACCTAATAAAAAGAAGTACGCCAGAACTTTTCCTGGATACTTGGGATATAGAGGAAGGTCATACTAACGGCGTGTTCTCCCCGTTGACAGAGAGTCCTTGCATTTGGACTGTCGGATAAGTTGATATCGAACCACCATTTCACACGACAAATAAAATACAGCAACACCCAATTTTTTACCCACACCTTAGCGCTAAGGCAATTGAATTTCTCTTTTCGAGTCGGCTCCGCTCAATGAAGTTTTTGAAAAACCCCATGGGCCTCCGTACCGCACGCATCCATCTGTCCTAAATTTAAAGAGCCCGTTGGCAGACTTGCACCTTGACCCGGGTGAGCTTACCTCGAATTTGCTTGTGGGCAGATTTTTGTAACAAATTGAGGATAAAGGAAAGACCCCCCTCAGATGTATTGTATTTTTGAATCCAGTTGACTAATTTCAGTTCCCTCATACGCCAACACGTGGCTAGTATTGTTGATCGCGCAATAACACCAAGGCGTTCCACGGTAGCCCAACTTGGGTCCAGTTTGACCACCAACTTCGGTTCTAAATTTTTCCTAATTTGCCTCAGGTTGGACCGGAAGTTATCTTCTGTTTTTGGGTGGTTCACGGTGGGGTCGGGCAACTTGATGCCGAAGTTTAAAAAAAACAATTCATGATGAATTGGGGAGAAGTTGGGAGTCAAATTGAAGCCAAATCGGGCTACCGCCATGGTGAAACACCCTATTGATTGGTGGCCAGAGACATTTAACTTGAAGGTTACCAAGCTGGCCACCCCACCTACCGTAAGTATTTCCTTTTTTTGAGAGGTGAGGACGAGCTTCAGCCTTCGGATTTGAAGAATGGGAGAATAAACATGAAGGAACCACAGTGAGTCCATTTTTTAAATCGAACCATTTTTTATTCTCCTGTGTGGCGGACTATGATAGAGAAATACATGCGTATAGGCGCTCGTCTAGATGATCCTCCACGATAAAAAGCGTCCTGGGCGGCTAGTGGGCCGATAAGCACTGCATAATGAGAGTGTGTAAGGTAAAAGCTCGTTGCCATCCATATCTCTCCTGCCTAGGTATCACCGAAAACTGATCGCAGGAGGGTGGTATGGGCAATGAAATTCAGGAGGCAGCTTCTTCGCTTCTTCGGTTGATAGCA
>Ga0307517_10003690_pt1 | contig 23811 bp, 15 predicted proteins | sample 23_EM_MG_FD_194515 | JGI IMG/M metagenome (GOLD analysis project Ga0307517, IMG submission 194515) | Populus trichocarpa ectomycorrhiza microbial communities from riparian zone in the Pacific Northwest, United States - 23_EM | ecosystem: Host-associated > Plants > Roots > Unclassified | place...
TCGCTTATAAATTTTCCTTAAATAGAAAAAAATGTAAGAATAAAAAAGTTAGGCACCGTCCATTAATGCATTTGAAAATATTTTTTGAAATATATCTGAGTTTATTATTGTAATTTTTTTTATTAACATGGGTGTCCGGTTAGGTTGCGCGTACTTCGACTAATCCCACTGGTCCTGAAGTTAACGACCATGTAAGTTTCCAATGGCCATCATATTAGCAACCACATGACTCAAATTTTAAACCATAAAACAAATCCCTTAGTTTCAAGTTCTTACTATTAGACCACCTACTAAATGATTATTATTATTATTGTTGTTATTTTGAATGCTTTTTATGTGTGGATAATATATATATATCACATTCTAATTAAACACACGCTTGGTGATTATCCCAACCGAATCATTACGAGGGAAGATAAAATCAACACAGCATCCATAATTATCACAAGCATAGGAAAAAATAAAAACAGTTAAATAAAAACAAATTGTAAAAATCTGTCATTGATCCATAGAAAAGTTTACAAGTGTATCCTGTCAAAATCTAAAAAGCCTAACCACAAGTATAAACAGTATGTTCATTAAATTAATACAAGCACTAGCTCCAACTTATTTTTTCCTAAATTAAAGACAATATATAACCATGTTGTCGTAATATTAAGCTCAATAATATCTTGTCCACGTTTAAGAATCTGGTACAGTTTGGTGACATGGGAATGTACAATCTTACCCTTATTACCATGCAATAAGACGTGTGCAATTATATAATGGACTTGGGGTTTTCAGTAGATATTCTTTTCTTCTGCCTCATGCTTGCACTATCTAATTAGCATCCGCAATCACTTTCCCTCTCTGTGTATTCTCTTTAATATGAGTGTCCTATAACCCAATAGACGGGCTTATTTTGCAAGTATTATTCCAACAGCTTCAATCCTTTACAGTCATGCCGTGTTTCAAGAGGTATTTTATAAAAAATTGAAAAAGAATTTAAAATTATTTTCAGATAGTTTTGATGTTAAAATAATTTTTAAAAAATAATTAAAAATATTATTTTGATACATTTTCGAGCGAACAACACTTTGAAAAACAACCGTTACCACATTCTCAAACACCTCTCAATATAGTTCCATCTTTCTAGTTATTTTTCAAAACAACAAGTTTATTTTTATAGATAAATACAATCTCGTTGGTGTAAATAACAATACATTGTCATTATGCAAGACTCGGATAAAAATGATAAATATAAATATATATTGAAATTATCGAACAAATACAAAGTCGTTAATTACAATATTAGCAATAATTAAGATTTCAAGTAGTATCTTGTCCCTCGCATTTTAAGAACATTCTAATAAGTTCCCAAAACTCCCTCTCTTATGTTGTTTATAATTGAACTCTTTTATATGTGTCTCGATCCTATGAATTCTTTGCCGCCCCACTTATTAACAGGGGAGTGAGCTGAACTACCAAACCTACTTGACAGTGAATGTGTTCTTCAATCCACCATGGATTCTTGAACCAACTTGCAGACACAAATAAGAAACAAAAAAATAATAATTAATGATTGAGTGTGAAAAAACCAAATAAAGTCATGAATTTAAGATTATATGATTAGAATCCACAATTATGTGGACTCTTAAAGACATGAAGTATAGCACCGGAAAAAAAACCGATTCAAACCGAAAAAACCGACCCAAAACCGAGTCAAACCGGTTTGAACCAGTTTTTGTCTCAAAAAACGAACCGAAACCGGTCGGTTTGAACCGGTTTTGGTTTTTTTTTTAAAAAATATTTCTATTTGATTACTTTTTTTTTATAAATACCAAACTTGACTGAAAATAATCACCACTGCCTGCATTTTAGGGTAAAGTTTTGAAATATTGGTTGTGCATATAATAAATACATAATTTATTAATCGTACGTGCACTGTATACACTACCTACTAAAATTCATAGTTACGCTTGTAGTAAATGAAGCTGATTGCACATGTAATAAATGCGCAACCTATAAACGATGCATGTTATACATACAAAAGCACTGTTTTTGTACTAAAATGAGATTTATTTTTTCAATTTATATTTTTTTGTATGGAAAAAAACTCAAATAAAGTTAGCGACGTCACATTTTTAAAAAAAAAAAAAAACAAAATGCATAGTCAATAAATCATGGCAGTCATCATCATGTTCTAATGGTAAAACAGGCCATCATTTGTATTTGACTTTTACCGTGTCCTTTTTTAGAGAAATCAACTCGCACTTTATAGGGAATTGGAAACACAATCAACCTGTCTGGAGACCGAGGGGCTCTTTGTCTTTTAACCAAGTCCACTACCACTCCAAGCTCTGTATTCCAACAACTAGAGGAGGAAAATCGACTCCTCGATCTTGATTTTGAAGCTAGGCTTTATCACTTGGAATAAAAGCGTTTACCGGTGCCGACATTTTCCGATATCTATTTGCCTGTTTGTTTTTATATTTTAAAAATATTTAAAAAAAATTGATTTTTTTTATTTCAAATTAATATTTTTTTATTTTTTAAATCATTTAAAAAATACTATTTTTATACTTTAAAAAATAACTGTTACTACACTATTAAACACCCTTTAAATTCGATTGCTTATGTTAGTCCAGATGAGTTTAATTTTAGCTTAATGAACAATAAAACCATTAGCCAGGGAATCCCCTAAAACAGCACCAGGAAATAGGCTAATGTTATATAGGGGGAAAATGCATGCATTGGCGTATTCGGCTTAACGAGACAGTCAGCTTGACCCAAAAATCCCCATACATGGAATCGGTAAATGTACAAAAAAATAAAAAAAATCTCAAAACAGCCCAGAACTCTCCGTCTCACAAAGAATCATATCCCTAGACAAAATCATGACCGTCCGTGTGGCGCACGAGGCATGATGGAAAGTGGTGTATTTTATTTGACGGGGATGGTCAGGGGTGATGATACGATGATGATGATGAGCGACAGGATGTCGGGTGATGATCGTGGGTGTCCCCACTGGTGAGTGATAGAGTTGTCCCACGTGTTCTTTTCAAACAATCTCCAATAACAAATAAATCCTTCTATTTCTCCCCCAATGGGCCCCTCCCTCGAAGGAATCATTCTGGCCGTACGAGACCCATTCTCCATGTGATATGCACGTGAACTTGGCCCCTTGTAGAATGCTAGTCGTTGCTTCCATGACTTCCATTTTCTAACCACTTCCTTGTATCCTCTCATTAATTAGCCTTTCCTTTTCCTTTTTTTTTCTCTTGGTCTCTTCCTTCTTGTTTATCAGCCAATTATTTATCTCTCACATTGAAGTAGCGGATCAACTGTACCCGTGCATGCCTAGATTCTACCTCCTTGTCGGGTACGGGTCCTTGCTAAATTTAAGAAAAAATTTACCAGCTCTACTTAACAGGGCTCAATTGTAAATTTCTAATTGCCTAGATCAGTGGAAAAAAATAGTTACATAACACGGTAGAGGTTTAACCAGGCTCAAGTTGTGTGAATCTTGAATTAGTTTTGAAACTATATTGTGTTGATTTTTTTAAAATAAAATTTTTTTTGTTTGAGCATGAATTTTATAAAATAAAATAAAAAATTTAAGAGATTACATGACTAGGTTCTTTCAAATTGGGTTTGACATGATTGATTGGTTTTAACAAAAACATGTTTTTTTTTAATATTTATTTTATTTTCTCATGCATACCAAACACCGATAAATGATTTTTAGTTAAAATAATCAACCATTAAAAAACAACTTATTTTATAGGAAAACATAATCCTCGAAAATATGATTCTAAATTTAGGTTGTTGTTTTTTTAAAAAAAATAGCTACTTAAGCACATACCAAACTTTTACTATAGTAGATCAATTCATTTAATAATCTAAAAGGAAATATATTATAAAGTCCAGTGGCATTTTATAGGCAATGAATTTATAGTGTGACATAATATTTGCATTGATTAGTTAGGAGTCAGATTTACTGTTAAAGAATAAATTTATGTAACTTTAATTTAGATTTTATTTGTTTTTATATTTTAAAAGCATTTTTTATTTTATTTTTTTATTTCTATATCGTTTTGATGTATTGATATCAAAATTAATTTTAAAAAATAATAAAAATATTATTTTAATATATTTTCAAATAAAAATACTTTAAAAACAACCATTATTAGAATCTCAATTATTTTCCTAGTCACTCTCCAAAGAAATCAACAAAACTTCAAATCTTGACCTGAGATAATTCAAATTAAATTGCAAAATCTCTCCAACCCTACTAAATCCAAATGGTCCACGTAATTTCAAGGCTGTGAATGATTGAATTTCTGTCAAGCACAAGACAATCCCATCGCTCTCCTTCATATCCTTCTTGCTCGAACGAGCCTACGAGGCTGCTGTCCATGTGATTCTCACGTGAAACCGGACCCTCTGGTGGTTCCTATCGCACAATTACCATGTCCTCCTCCTCCTCTTGCGACATGCAATCCTGTTTTGTTCAATCATTTGTGGTTCATGGCTAGAGTTCCAGGTCCCTTCTTAGTGGGTCCCATTTAATTTGATTAGACTTCACAGTTGGGCTTGGTCAGGTCCTGATCATGCAGAATCTTAGCCTTTTCTTGATCTTCTCTGCTACCCACCAACCGCATTATGTGGGTTAGTTACTTCTGCGGCCTTTCCTTTTCTCATCATTCATCTCCTCCCCCTCTCTCACCCACACACGTATAAAATAAAAGTACTTCATTTATTAGGAAAGAAGGAAACCTTTTTCATCATGATATTTAGATAATTCAGCTTCCAAGATATATTCTGTGTTTTCTAGTGCTTATCTTTTCTTTAGAATTAGAGGGAGAATTTTTTAAAAATATTTTTTATTTAAAAATATTTTAAATAATTTTTTTTTAACATCGGTATCTAAATTAGTTTGTACTTACCTCGACTAATCGTACCAATTCTGAAATTAACGACCATGTTCCAGTGACCCTAAGGGAACTCGAACTCGTGATCATTAGGGAGTAAACCCAAGACATGACCAGTTAAACTATCCTTCTTGATTATATATATATATTTTTTAAACATATATAAATTAAGATAATAAAAGGACACTGAAAAACATTTATTTATAGTTTTTTCAAAACATAAAAATCAAAGATTTTAAGGCAAGTTGGCCAGATGATGGATGGCTGTCATTATCATTTGTTATTAATTAATTAATTAATTAAAGTGTTGGTATTTTGATTGGTAGTCATGCCCCAGAAATAACGTAACAGAGTGTGTATTATGAATAAATCGCGTGCCAACTTGTTTTAGAAATTTGAGAATTATTGAGGTTTGATTCGACAATTTAATTAATTAATTAATGGAATAATGGTGGTTAGAGAATAAATTAAAACTAGAGTGCAGAAGTAATTGTTCGGTTCACTAACAACGGAGGGAGAAGTTTTATGCACGGAGCTCTTATGTTATTGTTGTTTTCGATATTATTATGAAAATAACGCCCTTTTTTTTTTCCTGAAACAAAAATTATAAATATAATCATTTTATTAAACAATCCAGTGAAATCGTTTTGTGTCCATGAAAATTATACTCTTGAAAAATGTTTTCTTAACTCTTCTTATTTATCTAATAAATCTTGTTGAGAATTTGAGAGAGTATGATTAAAATATTTTTTTAATTTTAATATTTTTAAAAATTTTAAAATAATATTTTTTAGTGTTTTTTATCATTTTAATATACTAATATTAAAAATAAAAATATTATTTTAATATATTTTTAAATAAAAAATATTTTAATAATCACACTACATCATAATTCTAAACACCAGATGATGAGCCAACCATGTTTCATATTGGCACTATTACTTTCTGATTCGACACCTCTGAAAATTATTTTTTTTTCTTTGAAGTTCTATTATTTCTAACTCATCCCCGATAATTTTAGGCATCCTCTACCTAGCGTGTCATGCATCTCTTTTCAATGTCTGTTTGAAAGTATGGTTGTAGTTGTTTTTTAAAGTGTTTTTCATGTCGAAATACATCAAAATAATATTTTTTTTTATTTTTAAAAAATTATTTTTGAGATCAGCACATCAAAACGATCCAAAACATACAAAAAAAATTAATTTTTAGCAAAAAACAAAATAATTTGATTTTTTTTTAAACGCGGTTTGCACCGCGCTATCAAACGGTGCCCAAGCATCAACTGGTGGGTGATAATTGATTTTTTTTTCTAGGCCTTGTCCCAAATAAATGAGTTTTTAAATACATATCTGAAATATATTCTCAAATTAAATTTCAAATACCCAATAAGCTTTAATTTGATGTGAGACCCTCTGCCTTTTCATTTAAATTTGGAACCAGTCTCTTCGTTTATTTTAATGGATCCTGACTTTTCTCCATGTCAAGATTCTTTTCTTCCTTTATCTCTATAAAGGAAGTTGCATCTCCTATTCATATACATTTCAAAAAAAACTAAATGACATTATTCTTTTATTATGGCTCTATACATAAAAAATTGTGGATTTTAATAGCATAAACACAATTTTATCATTATACATATAAAAAAATTGATTAAGTCTGCTATTGGAAATAAAAATATCTTTTTCATGAGATATATTCATCATTGCAAAATTGATTGGGAACAAAATGGCCCGGGTTTTTTTTTATAGTATAGTGACTATTTTTTCCTCAAAAGAAAAAAAAATAAATCTTTGAGCAAGGAGTTCTTTTGTCTCTCTTTTTTTTTTAAATGAACAATAGAGTTACAGTCATGCCCTTAGAAGAGAAAAAAAATATACATGCACAAAGAGGCTTCTCTGTCTTTTTTTTAAAAAAAAATGGTAAAATGACAAAACTAACCTTGAAATTAAAAAAAACAAAGGCTATTTGCGAGGGTGTTTTGGTAATTTTTTATTGGTTTTGTTGTTATGTTTAGGTTATGTTAGTAGCGGCATGGTAATTTTTTAAGTTTTTAAATATTATTAAACAAAAAGAGTCATTGAGGGACGCGTTAGTGCATCAAGGCCTCCGCGACATTCAAGTAGCGCATTAAGGACTGCGCGGTGGCTAAAGTCCTGCTTTTGCCACGGCGTTGGGAGCGCTGCGTCATCCTTTTTCCAACGGTGTGGTGTTTGGTCACGAAGGAGGTCGGGTCGGGTTGTGATGGAGGTTTTTTTTCTTCTCTCTCATTTCCTAGAAAAAATGCGCATGAAATTCCAAAAAAACAATTGTGTCATCCACTTTGTAATTTTTTTAATTTTGGTCATTTTTCTTTTAATTACTGTTTATTTGGCTTTCGATGCCTTTTGAAGTGTGGATTTTTTTTCACTTTTGTCTCTGGGTATTTTATTCAATTTGATCTCCTCTTCAATTTAGTCCCTATACTTTTAATTGCTCTATTTCTGTGTTTTATACTTTTCTTGATTATTATTTTTTTGCAATTCTTGCATTTGTTTTTTAATTCATTTTTTTTATCATTATTCTTTTAATTGCTATATTCTTATCCTTTTCTTGATTGATTTTTTTTTTAATTTTGTCCCTCAACATTTAATTTCATTTGGTTTTTTATCCAGTTTTGGTCCTCATTCCTTCAATAACTTTTTTTTTAAAATAATTTTCCTAGTTTTTTTTGTTTTCCAATTTAGCCCCTAATTAATTTCTTTCATTTTTTATACCATGTCTGGTCTGTATTGTTTAGGTTTTAAATTGTTTTACGGTTGAATATTTTACTTTGTTATTTCGTGGTTGCCTTCCAACGGAGTAGTCCTTTACTAAAAATTGATTTTCTTTTTCAAATTATCATTTGACATTTGGTTGTTAGGATCCTAGCTTCATTGTTTTTTATGTTTGTATTTTTTATTGATTTATCACAATCTCATATCTCAGGGTAATAGGTTAGTCATGGTTGCCTCAAATTTGTTTCCCTCGGTTATTTTTATGAGATTGATTTTTTAACAATTTCATACTTTGACGTTAAATTATTGACTCTTGAGCTACGTGATTTTTTTTTCTTTTTGTTAGGTTATCCAAAGTGCGAGTTAGTCAATTTAACCTGAGTTAGCTTGCATTTTCTTATTCAATGTTTTTTTTTATTTGACTTCAGCTTTTTTTGCTAAGTCCTTCTCCTGGAAGTCTAATTTTTTTTTAATTTCAATCTCATGTCGCGAGTGGCGGATCAGTCGAGTTAATTGGTTGACTTGGTTTTTTTTCTCAATTTTTTATGATCTTTTTTTTTACAATTTCTTCACTTTCCATTAAATTATTTACCCTTGAGTTTTGTCATTTTTTGCTTCTTTTTCTGTTTTGTTGTTTTAAAAGCGGGTTGGTCAAGCTACCCCAGGAGAACTTGCATTTTTCATTCACAATATTTTTTTATTTAATTGTGCTTTTCTGTTAGGCCCTTTTTTTGGAGGTGTAGCGGGTTAGTCGAGTTAGCCCGGTTTGACTCGGATTTTTTCCCTCGATTTTTTATGATTTTTTTTTCAATTTTATTATTCTGCATTAAATTATTTGCCCTTAAACTTTGTTATTGTTTGGTGATTTTTAGAGCTGAGTTGCTAAAGTTAACCCAAATTGCCAGATGTTTTTTTGACTTTTTTTTAACTTTGGTTTTGTTTTTTTATCATGTCATCCTTTTGATTTTTTATCGCGGGTTGTTGGTTCGTCAAGTGACCCCGAGCTTACTCTAGTTTTTTTATCCGGCTTTTTATTTTTTGAGTTTTTGTTTTTATTTTTGATATTAGGTTTTGAACTCTACAATTTATTTTTCTTTTTATGGATTCTTTTTGTTTTATATTCTTGGCCGTGTTTTAGTTAATTGAACTTAGGTTGTTTTAGTTAAAAGAACCCAGGAGGTCCTGACGGAGCAGTTAGGCGCGCTCTCGTCGCTTACGAGGTCTGGGGAGCCCTTGCTACCCGGGACGGGGATTAGTCTGGGCCAAGCCTAGGATACCCTGGTTCACACAAAAAAAAAAATCATTCTAAAAGAAAAATAGTGAAATTCACATCAATTACACACATTAATTGATAAGCAAATTATTTTAAATTTATGAGATTCGATGAGAAGAGGCTGTTTTAGTTTTACTTCGTGTTTGGAAATAGTGAAGAGAGGAGGGAAGGCAAATGAGAGAGTGGAGACCGGAGAGTGCAAGCCACAAGATATTTTCCCTTGTTTTGGTAACAGGAAGGAAAACGTAGAGTAAAGATTCCCCATCGCCCACCGGAACTACATGTGATTGAGTGATGTTGTATTATTTTTTAAAATAATTTTTATTTAAAAATATATTAAAATAATATTTTTTATTTTTTTAAAATTATTTTTAATATCAGTATATTAAAATGATTTAAAAACATAAAAAAAAATATTAATTTGAAAAAAATAAAATAAAAAAATTTTAATTTTTTTTTAAAAAGCTTTTAAAACACAAAAGCATACCATCCCTAATAAAAGCATAATAGTTATTGTCATATTGGCTTTAGACAAGGGCATAATATTAATTTAATTTTTTTTACAATTACTTTACTCCTCTCTTTCCTATTTAGAATTTTTTCCCTACTCCCTTTTTATCTTTTCATTTTCCACCCTCGTCCCAACAAGAGAACGAAAATACAAATTTCTCACCTCCCTTTCTCTTTTCCCATCCATTTTTTTTTCTTGAAAAAATAGAATAATAATTTGTTTTGTATTGTGATAATAGTTGCATTTTAAAATGTTTAGAAATAATATTTATTTTTATTTTTTTAAAATTTATTTTTAACATTAGTACATCAAAAATATTCGAAAATATAAAAAAATATTTAATTTGCGGAAAAAAAAAATTTAATTTTTTTTAAAAATATTTTTAAAATGTAAAACCAAATAGTTTTTAAGTATCAATATTAACATTCTTTGGAAATCATCCTCGTTAGTTTTCTTGCCAATTACACGATTCATTTAGTCTCAAAGTTCCGGAGATATAAAGTGTATAAAATCTAAAAGTGAAACGGAATCTCTCAACAATAAATGGTGCGTGAGAATGAATTCATGGAAGCTGCTAATTCTTAAAAAAAATAAAATCCATGGAGGATGATAAGCAACAGCAGCAGGCAATTTAAAGTTTATTGACAGAAATTAGAAAACAATTAGCCAATCTCGGGCTCCCACAACCGCCTTGTGATTCCATTATTACCACTCATGTGGATCCTATGTGGCGCACCATTCCCTGTACAGCCCAAAGACAGCAAAGCACACGTGTATCCTAAAAATCCGCACGTGCACTTTCGGTCAAAGTTACCGTGTCTTTGCTAGATCTATTCAACGCTCAAACCCCCAACAAATCATTTCCCTTCTTCACCGGCACAATCGGTGACCACAAGTACGGACTTCTCCCAGCCGTTAGATTATACGCAAAACAATACAAGCCGCTCGTCACGGGATTTCCCACACGTGCACGCGCAACCATTAACCAGGAAAAGAAAGTTCAAAATTCAAAGGGTTAAAAAGCCAGCTTTTCTTGCTTCTTGTATGAAAGTATCTGGCGGGCCCAGCGTAGCCACCCCCATGTGACCGGCTGAGCTGGTCACCATGTGATGAGCGGTTAGTCATCCTTTGCTTAGATCGGTGTTTTCAGTTAATCAATGTTTTAGGTAGGCAACAACTAGATGGGCTGCACGTGCTTCTTATGCACGGTCCAGGTTGATTCTCGAATCATAAGCTAGGGACATTCATGCCCATGGTTGTTTAAATGAAGCTGTGATTGCACGTGGGGGTTGCAAGGGCATTATCGGGACATAAAAGTCTTGAGGATTTTGCTGAGGAAGCATGTCTGGTTGGTGAAGTTGTTTACTGCAATGGGGAATTGTGGAAATGATATAATAGCACAATCATTTAAGATGATAAATAAGTGATTAATTTATGAGTTAATTATTAGCCTACCCTTAGAATGATGACAGGTCATCATTATCAGTCTCCATGCTCATGATACGATCTCTCTCGCAGGCAGGGACATTGGGAGCCCACGTGAAGATTCTTCTTGATTGCAAATGAATCTGTAGAAAGACTCGCATCTTAATATCTTATCGTTATAATCATTATTATTCAAGATTTAATACTAATGATGACTTTGGGCATACCAAGATATACTTGCTTGGTTGTATACAAGAGGGTCACCATGGCTGATTAAACAAGTACCTTACTTTGCTAGCTTCCTGCCTGGTATGTTCCCTGTGGCCTCGGAATAATCAACTTCTTCCTCTTGGCATTAACGTGGTCTGCTCGTGTATTATTATATTAGTGAGGAGCAGACACTCCTTATCACTCTTTTGAGCCCTTTTTTTTTAATAATACTCGAGAGTGGCACATATTATTATCTCAAGAGTCGCACATATTATTTAAGACTCAATTAAAAGATTCATCCTAGAATAATTTCTTTGATCATTAACTCCCTGCAAAAAAAAAAAACCCACAATTCACACAATTCAAATAATTAGTTTTACAACATCAAGACATAATTCAAATAAACATAACATAATATCTTAAATTACAAGCAATAAAATTAGACCAACGATTAACATAACATTTCATTAAAATCAAATTAATTATACATCTTGTGTATTATTATATTAGTGAGGAGTAGACACTCCTTGTCTCTCTTTTGAACCCTTTTTGTTCAATAATACTTTTGAGTTTTTTTTAGGCAACTTAGCACAACAAATTGTTCTTTTTTTAAAAAATAAATAAATAGTACAAGCAATAAAATACGAGGGACCTAACATTTTGAATGAAGTCGCGAAAAACATCTACAATACGAGAAATAAAAATAATATTTGCAATTTCATAATTATATTTTTTATGTATGAGTAGAGAGTCGCACATATTATCTGCGACTCAACTAAGAGATTCATCCTGGAACAGTTTCTTCTGTCATTAACTTCTTATATAAAAAAAAACCCACAATTCACACAATTCAAATAATTAGTTTTACAACATCAAGACATAATTCACATAAACATAACATAATATCTTAAATTATAAGCAATAAAATTAGACCGACAACTAACATAACATTTCATTAAAATCAAACTAATTGTACATCTACTCATAATTGTCATAACATATAATAACATGTAATTATATCTCATAATTGCCTCATCTCATGGAAGGCCTGGAGCACTTGTGGACGGGTCTGGCACACAACTCGTCTAACTCGAGGAAAAATCTGTAATATTCATGTAGGTTTGAGGAGGACCAACATTACCCCAACTCATGGACGAACCAGTATCCCTAAAACACTACTGATAAACAATCTCATCTTCCGGTAATGCCACTTCAAGACGCTCAGCCTCCCCAACCTATTGAAGTCCACCACGACATAAATTGAGCGCAATGTTGTCCATAATACACCACATCTCATCGACACCTTCATAAATGTTGTATAAACCGATCAAATAATGCAAGTATCACCCAATCGTTAGTTTGAGGCTTGCTCACATATGTTCTATAGTTAAGGAATATATCTCTAACAAAATCAGTAAGAGGAATTCTAGCCTTCTAATCCACTCCAAATACATCATTTTTATTGTTATTTTAGCCACAACACATTCTAATATACTGTTAGGGCAAACATCTTTATATGGGTGAGAAAGTAAGGTGACGAAGATGTTGATGACGACGAGTTTCGCATTGTATTTTTATTACCGGACAAGGCGTTCTTAAACCATTCATAATTGAGAGAAAAAGAGTTCGTGATTCACCCAATATTGGAAGTGAAATAAGAATATGCAATATATCGCGTAGAATTTTTAAGTATAATCATGAAGGATGTTGGCTTGTCACATTGTACAAGGAATTAACTCCAACTAAGAACAAGGATGTCCCAACAAGAATCATTATTTAACTCTAAGTGAGCTAAATCACTATCAAGAAATTAAATTCTTTGGTACAGACATTGTAATCCTGAAGTGTCAGGTTACATGGCCCAATAAAAAAGACAATCCTTCATGCAAGACCTAATACCTTGTATAGTTCCTCTTCACGCACAATCTCACATTGTAACTCTTGACTCCACATTGATGTACCAACACATTACCCAAATAAAGGACACAATAGCTTGGCATAACAAGCATCACATTCACATGTTAACAGTAAGTACTCATAGACCTTGTCCCTGGTCACACTAATAAGCAAGTAGACCACGGTTTGTAATGGGGCTAGCAGCCATCATTCATGGATGTGTTTATTGGATTTCTAAATATTACATATGGAAACAATAAAACAAAATTATTCTGGAGTCAATAGGATCCTATTAGATAAATCTAAAGTTTTTTAGAGATTTATTACCTGAAGATATGATCTTCTTCGGCTTTGAATAATTCTTTAAAGGTTGAGTCGTCGCAAACCACAAGTCATCCAATTGTCTAGCTTTCAATGATAATCCATACGAACCACCAGTGAGAAATCTCTTAAATCTCAATTTAAGAAAGAGAGATTGTTATGCCTAGAGTGTTAGATTTTTATTTTGTGACTTACGTAATTTTATTTTGTTTAATAAACAAGCACTTAAAATAAAAAAGGCATAGCTTACTATTTATAAGAAAATATGAAAAACCTTACAAATTGGCAAAATATCAATTCGCTCCCTGAATAATATCCATATATTAATTTAGAAAAATATAGAAATTAACCCAGTCAAGTCCCTACTTGATTTTTCTAGGTCTAGAAATATAATCTTTGTATTAATTATATTCTAGTCTATAATTTATAAAATATATTTTGATCAAGTCATACTTAATTAAATCATCCTAGTTTAATTTATGACTAATGGTTCTTAATGTGTGTGACCCATTAGGTTTTTAATATGTTGGCTCAAATATAAATTCTAATTCTAATTAAATAAATTAAATAATTTAATTTATTATCAACTCATTAATTGATTAATTTATATTTGAAGATCAGATATATCGTCTAGCAATGTGTTATGATCCCCCAAATATTACAAAAATCATTAGTGATTTGACTTAACCTTTAAGTGAATGATTTTTTAGTGTAATTAATGTCCTCTCATCAATAATGTTTTGATTTAACATTAAAGCATGAAGTATGTCTGCCATGTTAAATCATGTTTGTTCTCTACATAATAGTAATTGATCGCCTGAATAAGACTTGAAACTTTTTTCAAAATTCATTCCACCTTGACCAATGATTTCTTAGTCAATACTATTTGAGAATAGATGAAACTTTTTTTTTTAATTCACCCAAGGTGATGAATCCTCTTTTGATTATTCAAATGCCTTCATATAGTTTATGTTATGCTCAATGTACACCCCTTCGTTACCTTGATTAAGATAACATGTTACATGATTAAGATAACATGTTACATGATTAAAACATAATATTCTCTATATAAGATAACTTAGTGATCTCAAGTCTGCATATCAGTTACTCAACCTTTACATGAGCCTTTCCATAAACATAAGTAATCTCTCTATATAAAATTCTTATGTGAGCTAGTTTGGTGTATATTTCTTATGACAAACACCTATATATTAGTTCTAAGTATTCCTTATACCTCAAATTATAAGAACAACTACTTTTTTCATAAAAAAAGAATATAACATGTATCAATCTCTATGGTTTTAATAATTATCCAGTATTTAAAAAAGCATCGACCATAAACATTTTAGAAACAATGCTTTGATGCAATATGAATCCTATAATTATAACAACTTTATAATTTTCTTTGCAAAATATTTTTATCCCGTGAACTTTATCTTTACTCTTGATTTATAAATCAAATATTAGATTCATTAATATAATATTGTATGAATTTTAAAGATAAATTAAACATTTATTAATAATAAATATGTATTTACACAAGTGTAATAATGTCACGTGTAACCAACTGATTGGATACAGAGCATATTAAACAAACAATGTCTTGGTCTTAGACAAAATGTAATACGAACCAGGTCAGGTCTAAATTTGACCTTAAAATATATGATAACTAGTTTTGAGAGATCATGACTAGTTTTGCCAAATTTCTTTTTGGCCTATTTAGTTTTTCAATTGAATATTTTGATCCAAAACTTTATTTTATTTATTTTTTTCAATCCTCAGGTGAGAGAGAGAGAGAGAGAGAGAAAGAGAGAGAGTCACTGAAAAACGTTAAAGAAGAGAGAAAGTTGACAAATGTCCAATGTTTAATGAAAAAATCAATCGTTCTTGGTGTCAATGAGTTTCAATTAACGAGAGGAGTTTCATATAGATATTTTCTCCTTTTATTTTGACAAAATAAAAAAAGATCAGGCTTGGAATTTTTTTTTCACAACTTGATTTTGTTTTTGTATCAATTAAAGTATATTTTGAGTTAATAAATTAGCGTTTTGAAATTATAAAGGTGTTAATAAGTGAAAATATGTTGAAAAACCTCGATTTCTCAACCACTTTCATTTTTTTTATTGTTGAATTCTGGATTCAAGATAATGAGTAATTTAACTAATTTTTTTTTAAAAGGGTGGCATTTTATTTGTCGTGTCAGCCAACCTAAAAAAATAAATAGGTTAGACATGCGGGGTTAGCTTTGCAAGGCTAGATATGTATCTGAGCCTTTCTTTTCATTAATTTATCCTCCATATAACCTTTAGATCAATGTAACTTCCTCGTGGACTTGCACAAGTAACCCAAACTTTATTGTCTCTCTTCACTACCATTTTCTCTCATATTATCATTAATGATATTGTTACATTATACTACTGCATTTTGTTTTTTAGTTTAACGTGGGTGTTCGGGCCAGCTTGCGCGCACCTCGACTAATCCCACAGGCCCTGAAGTTAACGACCATGTAAGCCTCCAGTGGCCATCATATGAGCAACCACAGGGCTCGAACCTGAGACCATAGAGAGAGCAAACCTCTTAGTCCCAAGCTTTTACTACTGGGCCACCACCTAGTATTTATTATGCCCTGTTGTTGCATGGATTTTTTTTCTTGATTTTATTGCCATATATCCAAAAAAATTTCTGGAGAGCTCCATGTTTATTTTTTCCTTGGAAAACAAAAACCGGCGCTTCATAGCTAGTTTCAACCACAGCAAAACAAACGCTATGTGAAACAAACAGCCCAGAGAATGTTTTCTCTTGGAAGGAGGATAGGTCCAAACAACTTGAGCGGCGTCGTATTCAAGGGGCGAATAACATGCAAGCTTGCCCATCAGGGTTTGGACTATTGGCCCAGTGTCATAGCTGGTGTAAAGCAACATTACCGTGGGTCTAACAGGCCCAGTTTTCCCACTGGACTCGACCCGGACCTCTCTTTTTTGGAAAAACGAACGCATCTTCCTTCCCTTCCAACACCAAAAATTATTTGCGAAAAATTTGAATTATTTTCTCAGATACTTAACTAGCTACCAATGGCACCGTTCTCTTGAAGCGCCCCTCCCCCATCTTCCCTTTTTGTTTTTGAGTCATTTACACTCTTCTAATTTGTGTCTCTTGAATCACGAATTCTTCTCCGAGAGAAAATGGAGCGAAACCAAATGAACGGTCGGGTTTCACCTTCCAGCTCCGCCGACTGCGGTGGAGGCACTGCAAGATCCACTGCTTTGCCTCGTCAACCTAACTACAGCAGCCGAGCTGTTCAAGTGCGTGAAACTCTTTCTCAATTACTTTATAAAACCCTGAAGCCCTTCCTAGCTAGTGTCCTCCTACTATTTTTTAGGGTTTTAGGATCATTATTGCTTCACAAACTCACTGTAACAGATAGAGTTAACCTAAGCTCTTTTTTTTTTTTTATGGTTTTGTTGTTTGAAGCGTCATTGAATTTAAGTAAGCTTTTTTATTCAAGTAGTAGTTGCTTGTGATTATGTATTTATCTGCTTATAGTTAGTCCAATGGACCTCATTCCACGTTAATTTTCAATTATACAGCGGATTAAGGTATTTTCATTTTTGTCGTAGAGTGTGGGATCGAGAAACTAGTGAACGGAAATTTAGGTTTTGAACCATCATTGACAACTGAACTTTCCTCGGTAGGATTAGAGAACAATAAAATGTTATCGTTTGCTAATCAATTTATTTATTTTAGATGTACCCATAATACGATGAGGAAGAAGTGAAATTTGTAGTACAACGAGGATTGTTAGTGGTTTGCTACTTCATACATTGTGTCTCTAGTTGTTTTTTTGCTTAACGGGCATGCTTCTTGAAACTGGATTTGATAGCAATTGTATGAGCTGCTGGCTGTTTGTTTTGACTAAGCTAGTAAGGTTAAGACCCGTTATTATTTCAAAAGGATGTTTTGCGGGGACCAATTTTGCTTGCACGAGTAATACTATGAATTGACCTAATTGGATTTTAGATCTAAATCATGGTGTATAGAATGTTTGGCGTTAAAGTTCTCTTCTTGTCCAATTGTCACCAGTCCATGCTTGGGGATTTAAGTATTTGTGGTTTGGTTTTTTGCACTTCAGAATAGGGATATGACACACCTCTTGCTGTATATTCATCAGTTGCTTGGTCAATGAGAAATTTTATTTTTGTGCTGATTCTTATCACAGGAAGCATTGGAACACTTGGCATCTATTGATTTAATTGAGTTGTGCAGCGAAGCGAAAGTCGAGCGTTGCCGGGCAACTAGAGATTTGAGAAGTTGTGGGCGCTATGTTCAGCATGTGTTGAACTCATGTGGCCATGCTTCCTTATGCTCTGAGTGTAGTCAACGGTGTGATCTTTGCCCAGTTTGTAGAATACCTATTCCAAAGACCGGAATTAGGCTCCATCCTCGCCTTTACTACGAGTGCATAGAGGCTGGCCTTATTTCCAAAAGATGTGATGAAAGATTTCAGGAGAAAGAAGAAGTGGACAATGAATTAACTGCTGATGTCCAACGGCTTTATTCTTTATTTGATGTTGCCTTGGAAAATAACCTGGTTTCTTTGATTTGTCACTGTATCCCTTTGCTGCATCTACCTTAGCCACATCTATGTTTATTCACTTTTAAAAAATTGGTGCATTTGATTCATTTCTAGTATTTTTAAATGAAATCTACCCTTAAAATTCTTGCAAAGGCAATTCCCTTAAATATTATTTCTTCACTTTTTTTCCTTTGTTTCTAAATGGAAGCATTTGAACTGTAAAAGTGATATTTGAAATGTGAACAGCCTAATACTTTTATTACTGTGTGACTGTCTAGGCATTCATGCTTTATAGAAGATCTATTTTCATTTCTGAAATAAAATTCAGAAAAAAGATAAAAGGCTCCATGCTTGAACTTATGAATATCCTTAACATAAATTTAACAGATGTTACAGATATTTGTATGGATGAAAGTGCTGTGTCTAGCGATCCTGTCATTGCTTTCTTGTTGGATGAAGTGGTTGTCAAGGATTGGTGCAAGCGGACATTTAAAAAAATCACAGCGGAACTTCAAGTAATATGTATCCTCAAAACTTTTCAAATTTGATATTCTAAGTGTTGTTATTACTTTGTGTAATTGCATTTATATTGTTTGGGTGATCAACAAAGTGTAATAGTCTTAACATTTTGTTAGATAATCTTGAAGCAGAAGAAATGAAAACTAGGTTGAGTTTACTTCTTAAACTTTCTGTGCATTTGGCTGGAATATCCAATGTCCTTGAAGTTTTGGAATCATCATTTAAGTATAGTCTTTCAGCACGACTTCATGACTTGCAGCTCCTTCAAGAGAGCATTTCAAAGGCGAAACAGGTTTGGTTGCTTAAAGGATTGAGTTGTTAACAGAATGCTACCTTCAAGTGTTTATAGGTTCTAAACTTAGAACTTTTTCTGTAGTTCTTGCTTTCCTATATGTTGTTTTTCCACTGTACATAATGTCACCTAGTTCCATCCTTTCATTTCCCCTTGTGAATATTTTGTGATATTCTCTTCAAGTATTTTTAGAATCCCATGATCTATTAGTTGATTTTTTGAAAAGCCCACCATGCAATAAACTGGAGCTTGGAGTTCAGAAATGTCCTGCACATTTAGAATTCTTATTGCCTGTATTTTTATCATTATCATCATTGTTGTAATAATAATACTGACTTGATGATTTCTATTGAACTGAGAACAGCTTTTTTTCTTCTTCCACAAGTGTTATAGAAACCATAACATGCCATTTCATGTCTTCTATTGCTGCATGCAATTCACAACCCATTTTATCTGTTGATTCTTGATTTTCAGCATATGGAGATTATAGCATGGTGTGCAAGACATCACTTTCTGGAGAATGTGAGGTCTCGTTATACCAATTTATCGTCATGGCGTTCTGTTGTCCATCAAAGGAAATCAGCTGCAATTAAGCGTTCATGGCCTGATGTAGCAAATCAATCTGCCGAGTCCAGCATGCTAGCTGGTTCTTTGTTCATTGAAGATGCTCTGGCCAATCTCAAGATAGAGCAGAATCATATGCAGGAGATGGGAGAAGAGTCAGAACTTGCACCATTGCAGAAGGATGGAGGGTTGTTTTGCAAGTCTAAGCTAGAGGGTTTGGAAGTATGTTATCCATTTGAAAATCTTCGAGCTGCTGTTGATGTACTCTTTTTACATGGGAGTTCAGATTTGGTGCTTGCAAAGCAAGCGATTGTATCCTTTATCTCTTTGATCCTTCTTAAATATGTTTCTGATAATTATATATTCTCATCTTGCGGAACGTAATGTCATCCTTTGTTTTCTTAACATAAAAAACAGTTTCTTTATTATCTTTTTGATCGACATTGGACGATGCCAGATGAAAGTTGGCGACACATTGTAGATGACTTTTCAGCAACATTTGGTATAACCAGGCATTCATTATTGGAATCACTTACCTTCTATCTTCTGGACGATAACAACGAAGAAGCTCTGCAAGTAATTGAATGTCTACTTATTCTGATACTGAATTATTGAATTAATCTAATCATCTGTTTTATTTCTAATCAAGACAATGGATATAGCATTAAAAAACTGCATCAGGCTACAATTCTTGTTAGGAGTTCTTGTTTTTTGTATATGAATTATGGAGTCTGACAGTTTAAGGATACAGAAATATAACATACAAGTGAAATCTTTTAATTTAAGTTCTCAAGTATATATATTTTTCACTTAATGTGTTGTTAATAATACAGCTTATTGAAGCTACAAGTATCTGAATGAGGCTCTATTTAATTCCTACATTATGCAAAGTTTTTATTTTGTATTCTTCTAAAGTAAAAGATTCAGAGATTTCATTGGTAACAGGTCTCTGTTACAAGAAAATTATACTCTGTGTTTGAAAATGTCCTATTGAGATCCATCAGTGCATTCTTTATGCTATTGCTTAAAATGCATAAAACTCTTCATATTCAATAACTTGTGGTGGCAGATATTCTGTATTGTTATACTTGTGTATTGTAGCTACATTTTGGGAATGACTGCAGCACTTTTTCTAATCCTCTCATGAAATGAAATATGTGCTTTCCAAGTTCCTTTTTAGATGCTGACAGCTGTTCATTGATTTATGTTCCTCAGGAAGCTTGCAACCTTCTTCCTGAGATTTCAGGCCCATCAACTCATCCTAAGATTGCTCAAGTGCTTTTGGAAAGGGAGAATCCTGAAACAGCATTGATGGTCTTAAGATGGTCTGGGCATGATGGATCTCAAATGGTTTCACTTAGTGATGCTGTTACTGCAATTCAGGTTAGGGTGGAGTGTGGACTGTTGACTGAAGCGTTTATGCATCAGAGAATGCTCTGCACCAAAGTCAGGGAAAATAAGTTCAAGGCTGGACCACCTCGAGATGCTTCCGATGATCTTAAAGGTGAATGCAGGACCTGGGAAAACTGGGTGGAGATATTGGTGACAGAAATTTGTTGTCTCTGTATCAAGAATAATCTGGTAGATCGAATGATAGGGTTGCCATGGAATTTGGATGAAGAGAAATATCTTCATAAGTGTCTCTTGGATTATGCTTTCCATGACCCTTCAACTACTATTGGAAGCCTTCTTGTTGTGTTTTATCTTCAGGTAACTTCTTCACTGATCTTAATCAACTTTGAGTCAGGTTTTGAAACAAGATTGGCTCTTTTGTTGATGAATTTGTCACTTAAAAAGGGAAAATAAAAGAAGATGATGAACTGAATGTTTGATATGTTTAGTTTTGTGACCAACTTGGTTAATTTTCAATGTTCCCTTAACTTTGCTTTTACTCTAGCTTAACAACAATGGATTTTTAGGTTGGAGACTGTTCTAGGATCAATGATATTTTTGTTTGGTCGAACTGTTGATGAGACATTTAACTGTATGTTACTGAGTTGTTATATTGCAATCATGTGTGCTATATAGTCCTAGTATTGGCACTGGCTCACCAAACTCCATATCAGGTACAATTCAAAAGTTATCATTTTCCTTTTCCTGTGTTCATGTTTAATCAAAATGTTCTCACGGTGAAATTTTGGTTATAAATTGAAAGCAAAGTTCCTCCTACAGCTCATCAACCAAGCGAAGTCACTTGCTGCAAATGATTTGACAAATTCATCTCAATATCCTTTTATTTTTGAAAATGATGGCTTTACATAAATAAAATTATTTGCAAAATGCCCCTACTATCTATTACCAACTTTAGCGTTTCTTGACCTCTGGTACTGAAATGAAAGCAGGAGTAAGGTTGAAAATTAAATGAATACTGATGGAAGACAATTATATCTCATTTAATGTTTGTTTTAAGATCTGGATTTTAAAACCTGGAATTCTAGTGGTTAGTGCTGCTAGAGCAATTCTCCACAGGGAATGCTATATCAAATAAATTGATGCTGTAACTTGTAATTTTGTGAATGATTTTGCTATAAAGTTCCACTTCTATTTATCCAATTTCTTATTACTTCTAGACTACTCGACAACCTGCTATCACATATATATTTCTCTGTTCCAGCGATACAGATATGCGGAGGCATACCATGTTCATTCTAAACTTGAGAGCATGGAGCAGGAGTTCATTTCACAAAATTCTATCAGTGGAGAAGCTTTATCCAGAATAAGATCAGCTAGTCATCGCAGAGAAGAACTTGTTGTAAGTGGTTAAAATCATGTAGAAATTATGTGTGCCTACTACATTTTTGCCAAAAAGAAGTATGCTTTTTGATCGGTGCAGGTTTATTCTGTTGAAAGGAGCGTTAAATATGAGGTTGTTATTGACTAATCTAATCTTCAAAACCAGAATAGCGGTCAATTAATTTTTCCAAAAGCACTCACTCCTCAGAAGCACAAAATTAAAGCAACTCTGTGGGAACTCTTTAGGGCTAAGTTTTAGGTGCTGCTGTGTTGGACCAGCTAGGAGTGCCTAACTGATACTAGGTTTCTTAGAGTGAAATCATTGTCTATTAATGCAAATTGTAATATAACTTCCCTGCATAACTATTGTTTGGGAAGAAATCATATTAAGGGGGCGTTTGGGAGTGAGTTTCAACCTGTATTTCGTCAAAATTTGAATTTGTTTTTTTTTTGCTTCAAAATAATTTTTTTTTAGTATTTTTGGATTGTTTTGATGTACTGTGATGTCAAAAATGAATTTTAAAAAATAAAATAAAAAAGTAATTTGAAAAGTAACTGCTACCAACCTCAAACACCCTTTAAAGTAATTGACCATGATACATTCATTAAACAGGTCCAATCCATTCAGTTGCTGCCAAAAGTTCAACAGGAACAAGTTAAGACTGGAAAATTGCCACCTGAGGTCCATAGGATGTCTAGAGAAGTTGAAATTCAAGAAAGGGCTGATCTTCCCATGGTACAAGAGCCTAAATCAAGCAGTTTATTGGTTTCATTGCCTGCGAATTCGCTGACAAATCATAACATTATGCTCAAACCATCAGCTCTTGAAACTCCACCAAGATTTGGTGCATCTATCAAGAATCCTCACATGGAACTGGGTAACCATGGCTCCTCATCAGTTCTCCATCAAAGGTTATCTAGCAGTCCAGAAAGAACTCAGAAGCGTCGAGTTAGTGTCAACAAAAATTTCAAATTTGACGGCATCTCAACTCCTATGATGCATCATGGTAGTCACATGAATACCACACCATTAAAAGAGACCAGCAGAACTTCATTAGAAGTGCTTCCAAACAGTAACCTGCTTCACAATTTATTCGACAAAATGTCACCAGAGAGGGAACAAAATGGGTTTGTTAAGCAATTACGAAATACTAGTCCTCCATATTCCCATAGGATTACAGCTAATCCAGTGGCTTTGTTTGGCAGCAATAATGGTTTACCTAATGATAGAAACGGTGGACCTAGAACTAAGAGCTCTAAAGATGATCCGATGGACATAGCTTGGAGGTAAACAATTTTTTTCCCCTTTGCCTCTTCTTACTCTCTTCTAATGCTTCCTTGTGAAATTATTCTAGTTCAAAAATACCCATTCTCATCCTTAAAAAGATTTATTTAATTGCAGTGCAGTGCTCTGTTCTCATTCTGTTGTATTTATGTTTCCCTTATATTTCAGTAGTAGAGAGGAGTTCATTGTTGATGAAAGGGAGGTGAATGATGGGCTGAGATGGAGAACTGATGAAACCAGTGATGAGGAAGAAGAGCATGTTCCAGAGAGAGTTGTTGGAGTTGGTTCTTATACAGCAACTGCAAGGAGAGTTAGAAAAAGTAGATTTTCCAGAAGATGAACATTGTTGTTCTTTCTTTTTGTAACGTACAGGTGCCCCCAACCTTAGATGGTGGCATCTCAGGATATGGGATAAGCAGGAAGTGCAAGAAGTAGCAGTGAAATGAAGCCATGAATTTTATTTTTTTATTTAGAGGGGCTGCACTGCTAAGATTTCCTGGTTTTGATGAGGTATATAAGCCTACAGTATACTGATTCATAGTT
>Ga0307517_10003691_pt1 | contig 23803 bp, 7 predicted proteins | sample 23_EM_MG_FD_194515 | JGI IMG/M metagenome (GOLD analysis project Ga0307517, IMG submission 194515) | Populus trichocarpa ectomycorrhiza microbial communities from riparian zone in the Pacific Northwest, United States - 23_EM | ecosystem: Host-associated > Plants > Roots > Unclassified | place...
AAGAGGTTCAAATCTTTTCCTTCAATCTCATTTTCTATGTTTTTTTTTAGAGAATCCATCCTCACCACTACAGTAGCTTGTGCTCAAGAATACAATGAACAAATGTATAATTTAATTATGATACTTGTTCTTGGTGTAGGCTGGTCAACAGGTGATGTCTACGGCTCAGGGAGCTGTTGAAGGAGTGAAGAATGCAACTGGCATGAACAAATGAATTAGCTGAATGGATCAGTCCAATAATTGTCTAGCTATAGCAATTTAGAAATTGAATGCAATGTTCATCTATTGTTTTGTTTCTGTCATTTCCTTTTGTATAAAGAAGAGAGCTCTCTCTGTAGCTTTCCCGTGATGTTTACAGGCAGATGTTGCCCTAATCAGTGAAATTTTACTTCAGTTTCGTAATTGTTTAAAGAGCTTCTATCTCGGTTTATGAGAGCAAGTTCTCGACCATAATGTTAGAGAGTTCGTATACCTGATTTCTATATATCAAGTCCACCAGATGATCTTACCTCCAACCATAAATCCAGATCGATATTTGGGTAGGTTGAAAGATCGTCTCCGTATCTTTCCTTCAACCGCCTGTTATGTGTTTTCTATAAATAAAAAAATAAATTCATCAAATTCAAATAAATAATAACTTAAGAAAAAAAATGGTTGCAAACCAACATACCATAAAGCATTGAGCTTGGCTATCTATGAACTGTTGCATTCTTTTTTTGCAGTCATCACTTAACACGTGTGTTTCCACATAAAGTTCCATTGGGCTTGGCTCCTATCCAAGAACTGTAGCATGCAAGATAAAAATGTTGTCAATTAAATATATTTATAAAAAACAACAAATTAAAAAAGGGATGCAATTAAAAAAATCTTACTATCCTCTTCGCGTGTGAAAATGAATGGAATAGAGCCGCTGATGTGCGTGATAATATAACTATGACCGTCGCGTGATATGTGTAGACATCACATGCTGAATGTATTCTGCCCATATAGTCTCCAAGATGAATGGCGGCCTAAAATCCTTCCAAACCGTCATGTCATTCCAGTAGATCTCTTTCTTTCGCATATTCTTTGGATTTCGTTTACATCTCGTATAAAAAATCACGCAACCTATATGATAGAAACAAATTATCTATAAGTAAATGACAAATAAAATTTTAATATTATGAATAAAAAAATTATCTTGATTTCGATGTTACCTAGTTGCAGCATAATTCTTCCAAACCTTTCTCGCAATATTATCATTAGCTATATCTAATTCAAATTTTTCCCTTGCAATAAACATTTATAAAAAGAAATTTTTAATAATTTCAATAAAGTAAATGAATTAACATAATAAAAAAATATTAAGTTAATACTAACCTTAAACCTTGAAAACCATGTATCGACATGCGGTTTTTATTCAGGATGTTTAGAAACCTGGCTCTATTGAAATAATGAATTTTTCATCGATGATTTAAATGTTGAGTTATTGTTCGGGCAGCCTCAATATTTGTAAACTTGAAATTGAATAAATTTAATGAAATATTATTTTTATGGTGTTATAAAACTTGTCATTGTGAAAGCAAAACAAACTTACATTAAAAGATCATCCTTCCATTGAGTCTTATACTTGTAGGTGAATGGATCTCACTATGAAGAGATCCTATTGTGAAAGGACCCCCTCTACATTGCGACATTGCACTCGACGAGGCAAAGTCGTGAGTCGATGCTTGCACCTCAAGTGTCTCTTCTTGGTCGACACCTAATGACTCATGGTTATCATTATCGTTGTTAGAAGAAGTAGCAGTGATCTTGTCCTCATGATGTACAATTGATTTTCCCCTAGACATCTACACAGATTTAGGGGGGGACAATTTCTATTTTTTAAAAAAAATCGACAGCACCTCCCTTATATGAGAAGCTACCCAAAATTTTTAATCCCGCAAATAAACAACATATATAGTGGGACCTAGTAAGTAACTTCTTTCGCTATACACTAAAGATCAAATTTAAAAATATTAAAAATATATTCAAGTCACCATAAACTTTTTTATATTATTATTAAATCCAATTTAGTAAATCAAACTTAAAAACTCTTAACTCGACATTATATTGTTGTCTTTAAAGCATAATTTAAAAGAAACATTCAAATAAAATCTCGTATTTTGATAAACAAATCTAAAAGAGGTTTTTTTTTCATATTAGTCACATAAACTAAACATTTTTTCTCACTTATCTTATAAAATGTGGACAACACTTACATGTATATATGAAAATGTTGGTGTCTGTTAAGTTGGGTTCAAGATTTTGGATCCCTCAATCATGATCCTTTCTTTATTGAATGTCTTAAAAAAAAACCGAAAGAATTTATTTTTAAAAAAAAAAAAACAAAGAAAGAAAGTTAGCACACAAATTATTCACAAAATTCCCAACCACCTGGTCAAAGGCCCCAAAAATCTCAACCTCAATAACAGATGTTATTCCAAGCAATCTCTAGCTTGACACGTGGCACTCCACGTGTCCAGCAATGGCCTGGTTTTAATTAGTATAAATTATGGCTGCCATGGCATTCCTTTACTACCAAGAGTTTTGTTTTTTCAAGTACTTGAGCTTTCAATTTATTTGAGTTCTCCAAATCTTTTAAAGAAATCAGAAACCAAAGATGGCTGACAATACCCAGAAGATGAGCTTCCAAGCTGGTGAGGTCAAGGGCCAAGCTCAGGTCAGCCTATGAATTTTGTTTATTTCTTCCTTTTTATTTATGAATGTTCATGCATGATATTTCTCTTCCAGTACATGATAAGGTATGGATTTTGTTTGTTTCAGGAGAAGGCCAGTACCTTGATGGACAGAGCTGGTAATGCTGCTCAATCTGCAAAGGAATCAGTGCAAGAGGTTCAAATCTTTTCCTTCAATCTCATTTTCTATGTTTTTTTTTAGAGAATTCATCCTCGCCACTACAATAGCTTGTGCTCAAGAATACAATGAACAAATGTATAATTTAATTATGATACTTGTTCTTGGTGTAGGCTGGTCAACAGGTGATGTCTACGGCACAGGGAGCTGTTGAAGGAGTGAAGAATGCAACTGGAATGAACAAATGAATTAGCTGAATGGATCAGTCCAATAATTGTCTATAGCAATTTAGAAATTGAAGGCAATGTTCATCTATTGTTTTGTTTCTGTCATTTCCTTTTGTATAAAGAAGAGAGCTCTCTCTGTAGCTCTCTCGTGATCGATGTTTTCAGGCAGATGTTGCCCTAATTAGTGAAATTTAACTTCAGTTTCGTACTTGTTTAAAGATCTTTTGTCTCGGTTTATGAGAGTACAACATTCCTTCATCTTCATGGGATCCTGCATGTCCAAATGGCCCTATATATCTATACTTTGCTATTAATTTACTGCTAAATGTATTTGATTATTAGAGTTAACGTTTTGCCTTCCCACATTACAATTCACAGGCAGACGTAAGAAGGTGAATCCATGTTCATAAAAAATGCTTGAGATTCTGGCAATAAGATGCTCAAGGAAGGCAAGCGGCGTTTCTCTAACAAATTACTTAACAAAATTACTAGTTTTTTATATATGCAACGTTGCTTCGAATAATTATATCCGTTACAAAAAATTTTAACATAAGAAACAAGGGGCAGCGAAAAGAGAGAAGCCTTTTTCGAGAGGGGGATGGAAAGGATGGCTAGATTCGGGAATGAGGGAAGCCAGAAAGGAGGAGCTGTTTTTTTATAGAGGACTTGAGAGGGTGCGGCGGGAGTCGATGAAAAAAAGGAGCAGTTTCTGAGATGAGGTGGAGAAGGTTGGTAGTTCGGGAACAGGGAGGTGGCGAGAAGGGAGGGGCTGTTTCTGGGAGAGGAGTTGAGAGGATGGCTACATTCGTGAACAAAGTGGCCTCTCTCTCCTTTTTAAAATACACTGCGACAGTTGAGAGGAGTTGCAGTCGTTCATATTTTTTATAGATTGAGATGGGTCCTACGTTCTTGTATCGATCCCATGGTTGATTAAGTGCTCGGGATTAATTGTAAGCATTTAATGGTTAAAACATTATAGGTTATTTACAAGTTTTTGGTCATAGCGTTAGATAGAAAGTCTGTATACCTTATTTTTATAAAATGCATTAGACGATCTTATCTTCAACTATAAATCTGGATCGATATCTGAATAGATAGAAGAATCGTTCTTGTATCTCTCTTTTAACCGGTTGTTATATGTCTCCTGAAAATAAAAAATAAATTCATCAAATTCAAGTAAATAATAATTTAGAAAAAATAGTTGAAAACCAATATACCACAAAGCATTGAGCTTGGCTATCTACGAACTGTTGCATTTCTTTTTGGCGGCCATCACTTCATACATGCGTTTCCACATAAAGCTCCATTGAGTTTGGCTCATGTCCAAGAACCGTAGCTTGCAAGATAAAAATATTGTCAGTTAAATATATTTATAAAAAACTACAAATTAAAAAATGGATGCAATTAAAAAAAATCTTATTATCCTCTTCGCATGTGAAAATGAACGGAACGGAGCCGCCGGTGTATGTAATAACGCCGGTGTGTGTAATAACAGAACTGTTAATTTGTCAACTCCGGTTCCCGACACCAAACTTTGACCGTCGCGTGATACGCGTGGACATCACATGCTGAATGTATTTCGCTCATATAGTCTCCAAGATGTATTGCGACCTGAAATCCTTCCAAACCGCCATGTCATTCTAGCCTGGTAGATCGCTTTCTTTCACATATTCTTTGGATTTCTTTTGCACCTCGTATTAAAAATCAAGCAACCTATATAATACAAACAAATTATCTATAAGTAAATGACAAATAAAATTTTAATATTTTGAATAAAAAAATTATCTTGATTTCGATGTTACCTAGTTGCAACGTAATTCTTCCAAACCCTCCTCGCAACATTATCAATAGCTATATCCAATTCAAATTTTCCCTTGCAATAAACATTTATGAAAAGAATTTTTTTAATAATTTCAATAAAGTAAACAAATTAACATAATAAAAAAAATATTAAGTTAATACTAACCTTAAACCTTGAAAACCATGCATCGACATGCGGTTTTCATTTAGAATGTTTGGAAACTTGGCTTCATTGAAACAATGAAATTTTCATCGACGATTTAAATGTCAAGTTCTTGTTCGAGCAACCTCAATGTTTATAAACTTGAAATTGAATAAATTTAATGAAATATTATTTTTATGGTATTATTAAACATATCGTTGTGAAAGCAAAACAAACTTACATTAAAAGGTCTTTCATTGGGTCTCGTACTTGTAGGTAAATGGATCCCACTATGAAGAAATCCCACTGTGAAGGGACCTCCCTCTACATTGCGACATTGCACTCGACGAGGCAAAGTCGTGAGTCGATGCCTACACCTCAAGTGTCTCTTCTTGGTCGACACCGAATGACTCGTGGTTGTCATTATTGTTGTTAAAAGAAGTAGCAATGATCTTGTCCTCATGATGTACAATTGATTTTCCCCTAAGCATCTACACAGATTTAGGGGGGGGGACAATTTCTATTTTTTTTTAAAAAATCGACAACACCTCCTTTATATGAGAAGCTACCCAAAATTTTTAATCCTGCAAATAGACAATATATGTAGTGGGACCTAGTAAGTAACTTCTTTCGCTACACTACAGATCAAATTAAAAATGTATTCAAGTCACCATAATTTTTTTTTTGCATTATTATTAAATCTGATTTAATAAATCAAACTTAAAAACTTTTAACTTGATATTATATTTTTTAAAACTATATTTTATTTAATAATATAACAAATAAACAATTATAAAATCAATGATGAATCTAATATCGATATATTTTGTAAATTGAAAGCACTATTTTCTAAATAAAAATCCATTATTGTCTTTAAAGCAAATTTTAAATGAAACATTCAAATAAAATCTTGGTATTTTGATATACAAATCTAAAAGAGTTTTTTTTTTCATGTTAGTCACGACATAAACTAAACATATTTTTTCTCACTTGTCTAATAAAATTTGGACAACACTTACATGTATGAAAATGTTGGTGTCCATTAAGAGTTGGGTTCAAGATTTTGGATCCTTTTATAATTGAATTATTATTTTAAAAAAAAAACAAACAAACAAGGAAAGTAAGGACATGACTTACTAACAAAATTCAAAACCCCCCTGGTCAGAGGCCCCCAAAATCTCAACCTCAATAACGGATGTTATTTCAAGCAATCTTTAGCTTGACACGTGGCATTGCACGTGTCCAGCAATGGACTGGTTTTAATCAGTATAAATTATGGCTGCCATGGCATTCCTTTACTACCAAGAGTTTTGTTTTTTCAAGCACTTGAGCTTTCAATTTATTTGAGTTCTCCAAATCTTTTAAAGAAATCAGAAACCAAAGATGGCTGACAATACCCAGAAGATGAGCTTCCAAGCTGGTGAGGCCAAGGGCCAAGCTCAGGTCAGCCTATGAATTTTGTTTATTTCTTCCTTTTTATTTATGAATGTTCATGCATGATATTTCTCTTCCAGTACATGATAAGGTATGGATTTTGTTTGTTTCAGGAGAAGGCCAGTACCTTGATGGACAGAGCTGGTAATGCTGCTCAATCTGCAAAGGAATCAGTGCAAGAGGTTCAAATCTTTTCCTTCAATCTCATTTTCTATGTTTTTTTTTGAGAATTCATCCTCGCCACTACAATAGCTTGTGCTCAAGAATACAATGAACAACTGTATAATTTAATTACGATACTTGTTCTTGGTGTAGGCTGGTCAACAGGTGATGTCTACGGCACAGGGAGCTGTTGAAGGAGTGAAGAATGCAACTGGAATGAACAAATGAATTAGCTGAATGGATCAGTCCAGTAATTGTCTAGCTATAGCAATTTAGAAATTGAATGCAATGTTCATCTATTGTTTTGTTTCTGTCATTTCCTTTTGTATAAAGAAGAGAGCTCTCTCTGTAGCTCTCTCGTGATCGATGTTTGCAGGCAGATGTTGCCCTAATTAGTGAAATTTTACTTCAGTTTCGTACTTGTTTAAAGATCTTTTTGTCTCGGTTTATGAGAGCCAACATTGCTTCATCTTCATGGCATCCTGCATGTCCAGATGGCCCTATATATCTATACTTTGCTATTAATTCACTCCTTGAATATTTGGTGTTTATGAATCTGACAAGTCCAAAGTCCCTGAAGTATGAGTTCAAGAGCAGCTTAGAATTTCCATAACATTGCTCCACTTACATTGCGATCATCACTCTTAATGAATTTTAATCCATTGCAATTATTGCTATTATTATGAAGAAACAAAATTAGCTGAAGTAAACAAACAGAGGAAAAATACAAACACCTAATTAATATAGTTCATCATCCCCACCAGCTGAAGTCACAACTGGATTGAGACCATCAGCTGATGTCGCCGCCTCCGAAAATTTGAAATCAGAACCAAAACCTCTGGATTGCTGCAAAGTTTGAGAAAACATCTGGTACTTGAGAATATCAGAGTCACTCACACTCTTCCTAGCGTACCTCATGGACTCTTCAAAGTGAGAAACCTTAAGCCAAGTCATTCCTTCTTCCATGCTGTCTTCCAGGCCCTCGATCTTCCTCTTGATATCCTTTTCGATGTCCTCCCTGACAGCATATTTGCAAGCCCTCTGACAGATTTCTGTGATATCAGCACCACTAAATCCTTCAGTGTGCTTGGCAAGAACTTGGAGGTCAACATCTTTTGAGACTGGTGATTTTCTCAAGCAAGCCTTAAAGATCTGTAGTCGAGAACCTTCGTCTGGCAGAGGGATATAAATTAGCTGGTCAAGGCGACCTGGCCTCATAAGTGCAGGGTCGATTATATCAGGCCTGTTGGTAGCACCAATTATAAAGACGGTTTTCTTGGCTGATAAACCATCCATCTCAGTTAGGAGTTGGTTCAAAACTCTATCAGCTGCACCACCAGCATCTCCTACACTGTTTCCTCTTTGAATAGCAATGGAGTCAAGTTCATCGAAGAATATGACACAAGGAGCAGACTGGCGTGCCTTGTCGAAAACATCCCTGACATTGGCTTCACTCTCACCAAACCACATGGTTAGAAGCTCAGGACCCTTGATACTGATGAAATTAGCTTGACATTCGTTGGCAATAGCCTTAGCCAGCAATGTTTTGCCACAACCAGGAGGACCATAGAAAAGAACTCCTTTAGAAGGTGACATACCGAACTTCTCAAACTTCTCAGGATGCTCCACCGGATATTGAACAGTCTCTTGAAGCTCCATCTTGACCTTCTCAAGACCACCAATATCCTCCCATCTAACATTGGGAACTTCTACAATGGTTTCACGAAGAGCAGAAGGATTGCTGGTTCCGAGAGCAATGCTGAAGTGCTCATTTGTAACGGCCATGGAATTAAGAACCTCAGCATCAATCGTATCATCTTCCAAATCAATGATGCCCATCTTTTCCCTAATGCATTGTAGGGCAGATTCGCTGCAAAGAGCTGCAAGATCTGCACCAACATACCCCTGAGTTCCTTTGGCTACTTTTTCCAAGTCTACATCTTCAGAGAGCTTCATTTTCTTTGTATGGACACGAAGAACCTCAAGGCGACCAACTTCATCTGGAACACCAATATCTATTTCTTTGTCAAACCTTCCAAACCTCCTTAATGCAGGGTCTAGACTGTTAGGCCTGTTTGTAGCTCCTATAACAATAACATGGGCACGAGCCTTTAGCCCATCCATAAGAGTCAGTAGTTGTGAAACGATTCGTCTCTCTACTTCCCCACCAGTTTTCTCACGTTTGGGAGCAATTGAATCAATCTCATCAATAAATACAATTGCAGGAGCATTCTTTTCAGCTTCTTCAAAAGCTTTTCTCAGATTTTGCTCACTCTCTCCTGCCATCTTGGACATGATTTCAGGTCCATTGATACAAAAGAAGAAAGCCCCAGTTTCATTAGCAATAGCCCTTGCTATCAATGTTTTACCTGTTCCAGGAGGACCATAAAGCAGAATTCCTCTCGGTGGCTTCACACCAATGGTCTTGAAAAGTTGTGGAAACCTTAATGGCAGTTCAACCATCTCCCTGATTAGTGCCAATTGTTTCCTAACGCCACCAAGATCATCATAGCCAACACCATCAAGCCTTTCCTCATCTTCCCTCTTCACAGCTTCCCCTTCACAGAAGATCTCCGTATCAGGCTCAACCACACAGTACTCAGCAGGATCGGTCTCAATGACCTTAAACTCCACACTCCTCATTCCTCCTCTGACAAGGAAAAGATCTCCTTTCCTGACAGGACGATGAGAATCCTTAAAGTAAGGCTTCAAGTAGGCACCAAACAGACTGCCGCTAAGGCCATCAACTGTGTCATCCAAAGGCAGAAGGTGAACCCTCTTGCCATACTGCAAGTTATGACATAGCTGCACCGAAACCATATCGCCAAGCCTGACCCTTAAGTTTGACCTCACAACCTTATTCATCAGAATCTTGGGCTGATCGCAACGATCATCAGCTAGGGCAATACAAACTGTATCCCTCCTCTTCTTTCCCTTGATCAACAATTTATCCCCGCGGAAAATATCAAGTTGCTCCATTGTAGCTGGATTGAGCGTGATGACAGAGTTGTCATCGTTAATGGCTTCATCAACAAGAAGCCTGTTGGGTGCCTTCTTATTGCGCTCCATAATTGAATCACTAAAATCTCTCTTTCTTTTGTTTGTGCCTGCCTGGTCTCCCATTAACCCAAAGAAAGAGCAAATCTTTTGAATGTGAATTAATGTCAATACCACTGGTGTTTATATACAAGTCTCTTGTTCCTTTTACGTGTTGTTTATGGAATCAGACAAGTACTCGGATTTTTTTTTTTTTTATTTTATTATTATTACTATTTAGGTTTCCGCTTCTCTTCAATTTCCTTCCTTGTTACTGCTTATCAAGCTCTATATGCTTCTTCTTAGAACTAGGATTTCAAACAATGGCGGTGAATTCAGACCTGGGCTATCCTTCTATATATATATTTTTTTTTTTGTTAAGATTTTCTTAAAAAATATAAGAAAAAGTATTTAGGCAATAATGTCATAACTCAAGGTCCTTGTATTTTTTACATTGTATACAAGTGGTCCCTCATCAAAATAGTTTCTTAATCCAACACCTATTTTTTAACTTTTTAAATACGGAGACTCTCTCTCTCTCTCTCTCTCTCCCTCTCCCTCCCTCTCTCTCTCTCTCTCTCTCTCTCTCTCTCTCTCTCTCTCACACACACACACACACACACACACACACACACACACACACACACACACACACACACACACACACACAGACTTTGAGATATTTCTTGGAATATATTTTTTTATCATAAATATTGTTTTTTTTTCTTTATTTACATGAAACAAATCATAAAATACTAAAAAAAAATCAATTAAATTGAGGAAACTAAAAAAAACAAAATACTAGAAAAAAACAAGCTGAGAAAAAAAAAACAAAATTAATCATTAAAAAACCCAAAAGAATTCCTTTTCATTTTGATTTTAAAAATTTAAAACAAATTGAATTGGACTGAACCAAACTATTTCAATTTATATTGAATCTATTTAAATATAAATATTATATAACCCTGCATAAACCCAATTACTGAAGAAGTTTTTTAATATTTTATTAAAAAATTATTTCGATATATTTTTAATGAAAAATATTTTTTAAAAAAATATTATGTATTACGATATCAAACACATATAAATAAGTGGTAGATATCGAGGATCTAGTAGCGATTTCAATTTGAAATTTTATATTTAATAAGAAAAAATATCTTTAATATTTTATGGGTGAGAAAGAGCAGACTTTTTTTTGTAATTTATTTTTAAAAAATAATAGAATTCATATTTGATTGATGTGTCCTCCAATTCATCTCATTTTTTAATTCTCATATTTTTTATATTTTCTGATTAATCCTTATAACAAAGTTAAGTTTCTGTAGGAATTAAGGGCTTATCTGTGAATCTACTTATACTTAGGGACTAATATGTACTTTTCCTCAACAAAGCCCTACACAAACTGATATTATCGCTACAATTCGGCTACATTTTCAATTGAGTCATCAAATTATTCACTTTTCCTCAATCATCATCTTTTATACAGTTGAGTCTGACATTATTTTGAAATAGTTTGCTATTTTGAATTACATAAAAATGCTAACCCGAAAGAGTTGGTGCAAAGATCAATAATATTTTCTTTCTCTTTTGATTTTTGACATCAAAGAAAATTTAAGATAAATATTTTATCTCAATTTATATGTAAATTGATACCCTTATGACCATACAATTTTATTAATCAAATATTATTTAATCAATAAATTATATATTAATTAATAAAAAATAATTTATCAATGTATTCCTTTTCTTTTGCCAAAACATTAAACTTGATACACATATTATATATTATGATTATATTAATAGTACCTAATTATATGATATTTTATTTGTTTAACCAAAATAAATTTATAAATCTTGATCAATACCTATAATGCCAACATCCAAGATTGTGGGAAAAACACTCCAACAACTACTTCAGAGAATCCAACAACTACTCCATCCCACCATACATGAAAACTATAGCAAGATGCAGATAAGAGATAAATAAACCTCTATAAATAAGAAATTATGTAATTATAGAAAGATATCTTAAATTCTACAATTATAAGAAGTCAATAATTACTCCTTTTATTTATATATAAAACATCATATATAAGAAGAGTTAAATGTGCTCACGTTTATATTCTTTCAATAAAGAAAAAAAAAAACGGAACAAAAGTCTTTTTCATCTACTGTCCATTCTATATTTTTTTTCTCTTTAAACAATTAGTTATAGATTTGTCATAACTGAATCATGCAAAATGCTTAGCAGACTCATTTATAGACAAGTAGGACAAAGTTAAACCTAAGAAAATATTTATTTGTGTCAAACATGTAACATGATAAAAACAATTATAATTTTAAATTTTATAGTTGAATCATGCTCAATTTTTACCTATTTCTTGTAATACGAGAATACTATACCAGTGATTCGTTAAGAAATACCTTCAAATTGAGTCATGCATATATGTAAAGAAATTATTAATTTATATATCAAATGGAAAATATTTATTTTTAATGTATTATTTTTATAAACTTAGTGAATTATTAATTTATAACATCGTATAAGTCGAGACTAATAAAAAATATTATTTAATTAAGGTTATTAAAATATCAAATAAAAATTACAAAAAATGCAAAAAATTAAAAAAAAATAAGAAAAACTTCAAAAATATTACGAGGTACTTAATCAATGATCCAATCCAATGGCCATATATGTCCTTGAATTTTTCATTTTAATTTTTTAAAATGTCAGCATTACTCTTTAAATAAGTAATTTTTCTAAAATCCAAATCCAAGCAAAGTTTGACATTCTTGCTTGTAGTTGGTTATAATTTCAAAGGGAAGGAATAGCTGAAAATGTCCAAGTCTAAATTTCTTTTTTTCTTTTCAAAAAATGTCCAAATCCTTAGAAATCCAATTGAAGAAATAGTTTTAATTTAGGACTTTAGTGTAAATTCATATATAGAGAAGGGACCAACTTGTTGTTTTCCCAAAAAAGTAAAAAGATAAATAAAAAAAACACAAACCACCCTCTTAAACCCTAAAAAGTTAGATCACCACTCACTCTCTGCTTAGCACACACAAACCCCAAATCTCTGTCTCAGGCCTCAAAAACCCTAACTTTACACTGTAGAAATGAGACACTCATGGAGGATTCTTCTCTACCGAAGCTACCCTCGGTCATCTCTCAAATTTTCCAATCATTTCCAGGTACTACAGCAACACTCTCCTCCTCCACTTCGCTCTCTGTCTTCTTCTCTTCACACACTTTCGCTGCAAGACTCTCATTTCTCTAAAACCCCACAAAAACCTAATATTTATAACAAAAACCCATTATTTGCACGTAATTTATCATCTGAAGCATCATTAGTTGAGCCCACAAAAGACCCAGATCTTGTTTTGCTAGTTTGTGATGTTTTTACCAAGTTTGAAGATTCTGATGATATTAATAAAGAATTGGAATTGAGTAGTGTTGTTATTAGTCATGACTTGGTTTTGAAAGTTTTGAAGTCATTGGGATCGAAACCGGGTGTGGCTAAGAGGTTTTTTGATTGGGTTTTGAAGAAGGATAGTGAGAGATTGAGCTCTAAAAGTTATAACTGGATGTTAGGGATTTTGGGGGTAAATGGGTTGGTTGTGGAATTTTGGGAATTGGTTGATAAAATGAAGACAAAGGGTTATGGTGTGTCAGGGGTTACTCGAGATAGAGTGTTGGAGAAGTTTGAGAATGAAGGGTTAAAGGGTGATATAGAGAAATTAAAAGGGGTTTTTGCGACGGGATCCATTGATAATTCGGTAAAAAAGATTGGGTTGAGAATGAGTAGGATTGTTAGGAGTAAGTTTTGGGGAGAGGATGTTGAAGGGGAAATTAAGGGTTTGAGTGCTGAGTTTTCTAGTGGTTTGGTGAAGATTGTCTTGGAGCATTTAGCGATTGAGCCAATGAAAGCATTGATATTTTTTAGGTGGGTTGAGGAGAGTGAGTTGTGTAAGCATGATGGGGGGAGTTATAATGCCATGGCTAGGGTTTTGGGGAGCAAGGATTGTATTGACAGGTTTTGGAAGGTTATTGATGAAATGAGGAGTAACGGGTTTGAAATGGAGGTGGAGACATTTGATACAGTGTTGGCCTGGTTTATGAGGAGGAAAATGATTAAGGAGGCTGTAGACTTATATGAGTTTGCAATGAATGGTGCAAATAAGCCTTCATCTAAATATTGCACCTATTTGTTGAGGAACATAGTGGTTTGTAAACAGTTGGATATTGGTTTGTTTTCAAGAATTGTGAAGGTCTTTACTGAAAATGGGAATGTGTTGACAGATTCTATGCTTGATGCAGTTCTTAAAGCTCTAAGAAGTGTTGGTAGATTTAAAGAGTGCAATAAGATTTTAAGAGAAATGATGGTTGCTGGTTTTGTAGCTAGTGGTAATTTGCAGAGAAAGATTGCTTTTGGGCTTACTAGTGCTGGTAAGAATTATGAAGCAAGTGAATTTGTGGATCATATGGAATCATCTGGCAGCGATTTGGATTACAAGGCTTGGGCATCTTTAATTGAAGGACATTGTGTATCTGGGGATCTTGAAAAGGCATCTGATTGTTTCAAAAAAATGGTTGAGAAAAAGGGAGTTACTGGTGCTGGTTATGCTGTTGAGTTGTTGGTAAATGCATATTGCCTCAAGAACAGAGCAGGAGATGCATGCAATCTTCTGTGTGATTATGTCTGTCAAAATCAGTTACACCCTTGGCGGACTACATACAAAGTATTGATAAGTAAGTTGCTAGCGCAGGGCGGATTTAAGGACGCCTTAAATCTGTTGGGGTTGATGCAAAGTCATGGAATCCCACCTTACATAGATCCATTTTTTGAGTTCGTATCAAAGTCTGGAACTGGAGATGATGCCATTGCTTTTATGAATGCTATGACCACTAAGAAGTTTCCATCTATATCTGTTTCTCTTCGTTTGTTTGAAGCCTTTTTCAATGCCAAACGGCATAGCGAAGCACAAGATTTCCTGTCTAAATGTCCAGTTTTCATTCGGAATCATGCTGATGTTTTGACTCTTTTCTGTTCCATGAAGTCTAGCAAAGATACTGCTGCTGCAACTGTATCTGTGTAGGTTTTTGTTGGAGTGTATGACGAAGTGTATTCTGTGACGTCAATGTAGAATGGCATTGTTTCAAAAATCTTGGTACAAACATTTTCTACACTGCTTGAAAACTTATCTTAGGCGAATGATTACCTTTGTCAAGTAGAAAATAAGATTTAGTGATTCATGTTTCTGAAGTATTTCTTGCCTTTTCTTATCTTGCTGTTTTGGTTTCATGCTTGTATATAGCATGAACTGTGCTATGCATCTGAACTTAAAGTCAGGTAGTTTGGTTTTAAAATTTTTCTTGCGCTTGATGTGCTGTGTGATTGTTAGTTGTGCTACCGAAAGATATAAATTTGTTCGGTATATTCCTATTATGCATCTGACATCATGGCATACAATTATTACTTTTATTAAACTTTGTAAATAACTTTGCTGTTAGCCTTGATGCTGTCAGATTGTAAGATTTATCCCCAAAATAAAGCTTCCTTGATTTTTTAGCAATGTCCAGATGGAAATTTTTGTGACCCTGTCTGTCATGTGGTATGCTAAGTAAGTTTATTATCTTGAAATAATTTTGTTTCTACATTTCTACTTGTTTGATTTATGCTCTTCATTTCCTAAAGCCGTAAATATATTGTAGTTCACCTGCAAGTTTATTGATAATTATGGGGTTGAGTTCATATGCTATACACTGGGAGATGTTCTGCTGTCCTCGAGCTACCATAAGATGTGATGATGCCAATGGTACATTCTTTGTCACTTCTGTACTCCTTAGGAGTATCGGTGCAGAGTGGAGAATATTGAGTCTAATGTGCATCTATCAGGTGGGAAATTAAGAAAGTTCAAGTCTTCGTTTATGACTTTCATTACAACATAGCTACTACACAGATTCAGTATGATGTTCCACTTTCCACCGTAAGACTTAGATGTTTGGATGATCCATGAGTACCATAATCGATCGAATGAAAGTTATTCAGTGGTGAAGGCATGTTAAGAAAGATGGGAATCCCATCCGACCTTGGCTTGGAATGGAAGCAAGTAACCTTTATGCAGGTGATTTATAAATTTTGGAAAAGATTATCAGCAGGTTCCCCAATTTCGTCGAACATGCAATTTTTGAGGTTAAAGCAGGATTGCCTGCTCACACTGCATTCATCCACTGCAAAGGTGCTATGGGTTCAATGTGGTAGAAAGATTGTTAAGAGTTTCTTAGAGTTATTTGAAATAATGAGGAATAAGGCCAAAGAACCTGTGGAGCTGGTTGTGATAAGAGCAATGCGGTGTTTGTTTGAATCTTACCATGTTTTTTTTCTTATATATATATATATATTGAACCTTCTATATTAAATTGTTGGCCACATCCTAAAACTTTTACGTGTAGGAGACTTTTTAGGATGAATTTATCTTGAAATAAATAAATACCCATTTCTTTTGGCATTGGTTGACAGGAGCTAGGAAGTATGAACCTAAATTTTAGATTTGATATGATGTCTACTGCCTGCTGGCTTAAATATGTTTTGCTTTTAGGATGATTAACGTTTTGGTTTAACTCAAATTATTCTGAATCTGTCACTGCTCATTGTAGCTTTTGCATATATATATATAAAGTTATCAAGAAATTATTTGCAACAGGATTTTTTCTACTTGTCTGATAACTCATTTAATAGCTTGCATTAGATATTAATATTTTTGACAAATGAACGATTATAATGATATAAACCATTATGTTAAAAATTTAATATGATATAATATATGCTATACAATCCTTTTGTTTTGAAATCAATCGATCCTTCACCTACTGCGTGCTTATACCTCGTAGCCGTTCTTTTCAAGCATCATAATGGTGCTGTTATGCTTTTTGTGTTTCAAGTCTGTTGAGTGGAACTTCTATATGACATGTCTCTTTTCAGCCAGTCAAGAACGTGTTTCCCAAGTTCCATTACATTTAACTTAGAAATCAATCAGCCATGCACGAAAATGTCAGGTAAGTCAAGATGTGTTTCATTCATAGGCTAGCTAGGAAATGATTTTTTACTCACTGCTGTGATCTAGCAGTAACAGACTGACGGAATTGAGAAATTCTATATTTGGGTTATTTTCAGATAAAATACTGCTGTCTGCTTCTTACAGGACAAATCAATCGAAATATAATGCACAAAAGTCGCATGACGAAAGTTTTTAGAACAAGTAGAGGTTTTAGATGGTTGTAATGAAAGCCTACGGCGCAGAATCTGAACTGGAAATGGCACATTTTCTCTGAAGGACACTAGATATTTTTACTTGCGAACTGAGTATTCTTGGCAAAATGTACCACTGCCAAACCTTTTTATATATATAAACATCTTAAACAGCAGATTATGGGGGTAGAGATTGTTTCTTGAAAATTAATGTTCCAACGCCACTGCATACAGATTGGAGCCCAGGCTCAGCACTTGGCTCTGATGAAATGTATCTATATAAATGCTTTTGTTACAGTAGTTTGTGTTTCACAATCAAACCTGCAAGTCTGCTTATGTTGTGGATGATGCAACATTATTCAGTATGTAATTGTGTTTCATCTTATGATCTGTTAGATCCATCCAATTGTTACAGTAAAAAGGTTCTCCTACGTCAAGTTAAAACCAGTAACCTAAATTTTAGTGATGATGTTACCAAAATATACTATGCTCAGGATGGAGTCTTGATTGTTTAGATAAAGGATGAGCATACGTTCACTTACATACTTATCCAGAGTTTATTAAAATGATAGTTGGTGATAGAAGTCGTGACACTTGCAAGAGTAGTCTTTTTTTATGGGATTTAGGGAACCTCCAATGATAAAATCAATAACTTTTTATAAGAGATTATAATAATTGAGGGAATGAGCTTTAAATTCAAGAACATAAGTTTTTGTTCTTATTTATGTATGATAAATGTTCTGAAAATAATAATATGAATACCTTAAAGAATATGAAAAGTGTGAACCCTTTAATTATCTTTTGAGGATATTTATAGCCCCTAAATTATTTTATTTTGTTAAAGGGGTGGACTCATGAAAATGTAGAAGAGAAGAAACATCTCTTACATAATATTAATGTTGATGAAAATAACCTTTAAAAGAAATGCAAAGGATCCGTAATAGATTTTATGCATTATTTTCTACGCAACATTAATGTTGATGGGAATAGCTTTTGATTAACATTAATGATGGTTGGACTAAGATAGACTTTTGAAAGACTTTTATGTCCTGTAGTAAATAGAAATGACCATCCTAGATTTTTAACATTTTATGTTAAGGACAATAAAGTAGCCTTGTGACCTACCATGGGGCCTATAAAGACTTTCAATTCCTAATATATTCAGACTTGGATTGATTTCAAACCCAAGGATGTTGGGTCTGGCATCTTACCAGACCCACAGGCACTTGGACTCAACACGTAGTTGGGCTAGACCCCAAACACTTGAGCTCTGCGTGTAGTTAATCCTAAGAGTGTTGAGCTCATATAACCCACACACACTTGGGCTCAGTGTGTTGTTGAGCCCGAGGACATTTAGGTCTAGAGTTTTGTCAGACCCCAAGTACTTAGACTCAACACGTAACTAAGCCTAAGGATATTGGGTCTGGCATCTTGTCAGACTCGTAAGCACTTAGGATTAATGCATAGCTTAACCCAAGAGTGTTGGGTTTGGCACTGCGCACCCTCTTCCTCTCTGACCAATATTGAATTGACGACCTAATAAAAAACCTTAAAGTAAAAGAGTAGTCTATAATTTTCTCTTGGTTGTGATAAAATCCTAGGGAAGAGAAATATACTTTGAGCTCCTCAAAAGCTTTTTGACATTCTAGTGTGCATTCAAAGTTTATAATATTTTTTAAGATTTTAAAGAAAAGCAGGCTTTGTTCCCCCAACCTAGATATTAATCTATTCAGGGCAGCCAATCTTTATGTGAGACGCTAAACATCTTTGATCTTCTGAGGAGTCACATCAGAGATTTTATAAATCTCTTCAGGGTCAGGTTCTATTCCTTTGCTACTTACTAGGAAACTTAGAAATTTTCCTCATCTAATGACGAATACACACTTCGCCTGATTAAACTTCATCTTACAACTGTCGAGGACATAAAAAACCTTTTTTGGGTCCTTTAGATGTTCAGAAGTCATCCTTTTACTAACATATCATCCGCATAAGCTTCCATTTCTTTCTAATTTGATGCTTAAACACTTTGTTGACCATCCGCTAGTACATAGCCTCTATATTTTTAAGGTTGAATGGAATTGCATGGTAGTAAAAGGTTCCTCTTTCTATGATGAAAGACATCTTAATTCTCCTCATCTTTTAGATGAATAAGGATTTTATGGTACTTAAATTAGCATCCAAAGAGCTTAAGAACTCAAAACCAACTGTGGAATTCATCAATTTATCAATCTTTAGGAGAGGGAAACTATCATTTGGACATGCCTTGTTCAGGTCAGTGAAGTCCATACACATTCTCCACTTTTCAATGCTTTTCTTCACCATTACCAGATTATCTAGCTAATCCGGATATATGACTTCATGGACGAACTCAATCGTCAACAATTTATCCATTTCTATATTTATTGCCTGCTATTTCCCCCCTAAAATTTCTCTTCTTCTATCAAACAAAAGGGTAGGTTGGGTTAACCTAAAGTTTATAAACAACTATTTTTGGACTGATTTTTATGCTTTTTTCATAATTTTTTTTTACCTTCAACAGACTTCGATCAAGTATGGCATACATGTCCTTCTATATAAAGTATTCCCTTACTCCACTTATCAACGCGTTTGAGGCTATTGCCTTAATTAATTCTTCCATTTTGAGCATCTGTCCATTGAACCTCTTTAAATATGCTTGAGTAGATTCCTATTTTGATTAAGTAACACCAAAGTGTTCAGCAGAGCTCCTCTTGGCGGGTATGTACTGGTACTAAATCATGACACAAGTTTGGCACAGAGGTTATTGAAACCTAGAATAGACCCTGGCTCCATATTATTATACCAGGCTTGTGCTAACTCTCTAAAGGTTGTAAGGAGTATTTTGCACATATCATCACATTCTTAGATGGCCAGCTCAAGGTTTCTATGTGCATTTTGAACATGTTTTCGTGGATCTGTCACACCATTATAGTTGTCCAAGGTCATCTTTGTAGAAATGTAGTCCTTGAGGATATGGGTATATAAGATTCATCTAGTTAAAGGAGATCATTTAATCTCGTGAGGGTTGTAAGTCTCATCCTGGAGGTATTGACCAACCATACTTCTCCCAGATTTTTTTTCTAACAGGCTTCGAGAAGCTGAAGGATTCTTGCATGGAACGACAGGATTGATAAATGATTTTTTTCTTGCAGTGGCAAGATAGATTATGTTTAGAGTGAATGCTGATTGGAAGAGTTTCACGTCGATAAAAATGACATTTAGGGGGGGATAAAGGGTTGTCATAGTGGAAAGCTCTCCAAGTAGTTCGGTCTAGCCTTTTCAGGATAAGAACAATTATCTTCTGACTGAGGGGGCAATTTGTGGTTGAGAAGTTGGGATCGAAGGAGCTATATCGTGTGCCGAGACTTGCTGGGGTGGTAAGGTTTGGTGTTGTCCTTGGGTTGCCAATACAGCTTGAGAAAGGGTTTGTACCTAATGGATGAGTTGCTGCATCTTTGTTGGCGTATACATGTCTACTATTGTAGAGAGTTTCGTGACATGTCTCACCCTAGGAGTATTTTGATTATCTGTTGTTAATAGCGATAAGGGATGTCAAAAAACCAGCTATATAAGAATAATTGATGGTTTTTTTTATTAGTTTTCCATAAACAACACCAATTGATGATGTTCTTAAAATCCACTATGCTTAGGGATGAGAATCTTGAGTGTATGGATAAAGGATGATCACACGTTCATTTTCATGCTTTCCTCTAGAGTTCATAAAATTGATAGTTGGTGATAAAAGTCCTGACACCTCCAAAGACAATCCTATTTATAAGATTTAAGGACCATCTGATGATAAAGTCAATAATTTTTTATAAAGGATTGCAATACATGAGGGGATGAGCTTTAAATTGAAGAACAAAAGTGTTTGTTTTTATTTATGTATAATAAATGCTTTGAGAATAAAAATATATATACTTTAGAGAATAGAAAAAGTATGAACCCTTTACTTGGATGAATTCGAGGATATTTATAACCTCTGAAATATTTTATTTTGTTGAAGGGGTGGAGTCATTTCCTCTTGAAAACATAGATGAGAAGAAATATCTCTTACACAACATTATTGTTGATGGAAATAACCCTAACATCAATATTAAAAGGATTCGCGGTAGATTTTATATTTATTTTATATGCAACATTAATGTTGATGATAATAGCCCTTTATCAATATTAATGATGATTGGATAAAGATAGGCTTCTCAAATACTTTTATATGCCTAGGAGTATAAAGAAATAACTACCCTGAATTCTTAATATTTTGTGTTAAGGACAATAAAATAGCCTTATGACCTGGTATGAGGCCTATAAAGACTTTTAATTCCTGGAATATTCAGACCTTGAGTGATTTCAAACCCAAGGATGTGGATGCAAGATCCACAAGCACTTAGGATTAGCGCGTAGCTAGATCCAAGGGTATTGGGTCTGGCAACGCGCTAAGTCCAAGTGCATGTGTGTCTGGCATCTTGCCAAACCCATATGCACTTGGGCTCAGCGAGTAGCTGACCCCAAGGGTGTCTAGGTCTGATGTCTTGTCAAATTTCATGTACTTGAACTCAACACGTAGTTGAGCCCAACGGTGTTGGGTTCGACATCTTGGCAGACTCGCGAATATTTGGGCTTAGTACATAGCTGAGCAAAAAAAAATGGCTCTGGCGTCTTGCCACACCTACAAGCACTTAGATTCTGTGCGTAACTGAACCCAAGAGCGTTGTGTCTGGAAGCAAATCTGACCCATGTCATCTGGATTTAATACTCTGTCAAGCCCGAGTATGTTAAGTTGGTACCCTCCCTTTAGCCCTTTTCTAGATGAGGTGTTTAAACAAACGGATAGGATATTGAATTTACTGATCCATCAATTAGGTTGAGTAAATTTTTTTTAACATTTTGTCATTTTCATTTCCATGTTACATATATTCCATGACAGAAAAACGTTGAGTACTTTTGTTGTATGTGTATGCAGGCCAAAAAGGGTGCGGACACACCGGCACATGCCTTTCTTCGCTTTAAAGGGAAGTCGGAAATTTCAGGTCCACCTTCATCTGAAGCCACCGACTTTTGTATTTGATTAGCTTGTTAATCTCTTCATTTTGTTTGCACAACAATCAAAGAATCATTTAATAATTGCTTTATTTTGGCTACAAGGACCTTTCTTATCATATAAAGTTTATTTTCTGTCATTCCTATGCATTTCAAAATTTGCAAACAAATTCATAAATAGTAACTCTCAATAAAAATAACTAGTATGATTTAGACTTTGATTAGGAAAGCAAGAACTTGTTTTCTTGATGTAATTTCCCGTATTTGTCTTTTTGAATAATTGAGGTGGGGGCACCAAACCTTGAGCTTTTTTTCTCACTGGAGATGTGGATTCTCTAGATCAGCGTAGGGTTTCAGAATATGTTTCTAGAGGAGGTATAACAACGCAGGCTTTCTACAGAACGCCTTTCAGGAAAGAAACTAGAAGAAAAAAATCCACATTCATCTTTTGATTGCAAGATGGCTTACTGCAAACCGAAAGCAATGATTTGCTGTAAATTGTTCTTGATTGCGAACTTAATTTTCTACTCTTAATGAGGTCATTAAGTTAATATTAAACCTTAGCGTGCTTTCTAATTCTGTGTTTTTGGCATTGTTTAGTCAGAGAATGTGCAAGATTGAATGTTCACCTTGTCAGTTGCCCTTTTTTTTTTTTTTCCATTCAAAATTCTAAGATTCTGTTGTATATTCCCATTAAAATTTTCAAGCCAAATGGATCGAATATGACCCATCAATTAGCAAAACGTGATGAGTGTGACCAAACAAATGATCGTAACCATTCTTCACTATGCTGATGGAATATTGAAATTGAATTTATAATGGGAAATCAACAGTGGAAGCTTCTTCTTGGAGCCTAGTATTCATATATCTTGAATTCATGTGACGAGTTCTGGAGTTTCAGGCATGGACAACATGACAACTATGTTCTTACAACAAGTATGACAAAAATTGCCATCATTCTGTGATGATTAGTAGCTATTACTTCTATACAAAGAGTGTCACAGTTGAACCAGTGAATCTAATTGTGCAGGGGACCAAAAACCGGACCATTGCAGTCTAGCTTTGCTGGGTTGTTTATCCACCCCAAAAATCAAACTAATGCAGCAATAAATTTACGAGTTGGTGGTGCCACTGTGTGAGGTTCGAGGCTTATATTATATATACACTTACAAGGAAGATTTCAGATTGCTCTGACAAGATTCGCAGGAATGGTTCATGTTCCCTAGACTTCTGTTTACGTGGAAGGATAGTTTGGATTCATGTGACTATTATTATATATGTCTGTATGCATAAGTGTAAGTGAATCTTGAGGTGATTTTTAGTGGGGCAAAGCTTACACAGTTGAAAGAAAAGAAAGGAAAGAAAATCAAGGATGGTTTGGATTCATGTGTAGCTATATATGTTATACAGGCTATTGGATTTGAATTTAGTGGATATTTCTGCTATTTTTATTCAAATCCAACATTCCTATTTGCCACTAAAATTCTAGATTTCAGGCTATTTTAACACTTATCTCATCACAATTGCATGTAATGCATGCAGTGAGGTAATTACACATTAGCATCGTTCGGCCATTGGCCTCCAAAAAGTTTAGCATGCATACATGAACCAAATTTCATCTTAATTATGAAAATTGGGGGTTATACCATGAGAAATTTGAAACTTCTCTTCAACTATTTCTTACAAGAAATATCTCTTCGACTGTACTATACTAGCTACTTTACAAGGCCGAGAAATGATTTGAACTTCTACTCTTCTCTTTCAATTGAAAAGAATCAGAATTTTCTCTAAAGACGAGTGGGGGGGGGGGGGGGGGGGGGCAATTTTTTTTACAAAGGCAAAACATTTTAAATGAGGGG